>Ga0310810_10000137_pt1 | contig 75060 bp, 71 predicted proteins | sample NCmetagenome_FD_207641 | JGI IMG/M metagenome (GOLD analysis project Ga0310810, IMG submission 207641) | Soil microbial communities from experimental microcosm in Duke University, North Carolina, United States - NC | ecosystem: Engineered > Artificial ecosystem > Soil microcosm > Unclassified ...
CGTCAGCCGGCCGCCCGCGGTGTACCGCGGCAATCCCTTCATCATCGAGGCCGGTCTGGCGTACGGTCGCGGGCCCGAGCCCGCCGACGGTGCGGCGGCGAAGAAAGCGGTGCCCCTCGCCGAGGGCGAGTCGGACGACGGCGATCACGAGCTCGCGCGCGTGATTCGCTACGCGAACCGCGTGCCGCTGCTCTACCAGCCGTCCGCGTGCGCGATCACGCGCGCGGTGCTGGACACCACGTGGCGCAACTACGGCGTCGCACAGTCGCGCGGCGCGCTGCCCGGGGGCCCCATGGTGATCTTCGTGCACATGGCCTCCGTATGGGTGCCGTTCACCAGCGAGTCGAAGGAAGCGATCGCCGATTACGACGAGATCCACAAGGAGATCAATCTCGCGCTGCGCGAGTGCGGGCGGCGGCTGGGCGCGTTCCTCAAGCGTCGCGAGCGCGCGCAGAGCGAGTTCCGCCGGCGCAACATCTTCGAGCTTTACATCGAGGAGGTCGTGGCGTCGTGCAACCGCCTCAAGGGCGGCCGGCTGCCGACGGACAAGCTCAAGGAGCAGCTGCAGGCGATGGCCCTGAGGATCACGGGCGGCAGCAAGACCGACCAGCTCGTGGGTCGCAACGGCAGCCACGGCCCTGAGGGCCTGCCGCACTCGATCATCGTCACGCCCAACGGCGTCGAGGGCGCGGTGCCGGCCGGTGTGGACGCCGCGGTGCCTGCCGGCGCGCCGGAGAAGGAGTAGAACGCGGCATGGCCACCAAGACGCATCGTCCCACCGTCGTCGAAAAGAAGCTGGTCGGCATCGCCGACCTCGTGATCGATTCCGCGCGGCGGCGCCGCGACCCCACGCTCGCCATCCCGGTCCGGGCGCTGTCGAACGTGACGTTCAACGAGCGTCGCGGCCTCATCGAGCTCGGCAAGCGCAAGCAAGCGCGCTCGTTCTTCAACGTCGCCATGGCCAAGAAGTTCATGCAGACGGTGCTGGTGGCCGACGCGCTCGCGGAGCTGCAGCGCGCGAACCTGACGACGTCGCTGCGCGAGATCTACTACCGCACCAAGCACACCATCAAGAACTCGCACGAGAACACGCTCGACACGCAGGACGAGTCGGATCCGATCATCGAAGATCTCGAGGTCACGCTGACGGCGCTGCGCGAGGAGCTGCACGTACGCGCAGAGAACGCGGGCTCGGTGGTGGGCCCGCTCGTGCTGGTGGACGACGGCGATACGGTCAACTGCGCGCGGCTCGGCAAGGGCGGCTACTCGGTGCCCTCGATCGTCGAGCCGGAATATCTACAGATTCGCCGGTGCACCGCGGACTTCGTGCTGCTCGTCGAGAAGGGCACGCAGTGGAACCGGCTCTCCGAGGACAAGTTCTGGCGCCGCTACAACTGCGTGCTCCTCACCGGGAATGGTCAGCCACCGCGCGGCGTGCGTCGCATGGCGCGGCGGCTGCACGAGGAGTTCGAGCTGCCCGTCTACGTCCTCGTCGACAACGATCCGTGGGGCTACTACATCTATTCGGTCATCAAGCAGGGCTCGATCAACCTCGCCTTCGAGAGCCAGCGCATGGCGATCCCGAAGGCGAAGTTCATGGGCCTGTCCAGCGCGGACCCCGAAGCATATGGCCTGCCGCGCAACGTCGGCATCAAGCTGAACGACAAGGACGTCGCGCGAGCCCGCGAGCTCTTGGGCTACTCCTGGTTCGCCAAGAAGCCGTGGCAGGAGGAAATCAAGCGCATGCTCTCGAGCGGGCTCAAGTACGAGCTCGATGCGCTGGCCAACAAGGACTTCCAGTACCTGACCAAGCGATATCTGCCGCGCAAGCTCAAAGAGAAGGACTGGCTGGACTAGGACCCGGCGGCGGCAGCGCGCGCGAGATCCGCACGGAGCGCGCGCTTCACGAGCGACAGCCGTACGGTCAGCAGCGCGAGCGATGCGTCGCCGCCGAGCGGCTCGATGAGTCGCAGCGTGTCGGCGTCGCGAAACTGCTCCTTCGCCTGTTGCAGCAGCGTGTTGAATCCTGCGATGAGCAGATTTGTGTCGATGACGGTGCGTCGCTCGCGCACGACCTGGTCGAGCATGTGCTGCACGGCGCGCACGTGTCGCCCTCAGATGCGCCGTCGGACACTGACCAGCGCGCGATCGCCATGGCCACGAACTACCCAGGCTCGCGCGCCTCGCGCGGTCACGGCGCCAGCGCGCGAATCGCCGCCATCGCCATGCGCTTGGCGTCCGCGCCGGTCGCGCGCGGGCTGACGATCGGCAGCGCAAGACCGGCGCGCCGGTACTCCGCGAGGCGCGCGCGACAGCGCTCGGGCGTGCCCGCCAGCGCAACCGTGTCGATCAACTCGTCGGGCACGACCTTCGCCGCCGCCTCGCGTCCGCCCTGGTCGAACGCCGATTTGATCGCGCGGACCGCGTCGCCGAATCCCGCCTCGGCCAGGAGCCGGTTGTAGCGCGGAAAGAAGCCGGCATAGAGCCCGACGGCGGGACGCAGGGCGTCGCGCGCGGCGGCGTCCGTCTCGGCCACCGCGCACGGGATCAGGGACGCCACGTCGACAGCGGCCGTGTCGCGGCCGGCGCGACGCGCGCCGATCGCGACGTGCTCGACGGCGCGCGCAATCGTGCGCGGCGTGGGCCAGGTGAGGAGCGCGCCGTCCGCGAGCTGGCCGGCGAGCTCGAGCAGCGGCGGGAACAGCGCCGCCACGTAGATCGGGATCTGCGCGCGGCGTGGGGCAAACCACAGGTCGAACCGCTCGACCGTGATCACCTCGCCGCGGTGCGAGACGACGCCGTCGCGGAGCAGGGCGCGCACGATCGCGAGCGTGTCGCGCAATCGCGCCGTCGGCTGGACGAACGCGATGCCGTGCTCGGGCTCGACCTGAACGCGATGGCTGCTGCCGAGGCCGAGGATGAAGCGCCCACCGGCGAGGTCGTCGACGGTGGCCGCGGCCATGCCGATCGTCGGGGCGCTGCGCACGAACACGCTCGAGATGCTCGTGCCGAGACGAATGCGTCCCGTCGCCATCGCGCACGCGCCGAGAATCGCGAACTGATCGCCGCCGTGGCCCTCCGCCACCCACGCCGAGTCATAGCCGAGCGTTTCGGCCAGGCTCACGCACTCCACGATCTCCGCGGGCGTCAAGCCGCCGCTGAATGCCACCCCGGTGCGCGCCATCGCGCGAGTATGGCACGCGTCGCCGAAGATCGCGCGGCCCACACGGTGGCGGGTGCTACGATGAGACGTGCGACAGCGCGGCCTGGGACTCGTCGAGATCCTCATCGTGCTCGCGGTGGTCGCGCTCGCCTCATACCTCCTCATGCAGTACGTCGGCGGCTCCGCGCGCACGGTCGAGCAGCTGCAGCGGGAGCGTCCGCTCGACCGCAGCCGTCTCGCTGCGGATCGCGCGACCCTCGGCGTGATGCAGAATGTCGTACGCACCTATCAAGCCGACAAGGGCGAATGGCCGCCGGACCGCGCGGCCGTGCTCGCGCTGATGATGGCGCCCCCGAAGTTTCAGTGCGCCGGCAACGACTTCGAGTACGACCCCGCCTCGGGCACGCTGCGGCTGACGATCACAGACGACGCGCGCTGTTAGCGGGGTGTTAGAATCCGGCGCACGAGGCGATGACCGACTTCGCGCCCCTGACCTACGACGCGCTGCGGATCGGCGAAGAGTTCGTCTCCGATACGATGCTCGTCACACCGGAAGATGTCGACACGTACGCGTTCGCGGTCGACGACGAGCATCCGTGGTTTTCCGGACCATCGCCGTTCGGCGGCCCGATCGCGCATCCGACGTTCGCCGCGAACCAGGCGCTGCGGCTGCGCCACAGCCGCTACGTCGTCCATGCCGGCTTGCACGCCAAGATGCAGTTCGAGTTCCTCGCGCCCATCCGCGTCGGCATGCGCGTGCGCTCGCGCGGCCGCGTGATCGACAAGTACGAGCGGCGTCGCAAGCAGTACATGGTCACGGAGTTCGTGACCGAGGACGAGACGGGCACGCCGCTCGTGCGAGGGCAGTTCACCCAGATGCTGATTCCCGCCTGACGTCATGGCCGTCGCCGCCGCCGCGCTCGCCGTCGGTCAGACGCTGCCGCCGCTCGAGAAGTCGCTGACGCAGCGGCACATCGACGCGTACTCCGGTGTGCGCGTGCGCTCGATCCATACCGACGAGGCCTGGGCGCGTCGCAAGGGATTCCGCACGACGCTCGCGCAGGGCATGATGTCGACCGCGTACGTGTCCGAGATGATGACGCGGCTGCTCGGCGCGGGCTTCGTCAGGGGCGGCACGATGTCCGTCGCGTTCGTGAAGCCGGTGTATGCGGGCGACCGTCTCACCGTGCGCGGCGTGGTGAAGGAGCTGCGACCCGAGCCCGGCGGCACGCGTGTCGTCGTCGACGTCTGGTGCGAGAACCAGGACGGCATCACCACCGCCATCGGCACGGCGAGCGGGACCGCGTCCTGACCGTGGCCACGCTCGAGCCGCTGCCGAACCTCGAGGGCATCTCCACGCTGCTGATCGAGGACAACGTGGAGTTTCGCGAATCGGTCGAGGACTTTCTGCAGGCGTGTGGCGCGCGCACCAGGCCGGTCGCCTCGCTGGCCGCGGCCCGTGCGTCCCTGACCGGCGAGCGCCCGCACATCGTCGTGACCGATCTCGTGCTGCCGGACGGAACCGGCGCCGAGTTCATGGAATGGCTGCGCGAGCAGCCGGCCGACCGCGGCGGTACCGCGGCCGTCGTCGCGGTCACCGGGTTCCCGCACTCGTTTCCCGCGGTGCGCACGCGCGGCTTCGCCGCGTACCTCGTCAAGCCCGTCGATCTGACCGACCTGTGCTGGACCATCGCGTCCGTGCTCGGACGCGGGACGCGCGGTGCGCCCGGTGCGTCGCGATGACCCTACGTCGATGACGAACCAGTTGCCGCGCGTCCACGAGATCGAGCACCATGCTGCCGACTGGGCGGCGACGCGCCCCGTCGTCTCGGGCTCGAACGGCGTCGTCGCGGCGGGTCATCCGCTCGTCGCGATGGCGGGCATGCGGATGCTGCTGACCGGCGGCAACGCCTTCGATGCCGCGGCGGCGGCCGGGTTCGCGGCGGCGGTGGTCGAGCCGACGGCGTCGTACACGCTGTGCGGCGAGTGTGTCGCGATGATCTATGACGCGCGCCGCGGCGAGCGCTCGGTCCTGAGCGGACAGGGAACGGCGCCCGCCGCCGCAACGGTCGACGTGTTTCGGCGACGCGGCCTCGATCGCATTCCGACGGGCCCCGGCCCCGACGCGCACCTGTCGTTCACCGTGCCGGGCGCCGTGGACGCCTATCTCACCCTCCTCGAGAGGTACGGCACGAAGTCGGTGCGCGAGGTCCTGGTTCCGGCCATCGATTACGCCGGCCGCGGGTTTCCGATGTACGAGTACATGCACCGCATGCTCGCGATTCCGGAGACGCGGCCGCAGTTCAGGCACTATCCGCCGGGCGGTGACGCCGTGTTCTATCCGGACGGCCGCGAGCCGCGCGTCGGCGAGCGTTTCGTGCAGCCGGCGCTCGCCGCCACGCTGCAGCGGCTCGCCGACGCCGGCGCCACGACCGATCGCGTCGCGGGGATCGCGGCCGCGCGCGAGCGCTTCTATCGCGGCGACATCGCCGCGATCATCGCCGCGTTCTCGGAACGCTGGGGCGGCCTGCTGCGCGCGAGTGATCTGGGCGGCTATCGCGCACGCGTCGAGCCGCCGGTCGCGACGACGTTCGCCGGTCGGGAGATCCTCGGGCAAGGCCCGTGGACGCAGGGGCCCGTGCTCATGCAGGCGCTCGGCATGCTGGCCGGTTTCGATTTGCGCGCGCTCGGCCACAACTCCGCGCGCTACATCCACCTGGTCTCCGAGAGCCTCAAGCTCGCCTTCGCCGATCGCGAGCGTCATTACGGCGACGTCGCGACGGTGCCGCTGGGTGCGCTCCTCGCGCCGACCTACCTTGCCGAGCGCGCCGCGCTGATACGGCCCGATCGCGCCATGCCGGCTGCACCGCCATCGGGTACGCCGCGCGACAACGCCGTTGTGACGAGCACGCCGGCCGCCGTCGACGGCACGACGCACGTCGCCGCCATCGACGCGCACGGCAATATGATCGCGCTGACACCGAGCGGCGGCGTGTTCCGGAAGTCGGCGTTCGTTCCCGAGCTCGGCTGCACGCTCAGCACGCGCAGCGAGATGTTCGTGCTCGAGGACGGCCACCCCAACGCGCCCGCGCCGGGCAAGCGCCCGCGCACGACGCTGGTGAGTTACCTCATCTGCGACAACGGCACGCCCGTCATGACCGTCGGCTGCCCGGGCGGCGACGACCAGGCCCAGGCCGATCTGCAGATCGTCTTGAACCTGCTCGTGTTCGGCATGAATCCGCAGCAGGCGGTCGAGGCGCCGCGCTTCGCGACGCAGACGCTCGTGAACTCGTTCTATCCGCGCGTGTACAAGCCCGGCCAGCTCAACGTGGAGCCGGCGATTGGCGCCAGCACGCGGGCCGAGCTGGCGGCGCTCGGCCACACCGTCACCGAGATCGGCGCCTGTGGTATCGGCGCCGTGGTCACGCGCCGCGACCCGAATATCGGCCTCCTCTCCGCGGGGGCCGATCCGCGTCGCCCGACGTACGCGCTCGCCTGGTAACCGACGCACCGAGGAGAGACTCATGCCGACGACCCAAACCGACAAGGCGACCATTTTCCGCCGCCTGCACGAAGGCCCGCGCGCGTTTCTGATCGCGAACGCGTGGGACGGGGGTTCCGCGCGGGCGCTGGCCGGCCTCGGCTTTCCGGCGCTCGCGACGTCGAGCGGCGCGCAGGCGGGCGTGCTGGGACGGCGCGACGGTGCGGTGTCGCGCGACGAGGCGCTCGCGCACTGCCGTGTGATCGCGGCCGCCACCGACCTGCCAGTCTCCGCCGATCTCGAGAAGTGCTTCGGCGATGCGCCGGACGTCGTCGCGGAGACCATCCGGCTCGCGGCCGGGGTGGGGCTCGTCGGTGGCTCTGTCGAGGACGCCACCGGCGACAAGACCACGCCGCTCTACGACTTCGGCCTCGCCGTCGAGCGCGTGACGGCGGCCGTGCACGCTGCGCGCGCGCTGCCGTTTGCCTTCACGCTGACGGCGCGTGCGGAGGGCTTTTTGCGCGGCAACACGAATCTCGACGACGCGATCAAGCGCCTGACGGCCTACGAGAAGGCCGGCGCCGACGTGCTGATGGCGCCGGGGCTGCCCGACCTGGCGGCCGTCCGCACCGTGTGCAGCGCGCTGTCGAAGCCGTTCAACTTCATGGTCGGTATCAAGGGAAAGTCGTTCAGCGTCGCCGAGCTCGAGGCGGCCGGGGTCCGGCGGATCAGTCTCGCGACATCGCTCTATCGCGCGGCCATGACGGGCATGCTCGAGGCCGCGCGCGAGGTGCGCGACAAGGGCACGTTCGGCTATCTCGACCGCGCCATCGCCACTCCCGACTGGAACGCCATCATGCAGGGGTGAGGCCGTGAGCAGCGAGCGGCCGTTCGGCGGCGTCACGGTCATCGAGTTCGGCCACTTCATCGCCGTGCCGTGGGCGGGACAGGTGCTCGCGGACGGCGGCGCGCACGTCGTCAAGATCGAGCCGCTCGCGGGTGAGCCGAGCCGGCATATCGCACCGCTCGGCGGAGGTGAGAGCCGCCACTTCCTGATACGCAACCGCGGCAAGCACGCGCTGCCGCTCGATCTCCGCCATCCCGATTCGCGTGAGATCCTCGACGCGCTCCTCGTCCGCGCCGATGTCGTGCTCACGAACATGCGACCGGGCCTCGCCGGCGACCTCGGCCTCACGTACGAGCAGCTTGCCGCGCGCCATCCGCGCGTGATCGTCGCCAACGTGACGGCGTTCGGCGCACGCGGGCCGGACGCCGCGCTGGCGGGCATGGATCTCGTGGTGCAGGGGCGCAGCGGGCTGATGGTCACCGGCGGTCGGGTGAAGGACGGGCTCCCGACGACCGGCGAGTCGCCGATCGCCGACTACATGGCCGCCGCGCTGCTCGCGTTCGGCGTCGCGTCGGCGCTCTATCGGCGCGAGCGCACGGGCCGCGGGGGACGTGTCGACACCTCGCTGCTGCTCGCCTCGCTGGCGCTGCAGAACAATCTGATGGTGCGCGTGGAAGCGCTGGACGGGCCGCGGCATGCCGTATTCCGCGAGTGGCTGGCGCAGGCGCGCGCGGGCGGCGTGCCGTTTGCCGAGCAGGTGGAGCGCATGCCGCGCAACCGCGTGCTCGCCTCGCAGGCGATTTACATCCGTACCTACGCCACGAAAGACGCCGCGCTCGCCGTCGCGTGCGGCAGCCCATCGCTGCGCCGCAAGTTCATCGCGGCAATCGGCCATGAAGATGCCGCGCTGACGCGCGCCGTGGCCGATCCCGAGGCTCACTATGCGACGCTGCGCGCCGCCGTCGAGGCCACGATCGGCGCGCGCACGACACGCGAGTGGAAGATCGTGCTCGATGCGGCCGGCGTTCCCGCCAGCGGCGTCGCGCTCCCGATCGAGATTCTCGACGATCCGCAGCCGGCGGCGAACGCGATGTTCCAGCGCGTCGAGCATCCGACGCTCGGCCCGGTCACCGTCCTCGGGCCCCCGGTGCAGCTCGACGCGGACGGATTCGTGCCCGGCGCCCCGACGGCGCCGTTCGGCAGCGAGGCGCGCGCGATTCTCGCGTGGGCCGGCTTTGCCGAGGCGGACGTCGAGCGCCTCGTGTCCGGCGGCGCGGTGACGCCGAAGTAACCGCCGCGGAGTCGAGGATCGGCGTCGGCGACATCTGGTAGCATCGGCAGCCATGGCGCCGCCCACGTCCGCCGACCGCGCAGATCTCGCACCGACCGGCACGCTGCGTGCCGGGATCAACTACGGAAACTTCATTCTGGCGACGAAGAACGCGGCGACCGGTGAGTCCCGCGGCGTCGCCATCGACCTCACGCGTGAGCTCGCGCAGCGACTCGGTGTGCCGTTCGGGCTGGTGGCGTACACCAGCGTGGCCGCCATGGTCGATGCCGCGAAGACGGGCGCGTGGGACATCGCGTTTCTCGGGATCGATCCCGCGCGTGAGGGCGACATCGGCTTCAGTGCGGCATATCTCGAGATCGAGGCGACCTACCTCGTGCGTGGCGAGTCCGCGTTGCGGCGTGTCGCGGAGGTCGACCGCGCAGGCGTGCGCGTGGCGGCGCCGGCGCGCGCGAACTACGAGCTGTACCTCAGCCGCGGCCTGCAACGCGCCGAGCTCGTGCGCGCCCCGAACGCCGACGCGGCCTTCGACCTGCTCGTCACCGGCAAGGCCGACGCGCTGGCGGGACTGACGCAGGCGCTGATCGGCCTGGCCGACAAGCTGCCGGGCGCGCGCATGCTCGACGGGCACTTCATGAAGGTGCCGCAGGCCGTCGGCGTCCCGCGCGGCCGGGACGGCGCCTTGGCCTATCTGCGCGGCTTCGTCGAGGACGCCAAGAAGTCGGGCCTCGTGGCGCGCGCCATCGAGCGAATCGGCGCGCGTGGCGTGTCGGTCGCTCCGCCCGCGTCCGCGTCGTAGTGATCGCGGCCGCTCCTGATCTTCTCTACGGCACCGCGTGGAAAGAGGAGCGCACCGCCTCGCTCACCGAGCTGGCGCTGCGCCGCGGCTTCCGGGGCATCGACACGGCCAACCAGCGCCGGCATTACGTCGAGGCGGCCGTGGGCGAGGCACTCGCGTCCGCCGAGCGAGCAGGAATCGTGAGCCGGCGCGACGTGTTCGTGCAGACCAAGTTCACGTACGTGCGTGGGCAGGATCATCGCTTGCCCTACGACCCGGGCGCGCGCGTTGCCACGCAGGTCGCGCAGTCGATGGCGAGCTCGCTCGAGCATCTTGGTGTGGATGCCGTTGCGAGCTACGTGCTGCACGGTCCGGCGTCGGCCCACGCGTGGACGGACGACGATGCCGAAGCCTGGCACGCGATGGCGCGCGAGCGCGACGCCGGGCGCACGCGGCTGCTCGGCGTCAGCAACGTGTCCCTGCGTCACCTGGCGCAGCTCGAGGCGGCGGGCGCCGAGCGGCCGGCCTTCGTGCAGAACCGCTGCTTTGCCCGGCTCGGCTGGGACCGAGCGGTGCGCGCCTTCTGCGCCGAGCGCGGCATCGTCTATCAGGCGTTCTCGCTGCTCACCGCCAATCCCGAGGTCGTGCAGCATCCGCTCGTCGCCCGCCTCGCGCGGCGTGAGCGAGCGACGCCGGCGCAGATCGTCTTCCGCTTCGCGCGCGCGCTGGGGATGCTGCCGCTCACCGGCACGACCGACGCGGAGCACATGACACAGGATCTCGCCAGCCGTGATCTCGTGCTCTCGGCCGATGAGGTGCGCGCGATCGAAGCCCTCGTTGGCTGACGACGAGCGCTTGACCGGAGGAGTGCCGCACTCTAGCCTGAATCGCGTGGAGCTTCTCGACGTCGCCGCGACACTCCTTCAATCCGTGCCGAGGGACTTCTATTGTGCGCCGTGTCTCGGCGCCGCGCTGCCCGCGTCGACCTCTGGCGCCAGTGAAATTTCTACCGCGCTCGCGCATCGCCCGTCGTTCGAGCAGCGTGACACCGCGTGCGTGGCGTGCGGGCGACACGCCATGGCCGTCGCGTTCGTGCCCACGAAATGCGTTCGGTGCAGTCGAATCGTCGACGACAGCGAGCTCGTGGTCGAGCATGGTGAGCGGTTTCACGATCACTGCTGGCAGATCATGCGGTCGAATTCGCGGATCGCCGACTCGCGGCAGATGGCTCGACTGTCCCAAGAGCTGATCCTCCGCAGCGTCGACCGGATGCTCCGTAGTTCCGACGATTCCCGGTAGCACGCCCCCGCTGTTATCGTAGGGGGGCCATGACCCGGGCGCGGCGTCCCCAGTCATCCCCGTCCACGCCCGCGGCCGCTTATGACGAAATGGCGGCGCGCCTGGCCGCCATCGTCGACTCGTCGGACGACGCGATCTACAGCACCACGCTCGACGGCATCGTCACGTCGTGGAACCGGGCGGCCGAGCGGATGTTCGGCTGGCCCGCGGACACCATGATCGGGCGTGACGTCGCGACGCTGATTCCGGCGGAACGGCGCGGCACGGATGATGACGCGCAGACGCGGGCCCGCGAGGGCGAGGTCGTGGATCACTTCGAGACCGTTCGCGTGACGCGCGACGGCCGGCTCATCGACGTGTCGTTGAGCGTGTCGCCGGTGCGTGACGCCGCGGGTCGTGTCGTCGGGCTCTCGAAGATCGCCCGGGACATCGGTGAGCGTCGGCGCTTCCACGAGACGCAGGCGCGCCTGGCCGCGATCGTCGAGTCGTCGGACGACGTGATCGTGAGCAAGAACCTGGACGGCACGATCACGTCCTGGAATCGCGCCGCCGAGCGCATGTTCGGCTGGACGGCGGCGGAGGCGATCGGCCGACACATCACGCTGATCATCCCCGACGAGCTGCGACCGCAGGAAGACGACGTGCTGGCTCGTATCGGCCGCGGGGAGCGCGTCGAGCACTTCGACACCGTGCGGCGCACGAAGGACGGCCGTCTCCTCGACGTCTCCATTACCGTGTCCCCGGTGACCGATTCCACCGGCCGAATCGTCGGCGCGTCCAAGATCGCGCGCGACATCACGGCGCGACGGCGGATGGAAGAACAGCGCCGAGAGCTGCTCGCGCGTGAGCGCGCGTCGCGCGAGGCGGCGGAGCGCGCCAACCGCGCGAAAGACGAATTCCTCGCCGTCGTGTCCCACGAGCTGCGCACCCCGCTCAACAGCGTCTTCGGTTGGGCGCGCATGCTGGAGTCCGGGGATCTCGCGGAGACGGCGCGTCAGCGGGCGGTGGCCGCGATCGTGCGCGGCGCGTCCGCACAGGCGCGCCTGATCGACGACCTGCTCGATCTCTCGCGCATGGTCACCGGCAAGCTGAAGCTCGAGCTGCGCCTCGTGGATCTGCGCGAGGTGGCCGAGGTGGCGCTGGAGACCGTGCGTCCATCCGCCACCGCGAAGCGCATCGCGCTCGCGTCCGAGCTGCCGCCCGCGGCGGTGACGGTGCTCGGCGCGGCCGATCGCCTGCAGCAGGTCCTCTGGAATTTGCTGATGAACGCGATCAAGTTCACACCGCGTGACGGCTGCGCACGCCTGCGTCTGTCGTCGTCCGATGGCGATGCCGAGATCGTCGTGAGCGACTCCGGCGAGGGCATCGCCGCCGATGTGCTGCCGCACGTGTTCGAGCGGTTCCGGCAGGAAGACAGCTCGAGCACCCGCCCACATGCGGGGCTCGGCCTCGGGCTCGCATTGGTGCGCCAGGTCTTGGACGCGCACGGCGGCTCGGTGAGGGCGGAGAGCGCGGGCAAGGGCCAGGGCGCGACGTTCATCGTGCGTCTGCCGCTGGCCGCGACGCGGCGCGACGGCGGCGCTTAGCGGCCGACAAGCGTCGCCACGAGCCGACACAGCTGCTCGGGATCGACGGGCTTCTGCACGTGCTCGGCGAAGCCCGCCGCGATCACACGCGCGCGGGGATGCTCGCGCCCGTACGCCGTGGCCGCGATGACCGGCACGGGGCCGAGGAGATCGGCCGGCAACCGTCGAAGCTCGCGCACCAGCCAGTAGCCGTCCTCGCCGGCCATGGCGATGTCGCTGACGATGGCGTCCGGCTTGAGCCGCGTGGCCAGCGCGATGGCGTCGTGCGCATTGTCCGTCGTGCTCACGTCTGCCCCGGCGGCCGTGAGCACCACCGCGAAGAGCTCGAGCACGTCGGCATCGTCGTCGACGACGAGCACATGGACGCCGGCGAGCGCGCGTCTCCCGCCGCGCGTCTGCGCGCCCGGGGTGTCGGCCCACGCGCGCGGGGCAAATCGGTCGTCGGACGGCGAACCGGTTCCCGATCGGATGCGACGTGGATCGTAGGGACTGGTCGGCCTGGCATCCCAGCGCGGGGGACGTGCCGTCTCGATCACGGCGGCGTGCGGCATTGCCGCGACTATATGCCCCGAAAGATGCCTGTCAAGCACTAGAGTGTTTTCGCGCCGGGCCTGACGGCGGCGCGCTGTCGCCGCTCGCGCCGGTCAGCGCGCGATCCAGGCCGCCGCGCTCGTGAACAGCCCGCCCTCGACCCCGACGTGATAGACGAGGAACAGACCGAAGCCGACGCTCACCATGCCGGAGGCCAGCCGCAGATGCCCGTGCAGGCGGGGCAGGCGCGCGGCGGCGAACGTGAGCGGGGCGGCGACGGCCAAGGTGACGAGCGTCATGCCGACGATCGTGCCGATGCCGAACAGCACGAGGTAGGCGACGGCCGTGTGCGGATCGCCGATGACGGTGAGCACGAGCAGCACGATGGCGGCCGAGCCGGCGAGACCATGCACGAGACCGACCGCGATCGGCCGCACGAATGGATGACGCGCCAGTGCGTCCACGCGCGTGTCGACGTCTTCGCGCGTGCGCGGCGCGGTGAGATTGCCGAGGCCGAGCACGACCAGCATGACGGCGACGGCCAGCTCCAGCACACCGGCCAGGGTGGGCGGAATGACGACTCGGAAGCCGATGATCGCCCCCCCGACGACGATGATGGTGAGGCTATGGCCCAGACCCCACAGCGCGCCGACAATGACCCCCGCGCCGACGGTGCGATGTCGCGTCACGATCGTTCCGACCGCGATCACGTGATCGGGGTCGAGCGCGTGGCGCATGCCGAGGAGAAAGCCGAGCGCGATGATCGTCGCCGTCACGCCGCGCATCGTACGCGAGGCGCCGCGGCGCGTGCAATCGCGCGCGGCCGACCACGAGGGCACCGCGACTTGACAAGCCGCCGGGCCGGAGTGATCGTCGCGCACGTTGGACGAGGCCGATCCCGCCTGCGGAGGAGCGCACCATGAAGCACGGATTCAGGGTGATGGACAGCGACCTGCACACGATGGAGCCTGACGGCCTGTGGGAGCGCTACCTCGACGAGCCGTTCAGGCGGTTCGCGCCGGCGTTCGTGCGCGGGGCCGACAACGCATCGAACCAGCCGGTGATCCGCGTGGGCGAGCTCGAGATCGGCGAGATGTCCAAGCGTGCGCGCACGGCCGCGGTCGGCAAAGATCTGCAGCGGCGCGCCTTCGCGCGCTCGCCGCACTACGACGTCGCGCACGCCCGCGGCTACGACGCCGCGTCGCACGTGCAGGCCATGGACATCGAGGGCATCGATGTCGCGGTGCTCTACGGCACGCGCGGTCGGCAGGTGCAGATGCACGACGATCTGCCGCCCGAGGTGGCGGACGCGCTCGCACGCGCCCACAACAACTGGACGCACGACTATTGCCAGCACGCGCCCGCGCGGCTCAAGTTCGCCGCGCAGGTCGCCATGCACGATCCCGGGCTCGCCGCGCGTGAGGCCCGCCGCGCGGTGCGAGAGCTCGGCGCCGTGGCGGTCATCGGCAACCCGAACCCGATCAACGGCCGGCACGTGCACGATCCAGAGTTCGAGCCGCTCTGGGACGCGATCGAGGAGCTCGGCGTGCCCGTCGGCTTCCATCCGACGGGCCAGTCTTCGCTGCGCGATGACATCGCACGCCGCTATCTCGATCATCCCAATGGGCGCGTGATCGGCGTGGCGGGTCGCAATCCCGTGGAGCTCATGTTCGCCTTCGCAAGTCTTGCCGCCGGCGGCGTGCTCGAGCGCCATCCGCGATTGCGGTGCGCGTTCCTCGAGGGCACGTGTGGTTGGCTGCCCTGGTGGCTCTGGCGGCTGGACGAGGCGTGGGAGAAATTCGGGCCGGGCTCCGAGGTGCAGATCTCGCAGCTGCCGAGCCAGTACTTCTTCCGCCAGTGCTACGTGGCGACCGACGCCGACGAGAAGGTGCTTCGCCACGTGGTCGAGGCGGTCGGCGACGACAACATCGTCGTATCGACGGATTATCCGCACTCCGACGGGCTGTTCCCGCGCGCCATCGAGGAATTCGCCGCGCTGGAAGGCGTGAGCGACAAGACAAAGGCGAAGATTCTCTGGGACAACTGCGCGCGCCTGTACGGGCTCGCCTAGTCGCGCGGGTATACGGGCTCGCCTAGTCGCGCGCCGAGCGGCGCCGCAGCCGCACGACCAGATAGCAGACGATCGCGAGATTGGCGGCGAGCACCGCGATGCGCACCGGCCGCGGGTGTCGCAGGATCTCGTAGACCTCCACCGGCACGAGCGAGGCGGTGACGATGACGGTGAACCACTCCGCCCAGCGCCGTCGCAGCATCAGGCCGACACCCTCGACGACGAACACGCTCGCGTAGACGACCATCCCCGCGCGCACCGCGCGCACGTGTCGCGCATCGAGCGCCATGAGCCACTGGATGGCGCGTCCGAGGTGCTGGCCCTCGGGATCGATGTGCAGCTGCCGCGTCCAGTGCGCGATCGAAGCGGCCGTGTCGCCCTGGAGCAGCCGCGTGAAGCCGAGCGCCAGCGCCAGCAGCAACATCGCCTTGATGAGCTTGAACACGCCGATGAGCCGAAGCATCACCCGGGCAACCGTAGCGCAGAACGCTCGAGGTGCGCGCTGGCGAATCGGCGGATTCGCCGGATAATCGAGCTATGGCCGACGCAGCGCTGGTGCGATGTCCGACGTGTGGCGCGACCAACCGCGTGCCGAGCGACAAGCTGCAGGCGGGACGGCAGCCCGTGTGCGGCCGGTGCAAGACGCCGCTGCCGACCGGCGCATCGAGCGCGACCGCGACGCCGCTCGTGGTCACCGACGCCACGTTCGCGGCGGAGGTCGAGCACTCGCCGCTGCCCGTGCTGCTCGACGCGTGGGCGCCGTGGTGCGGACCGTGTCGCATGATCGCGCCCGTGGTCGATCAGCTCGCGGCCGAGCTCGCCGGCCGCGCGCGCGTCGCGAAGCTCAACGTCGACGAGAATCCCGTCACCGCGCAGCGCCTCGACGTGCGGAGCATTCCGATGCTGGTCGTCTTCAAGGGTGGCCGCGAGGTCGAGCGCATCGTCGGTGTGCAGCCGAAGGCCGAGATCGCCCGCCGCGTCGAGCGTGCGATCGCCTGACCCCTCAGCCTGCCGGACGGGTGACGGGTAAGACGGCCGTCCAGCCCATGACATCCGCGCGTGCAAGGCATGCACCACCGGTATCAGGCTTGCACCGACGTGGGGCCGGAGGGATGTCATGATTACTCCGAGGCGCTCGTAGAGGCGCGCCGTGGCGATCATCCAGGCCCTGATCGCGATGCTGACCCGCTCCGCGGGGAAGCTGCTGAACACCGCGTTCTCGTGGGCGACCGTTCTCCTCTTCGGGCGCGTGTCGCAGGACCGTCAGATCTACGTGTCCGCGATCGCATTCGGCTCGGTGATCTGGCTCGTCGTGCTGGCGGGCGTCGCGTTTCCATCGGTGGCGACGTTTCTCCTGAGCTTCGTGACGCTGCCGCCGTGGATCGACAAGCGGTGGATCCGGCTCGCCATGCTCGCCGCTGTGATCATGATCCCGGCGCTCATCGGCGTCGTGTCGATCTTCATGCTCGAACGCGAACGTCGGCCGCACGGCGCGGGCGGCATCGCGCGCGCCGTGCTTCGCGGCTATCCGTATACCGTCGGACTGGCGCTCACGCTGGTGCTGATGACGATCTTTGCGCCGTTGCTGAAGGTGCGCGCGCTGGTGAAGCGTTGGACCACCGAGCACGTGCCGGTCATCGTGCCGCCTCAGGACTATGACAGCGTCGTGGACGCCGTGCACGCGGCCCTCGCGCAGAACGGCGTCGAGACCGAGCGCGAGCGCGCGAGCTGGATGCTGCGCGCGCCGACGAAGGTGCTGACCATGTTCGCGAGCGGCGCCGTCGCGGGCCTCGTGGCGGATCGGATGACGGCCTTGCGCAACAAGGAGCTCGAGCTCGTGCTGCACCCCTCGGATCTCGTCATCAGCGGCCGGGAAGACGTGGCCGCACACACGCGCGCCGTCCTTGCCGAGAACGTCGTGTTCACGCCAGCGTACCTGACGTGGGACAAGGAGGCGAACGAGCTGGAGGACCGCATGCGCGCGATCTGGCGCGCCCGCGACGCGCGCCCGGCCGGTGTGCTGCAAGGCGAGCTCAACGAGATCGCGAGCAAGCTGCACGAGCTGCGCGTGCCGTACGAGGAATGGGAGGTGCTGTTCCGCGAGCTGCTGTTGCTCGAGCGAGCGCTGCGGCGTGGCGGCCGGGATGTCTCGGCGGGCCCGGGCTGGGCTGCGGCGCTCGGTGCCGGCATGGCGGTGGCCGCGCCGCACGCCGAGAACATCGCCGACGCGCTCGCGGAGACCGTCAAGGAGCTTCGCGCCGGCGCGGACCAGCTGCCGCATCACGCGCCCGCGCCGTCGGTCATGGACGCGGTCCTGGCGGCGCTCAGCGCCCTGATCGGCCGACCGTGGCGCCGGCGCCGCGGCTGGCGCGCGGTGTCCAAGGCGACGCGGCCGGGGCGACGCCGCGCGGCCTGAGCCGTCGCCGCGCTCCCGCCGCTGCACTATCATGGCGGCGGAGGGAGACGCGGATGGACGTGGACAGTCTGCTCAAACGGCAGGTAGCGCGCTTCGTCGACCGGCGACCGGACTGGGACGCGTTCGCGGATGCGCGCGTCGAAGGCTTCCGCCGCGCGCAGCATCGCTTCATCGGCGCCGGCGCGTCGGGCAAGAGCGACCCGAACGCGATCCCGGCCGAGCACTTCACGCTCAGCATCATGTTCATCCCGCCGGGGCAGGGCAACGCCGCCCACACGCACGAGGTCGAGGAAGTCTTTTTCGTCCTGCGCGGCAAGGTGCTCGTGTTTTTCGAGGACGCGGCCGGCCGGCGCGCGGAGGCGGTGCTCGGCGAGTGGGATTGCGTGTCGGCGCCGGCCAACGTCGTCCACGGCTTCCACAACGTCGGCCTCGAGCCGGCGTACATGCAGGTGATGCTCGGTCGCGCCACCCCGGATCTCATGCGCTATGCCGACGCGGACTTGCAGGCACGCCGCGACGACCATTTGAAGACGCCTACGGCGCGTTGAGGGATGCGATACGCTGGCTCTATGGAGCCACCGAAGGAGTGCAAACACGGACTGAAGCACGGCTGCGTGTATTGCCATGCGCGCCCCAATGCCCGCGCCGCCAACACGGCAACCTCGCGGCCGACCTCCCGCCGGCCGTCGCGCTCGAGCCGCCTGTCAGAGCAAATGAACGACCGTATGACGACTCTCCGGAAGCGACTGCGCGAGCTTCGCGGCGAGACGAGCGGGTAGCCTCCGTCAGCCGCTGAGCGAGGCGATGCGCTCGCGCGTGGCCCTATCGGGCAGAGGCCCGACGCCGGCCGCCATGTTGTCTTCCACATGCAGCCGTCGGCTCGTCGCCGGGATGACGCACGTGACGGCCGGGTGCGCCACGATCCATTTCAAGAACAGCTGCGCCCAGGACGAGCACTGAAGGTCGCGAGCCCACGCCGGCAGCGCATCATCGCGCAACCGCCGGAGTAGCGCGCCCTGCGCGAACGGCCGGTTCACCAGCACGGCGATGCCGCGGTCTCGCGCCAGCGGCAGCAGCCGCTGCTCCGCCTCGCGCTCGGCCACCGAGTAGTTCAGCTGGACGAAGTCGAGCGACTCGCTGCGCATGACCTGCTCGAGCGCTCCATGGCCGGCCGCGCTGTAATGGGTGACGCCGACATACCGGACGCGGCCCGCCGCTTTCCACTCGCGCAGCGTGGCCAGATGCGTCTGCCAGTCCACCAGGTTGTGGACCTGGAGCAGATCGAGCCGCTTGCCGCCGAGCCGCCGAAGCGAGCGGTCCATCTGCGCCACGCCGGCGGCGCGCCCCGTCGTCCACACCTTGGTCGCGATCCAGAGCGAGTCGCGCACCGCGAGGTCCTTCGCGAGGTCGCCGACCGCGGATTCGGCGGCGCCATACATCGGCGAGCTGTCGACGACGCGCCCGCCGAGCTCCACGAACCGGCCGAGCACCTCACGCTGCGGCCCGCGCGCGATACGATCCTCGACGTCGAAGGCCTGCCACGTGCCGAGCCCCACGACGGGCAGCGTCTCGCCGCTCGACGGAATCGGCCGGCGCAGGAGACTCACTGGGCTCGGAGTCGGATGTCCTCGTACGCGGGGAACGAATACATCGGGATCGCGTTCATCGTGTGCTCGGCGACGCGCGGGCCGATGCCGATGAGGCCGCGCAGATCCATGACGGGTGCGTACATCACGCGATCGATCGTGAGCTGCTGGATGCGATGCAGAATCGTCTCGCGCTTGACGTGGTCGCGCTCGCGCGACTGCTGCATGAACAGCTCGTCGATGTCGGGATAGCCGCCGTACGCGTACGCCCCCTTGCTGTACATGAACGATTCGACGCGACTGGCCGCGTTGCCCGAGTTGCCCACCGCCGTCATGAAGAGCCCGTGCAGCTTCTTTTCCTGCCACGTGGCGTAGAACGCGGCACGCTCCATCAGCCGCATGCGCACGCGGATGCCCGCGGCGTTCAGATTGTTCAACGCGCCCTCGGCCACCGTCCCAAAGCCCGGAATCGGCGTGAACTCGCCGGCGTCGAGGCCGTTGGGATACCCGGCCTCGGCGAGGAGCTGCTTGGCTTTCTGCGGATCGTAGGGATGCGGCGGCACCTGCAGCGCGAAGTCCATCACGCGCGGGACGATGACGCCGGCGGGCGGACAGAAGCCGAGGCAGGCCGCCTCGTTGATCGCTTTGCGATCGAGGGCATAGTTCACGGCCTGGCGCAGCCTCTTGTCGGCCCATGGCGACTTCGGATCCCACTGGTCCGCGAACTCGATCCAGAAGATCGACGCGTGGCGCGTGTCCACGAGCTTGTAGCGCGCGTCGCCCTTGAGCGTCTGCGCCTCCGGCCCGTCGAGGAACAGCGCGTAGTCGGTCTCGCCGCTGCGCAGCATGGCGAGCCGCGTGGTGCTGTCGGGCACGCTCTTGAGGATCAGCTTTTTCACGTATGACGCGTGACGCCAGTATCCCGGATTTGCCTCGAGCACGATCTCGACGCCGGACCGCTGGCTCGCGAACTTGTACGGACCGGCCCCGACAGGTTTCTGCTTGAACCCATCGGGTCCGACGGACTCGAAGTATTTCTTGGGCAGGACGATGCCCGCGGCGGTCGCCGTCGTGCCGTAGAACGTCATGAAATCCGGCCACGGCTCTTTCAGCGTGAAGCGCACCGTGAGTGGATCGACGACGTCCAGCTTCTGCACGCGCGCGCGGAACTCGCGCGCGCCGGCGCCGTTGTAGCGGTCGAACGAGAACTTCACGTCCTCCGCGCTGATCGGGTCACCGTTGTGGAACTTCAGGCCGCGCTTGAGCTTGAACTCGTAGGTGAGGCCGTCGCGGCTCTCGCTCCACGACTCCGCGAGGCTGGCGCCCATCTTCTGGCCGGGCAGCGGGCGCACGAGCGCATCGTGGATCGCGTACATCACGCCGAACGGCGTGATCTGCGGCGGTGCGGTGGACGGATCGAACCAGCTCGGCGCGATGGTCACGTGAAACGAGACGGTGACCTCGCCGGCGGGCTCGGCGGCCGACGCCGTACCCGCCGCGACCACGAAGGCGGTGATGAGCAGTAGGACGCGAACGATCGTCGCGTGTCGTGTCATGGGCTCGGCCTCCTGAACGCCGGCTACGCTACCACGTCTCGTGATATGCAGTGGACTCATCGCGGGCCCGGGCCTATCGTGCGGGCGACCGGGAGGTGAGTGATCACCACGCCAGGCAATCAATTCCTCGACCGGACGCAACAAGGCGTCGGAACATATCTGTGCGCGCGAGCGGCCTACCGCCATCCCGTCGAGCCCGCGCCCGACGGCACCTACGACTTCATCACCTACTTCGAGTGTGCCGACGCCGACGTGCCGACGTTCCATGCAGTGTGTCGAGCGCTGCGCGATGTGGGGCGCAATCCCGAGTGGCGATTCGTGCGCGAGGGCCCGACGTGGCACGGCCGGCGCGTCGCGTCGGCGGCACAGCTCTTCGCGTAGCGTGGACGGGCCCCGCGATCCGATCGTCGCGGTGACGCATCCCGATCCGTATCCGTACTACCGCGACCTCGTGACGCGCGCACCGATCTATCGCGACGACGCCCTCGGACTGTGGGTGGTGTCGAGCGCCGCCGCCGTCACGGCCGCTCTGACCAGCGAGGTGTGTCGCGTGCGTCCGGCGGGCGAACCCGTACCGGCGGCACTCGTCGGCTCGGCGGCGGGTGAGCTTTTCGCGCGACTGGTACGCATGAACGACGGAACCACCCACGCGATGCTCAAACCCCGCGTCTCCGCCGTCCTCGCGGCCTTCGACGGCACGCTCGTGCTCGAGCATGCGCGCCGGCACGCGCGGGCACTCGCGGAGCGTGGTGGCATCGGGCACCTGATCGTTCGCCTGCCCGTGTACGTGCTCGCCAGCTTGCTCGGCGTCGCCGACGAACGGCTGGAGGATGCCACGCGCTGGACGGCCGACCTCGCGCGCTGCTTTGCGCCGGGGCCCACCTCGGCGCACGTGGCGGCCGGCGCGCTCGCCGCCCGTGAGCTGTGCGCGCTGCTGGCTGCCCGCGGCCGTGACGGTGATGATGTCGCCGTCGCGAACGGGGTCGGCTTTCTGTTCCAGTCGTACGACGCGACGGCCGGGCTGATCGGCAACACGCTGGTCGCGCTCGGGCGGTACCCCGAGGTCTTCGCGCGCGTGATGCGCGATGCGGAGCTCATCGCCGCGGTGGTGCGCGAGGTCGTGCGGTTCGACGCGCCGGTGCAGAACACGCGACGCTTTCTGGCACACGACAGCATGGTCGCGAGCCGGCCCATGAAAGGCGGCGAGGGGATTCTGGTCGTGCTCGCGGCCGCGAACCACGATGCGGCTGCGAACCCGAGCCCCGAGCGATTCGAGCCATTTCGCGCCGAGCGACGCGCGTTCACGTTCGGCGTCGGTCCGCACGCGTGCCCGGGCGAGTCCGTTGCGGTGGCGATCGCGTGCGCCGGCGTCGAGGCGCTGCTCGCCGCCGGCGTCGATCCGGGGCGGCTGGCCGCCGACGTGCGCTACCGGCCGGCGCCGAACGTCCGTATCCCGCTGCTCTGAGCCGCTTGTCGATCCCCTCTTGGTCTGAGGCCGCCTTGTACTGTACGTTCCGCTGGTGATCGGCTACCTGTCCCGGCGATTAGCGTGGGCGCTGCTGTTGCTCGTCGTCATCACGCTCGTCGTGTTCCTCGTCGTGCACCTCTCGGGTGATCCGGCGGCGCTCTACGTCGGACCCGAGGGCACTCAGAAAGACTACGAGATCGTCCGCGCGGCGCTCGGCTTCGACCGCCCGTTGCCGGAGCAGTATGGCCATTTCCTCGTGCGCGCGCTGCACGGCGACTTCGGCCGCTCGCTACGCCACCAGCAGCCGACGCTGCCGCTCGTCCTCGCGCGCGTGCCCGCGACGTTCGAGCTGGCGCTCGTCGCGATGGCGCTCGCCGTGGCGCTGGCGCTGCCGCTCGGCATCGTGTCCGCGCTGCGGCGCAACTCGGTGCTCGACACGCTCGCGATGACGTTCGCCCTCTCTGGCCAGTGCATGCCGACGTTTTGGCTCGGAATTTTGTTGATCCTTGTCTTCGCGGTGCAGCTGCGCTGGGTGCCCGTCTACGGCGGCGAAGGGATGGCCGCGCTCGCGCTGCCGGCGGTCACCCTCGGCGTGTGGGCAATGGCGCGCACGGCGCGGATTACACGCTCGAGCATGCTGGAGGTGCTGCCTCAAGACTTTCTGCGCACGGCGCGAGCCAAGGGCGTGAGCGAGTGGGGTGTCGTCGTGCGCCACGCGCTCCGCAACAGCGCCATCCCGATCGTGACCGCGATCGGGCTCGAGCTTGGCAATCTGCTGGGCGGCGCCGTCATCACCGAGGCGGTCTTCGCGTACCCGGGCGTCGGCCGCCTGGCCGTCGAGGCCGTCGTGAACAAGGACGTCCCGCTGCTACAGGCGGTCGTCGTCACCGTGGCCGCGACGCTACTGTTGCTGAACGCGCTCATCGACATCCTTTATATGGCGCTCGATCCGCGGGTGCGGCTTGCCTAGGAGCCGGCGCATCCGAGGACTGCTCGGCTCGCCCGGCGCCGGGCTCGGTGTGGCGGCGGTGGCGGTGATCGCCCTGTGCGCGTTGCTGCCTGGCGCCCTGGCGCCCGTCGACCCCAACGAGCAGCGCCTGCTCGCGCGCTTCACGCCGCCCACGACGCGCACGCCGGACGGCACGGTCGCCGTGCTCGGGACCGACCAGCTCGGCCGCGACATCCTCAGCCGCGTCATCCACGGCGCGCGCACGTCGGTGCTGATCGGGATGTCTGCGGTGCTCCTGGCCGGCACCCTGGGCACGAGCCTGGGCCTGCTCGCCGGCATCCGCGGCGGTGTCGCCGATCAGCTCATCATGCGAATGGCCGACATGCAGTTCGCGTTGCCCTTCATTCTGCTCGCGATCACGATCATCGGCGTGCTCGGGCCGAGCATCCGCAACATCATCCTGGTGGTCGGGCTCAGCAGCTGGGCCACCTACGCGCGCGTGGTGCGTGCGGAGACGCTGGCGGTGCGCGAGCGCGCGTACGTGGACGCCGCGCGCTCGCTCGGCATGTCCGTGCCGCGCATCGTCGTGCGCCACATCCTGCCGAACGTTAGCGCCTCGCTGATCGTAGTCGCCACCTTCGGCGTGGCCGGCGCCATCCTCACCGAGGCGGGGCTGAGCTTCCTGGGCCTCGGAGTGCCGCTCTCGATTCCCTCGTGGGGCGGCATGCTCGCCGAGGGACGACAGTTCGTCGACACGCGCTACTGGCTCGCGTTGTCACCGGGCGTCGCGCTCTTCTCGACGGTGATGGCGATCAATCTGATCGGCGACGCGCTGCGCGATGCGCTCGACCCGTATGTGCAGACCCGCGGAAGCGTGGACCGCTTCTAGGAGGAGACCATGAGACGCATCGCTCTCGGCATCGCGGCCGCGCTCGTTCAGCTGGCGTCGCTCGCCCACGCGCAGCCCAAGCCCGTCGTCGTCGTCCAGTCGGGTGAGGCGGCCACGCTCGACTGGCACATGCACTGTGACAAGAACGCGCACGAGCCGGATCGCCAGATGTTCGATACTCTGCTGCGCCGCGATCTCAAGACGCTGAAGCTCGAGGGCAACCTTGCGGAGTCGTGGCGGCTCGTCAACGACACGACGTGGCAGTTCAAGCTCCGTCGCGGCATCAAGTTCCACAACGGCGAGCCGTTGGACGCTGCCGCAGTGAAGTTCAGTATCGAGCGCATGCTCAATCCCAAGCAGGGCGCGCCCGGGCGCGCGAGCATCGCGACCATCGATCACGTCGACGTGGTGGACCCGCTGACGGTCAACGTCGTCACGAGTAAGCCGTTCCCGCTGCTGCCCGTGCGCATGAGCCCGGGCCATTGCGGCAGCGTTGCGATCGTGCCGCAGAAGTACCTCGAGCAGGTCGGCGACGCGGGGTTCGCCGTCAAGCCGGTCGGTACCGGTCCGTACAAGTTCGTCGAGTGGGTGAAGGATGAGCGGCTCGTGCTCGAGGCCAACCGCGATTACCACCGTGGCGCGCCGGCCATCGAGCGGCTCGTCTTCCGTCCGATCCCCGAGCTGACCACCCGCGTGGCGGCGCTGCTGTCGGGTCAGGCCGATCTGGTGAGCGACATCCCGCCCGATCAAGTCGCCAAGATCAAGGCTAGTGGCGTCGCGCGCACCGAGGTCAGCACGCTGGGCGGGTTCGTGATCATGGTGAAGATCACGAACTACCTGATGCCGGGACCCTGGCAGGACGTGCGCGTGCGTCGCGCCATCAACTACGCGATCGACATGGACACCATCATCAAGACCGTGCTCGAGGGCCACGGCCAGGCCCTCGGCGTGCCGCTCGAGCGCGAGGCGTTCGGGTTCAATCCGAGCATGAAGTGGTGGGGCTACGATCCCGAGCGTGCGAAGGCGCTGCTGCGGGAGGCCGGCTACGCCAACGGCTTCGAGATGACGCTGCATGCGCCGAATCGGCGCTACATGAACGACATCGAGGTCATGCAGGCCATGGCGGCCATGCTGGCGAAGGTCGGCATCAAGGCCAACGTCCAGGTGTGGGAGCAGAGCGTGTACACGACGAAGTGGCGCAAGCGCGAGCTGTTGCCGGCCTACATGACGGCGTGGGGCGGCGCCGGCGTCTTCGACGGCGACCTGCTGGTCAGCTCGTTGCACAGCAAGTCGGCGCTGGCGATCTACAAGAACGAAGCGCTCGACAAGATCCTCGAGGACGCGCAAGGCACCAACGATCCCGAGAAGCGCCGGGCGCTGTACTTCAAAGCGCAGGAGATCATCTTCGAGGAGGCGCCCATCATCAAGGCCTACCAGCAAGCGCACATCTTCGGCATCAGCAATCGCCTGGACTGGAAGCCGTGGATCGACAACATGCTGTTCCTCTACGACGCGCGGCTGAAGTGATGGCCGACTTCCGGCGTCTCTTCAGCCCGATCGCGATCGGTCACACCACCGCGAAGAACCGTATCGTGTCCACGCCGCACGGGGCGGCGTTCGGCGAGAACGGCAACATCACCGAACGCTACATCCGCTACCACGAAGAGAAGGCGAAGGGCGGGTGCGGCGTCGTCATGATGTTCGGCTCGTCGAGCATCCACCCGAGCTCGATCAACGACTGGGGCGAGGTGAACAACTGGGACGACAGCGTCATTCCACAGTTTCGCCAGATGAGCGAGGCGATTCACCGCCACGGCGCGCTGTGCCTGTCGCAGATCTCGCATCGCGGCCGCCGCGGCCATTCCTGGTATTCGGGCACGCCGCTGTGGGCGCCCTCGGACACGCGCGAGGAGCGCCACCGCGAGTGGCCGCACGTGATGACGAAGGCCGAGATTCGCGAAGTCGTCGACGCGTGGGTGGCGGCCGCGCTGCGGCTCAAGCGAGGCGGCTACGACGGCGCCGACATCCCGCTCTACGGCGGCCACCTGCTCGAAAACTTTCTGTCACCCCTCGCCAACACGCGCACCGATGAGTACGGCGGCAATCTGGACAACCGCCTGCGGCTGCCCACCGAGGTCCTGCGCGCGCTGCGTGAGGGCGTCGGGCGCGACTTCATCATCGGCGTCCGGCACAGCGGCGACCACTTCGTTCCCGGAGGCCTCACGCGCGAGGAGCTGCTGGAGATCGCGCGGCGCCTCGACGCGCTCGGCATCGCGGATTACTGGATGGTGAGCGGGTCCAACACGGAGACGCTGCGCTACGAGGCCGCGGTGACGCCGTCGCATTATCATCCGCACGGCGTCTTCAACGACCTCGCCGCGCTCACGAAGTCGGCCGTGCGCGTGCCCGTCATCGTGGCCGGGCGCGTCGTCACCGCCGAGCAGGCGGAGGCCGCGCTGGCGGGCGGCGTGTGCGATCTGGTCGGCATGACTCGCGCGATGATCGCTGATCCAGAAATGCCGCGTAAAGTCCGCGAGGGACGGCTCGACGATGTCCGCGTCTGCGTCGGTGCCTCGGAGGGCTGCATCGGCCGCCTGCGCCAGGGCAAAGCGATCACGTGCGTGCAGAACCCGGTGATCGGCCGCGAGGCCGAGCTGATGGAGATCCGTCCGGCCGTGACGCCACGGCGCGTGGTCGTGGTCGGCGGCGGCGTCGCCGGCCTCGAGGCCGCGCGTGTTGCCGCGCTGCGCGGGCACCGCACGACGCTGTTCGAGGCGAGGCCCACGCTGGGCGGCCAGGTGCTCGCGATCGCGCGCGCGCCGAAACGCGAGGACTACGCCGCCATCCCCGGCTGGCTGGCGAGCCAGGCGAAGAAAGCCGGCGTCGACATCCGGCTGAACATTGTTGCGTCGGCGCGCGAGGTGCTGGCGCTCGCGCCCGACGCCGTCGTGGTGGCGACCGGCGCGACCCAGCGGGTGCCCGACATTCCCGGCGCGAAGCTGCCGCATGTCGCGAGCACACTCGACGTACTGATGGGCAGCGTCACGCCCGGCCGCCGCATCGTCATTGTCGACGAAGAGGGGTACTTCGCGGCGCCGTCGACGGCGGACTTTCTCGCCGACCGCGGCGCGCAGGTGACGATCGTGTGCCGCTACTTCATGGTCGGCGAGGACATCGACGAGGGCACGCGCTCGGATCTGTACGCCCGCCTGTTCGGGCGCGGGGTGACGCTGTTGCCGATGACTCGGGTCGTGGAGATCTTGCCGCATGCCGTGCGGACGCGGCACACGTTCGCGGACACCGAGGCGGTCATCGAGACGGACATGGTCGTCCTGGCCTTCGGCGGCAAGGCGAACGACGGCCTCGTGCGTGAGCTGGAAGGCAAGGTCGGCGAGCTCAAGGTGATCGGCGACGCCTACTCGCCGCGCCGGGTTCACGACGCGATCCTCGACGGCACGCGTGTGGCGCGCGCGCTGTGAGGGCCGTCAACGGATCGCGGTTGTGGGACACGATCATGGCGTCCGCGCGGATCGGGCCCGGCCGAACGCCGAACGGCCTGCGTCGCCTGGCGTTGACCGACGCGGACCGCGAGATGCGCGATCTCTTCGCGCGCTGGTGTCGCGACGACGGCCTCGCCGTCACCGTCGATCGCATGGGGAACATGTTTGCACGCCGTGCCGGCATCGACGACGCGCTGCCGCCCGTGCTCATCGGTAGCCATCTCGATACCCAGATCGCGGGCGGTCGTTACGACGGCGTCCTCGGCGTGCTCGCGGCACTGGAGGTCGTCCGCACGCTGAACGACGCCGGCGTGCGCACCCGACGGCCAATCGAGATCGTCAACTGGACCAACGAGGAGGGCGCGCGATTCGCCCCGCCGATGCTGGGCTCGGCGGTGTGGGCCGGCGTCCGGACGCTCGAATGGGCGCACGCGCGCACCGACGATGCCGGCTGCACGGTCGGCGCCGAGCTGGAGCGCATCGGGTATGCAGGCAGCGCGCCGGTCGGCGGCCGGACCGTCGATGCCTACTTCGAGCTGCACATCGAGCAGGGCCCGCTCCTCGACGACAAAGGCATTCCGGTCGGCGTCGTGTCCGGCACGTATGGCGTCCGCGGGATGGCGGTGGAGGTGACAGGTGAGACCGCACATTCGGGCCCGACGCCGATGGCGGCCCGGCGCAACGCGCTCGTCGGCGCCGCGATGCTCATCGTCGCCGTCAACGAGATCGGCTTCGCCGCCGCGCCGGACGGCAAGGCGACGACGTCGCGTCTCGAGGTCTGGCCGAACCTGACCGGCATTCTGCCGGACTGGGCGAAAGTCTTCGTCGACGTGCGTCATCCGGATGCTTCGACCGTGGAGCGCATGGCCGCCGACGTCTCGCGCGCGATGCGCGACTGCGCGCAGCGCGCCCAGGTCGACATGCGCATCGTCGAGACGTGGCAGTTCGGGTCGGAGCGGTTCGATCCCGGGCTTGTCAGCCTGATCCGGCGCACCGCCGAGCGTCTCGGGTCAGCGTCGCTCGATCTGCCGAGCCAGGCCGGGCACGACGCCTACTATGTCTCGCGCGTCGCGCCGACGGCGATGATCTTCACGCCGTGCGAGCGCGGGATCTCGCACAACGAGAACGAATCCACGCGCCTGGAGGACGTGCTGCCCGGCGTCAACGTGTTGCTGCACGCCGTGCTCGAGCGCGCGAACCGCTGAGCCGGATCTCGCGACGGAGACGTCACGCCTCAAAGCGCGCGGTGTCCGACGCCGCGACGCCGGCGGGGTCGCGGCCGTAGATCCACGCGAACAGCGGCGAAGTCATCAGCGTCGTGACGACGGCCATCAGGACGAGCACGGAAAACAAGGGCGGACGGATGATGCCGTGCTGCAGTCCGATGTTTACGACGATCAGCTCCATCATCCCGCGTGTGTTCATCAGCGTGCCGATGGCGAGCGCCGTCCGCTGGCTCTCGCCTTGCCAGCGCGCCGCCGCCCAGCATGCCACGCCCTTGCCGAGGCACGCCGCGCCCAGCACGGCGATGGCCACGGCGAGCAGCGAGGGCTCGGTGATGAGGTCGAGCCGCGTGTTGAGACCCGAGTACGTGAAGAACATCGGGAGGAGGAACACGACGGCGAACGGCTCGAGCTGGCGCGTCAGCTCACGTGAGAGCACGCCACGCGGCATCGCCACGCCGAGCAAGAAGCCGCCGAACACCGCGTGCAGGCCGATCGCGTCGGTGAGCCAGCCCGCCACGGTGAAGAGGATCAGGACGACGGCGAGCATCGTCGATGTCACCTCGCCCGCGCGCCGCGCCTGGGTTTCGAGGCCGCCGAGCGCGCGTCGCCCGACCGTGAGCATCATGACCGCATAGCCGACCCCGCCGGCGATCGTGGCCGTCGCTGGCACGGCGCCGGCGCCGAAGCTCGCCAGTACGATCGCCAGGACGCACCACGCCGCGGCGTCGTCGATGCAGCCGGCGGCCAGGGCCAGCGTGCCGAGCGTCGTGCCCCTCAAGCCGCGCTCGTGGATGATCCGCGCGAGCACGGGGAACGCGGTGATCGACATCGCCGCGCTGAGGAACAGCATCGCCTCCGCCGTCGTCGTGCGCTCGGCAAACAGTCCGGGGGTGCGCACGAAGACGACTGCCAGGCCGGAGCCCAGCGCACACGGCACCAGCATGCCCGACAGCGAGACGCCGAGTGCGCTGCGGAGGCGTGGTCGGAAGAGCTCCGTCTTGAACTCGACACCGACCAGGAACATGTAAAGGCCCACGCCGAGCTGGGCGCCGACGTAGAGAACCTGGAGCGATTCGCGCGGGAACAGTCGCGCGTGGATGTCCGGCAGAAGGAAACCGAACAAGGACGGACCAAGCAACACGCCGGCCACCATCTCGCCGACGACCTGCGGCTGCCCGAGCCGGCGGCCGATGACGCCGACGAGCCGGCACGTTGCGAGGACGATCGCCATCTGGAGGAAGAACGCGACGGACAGCTGCGCGGCGGTCATCGGCCCATTCTAAGATGCCCGGTGGCATTCGTGGCCGAACCGAGCTACGATCACGCCACCTTCAACGCCAGGAGCGATGCCATGGCCGTGTCGCAAGACCGTCTGATCTCCGGCGACAACCACATCGACCTCACCTACTGCCCGCCGGATCTCTGGTCCTCGCAGGCGCCGGCGAAGTGGAAGCTGCTGGCCCCGCGGGTCGAGGAGCTCGAGGATGGCCTGCACTGGTTCGTCGACGCGCAGGATCGCGGGATGTGGAACGGCGTCGGTCCCGGGTTTCTCAAGTACACGAAGGGCATGTTCGGCCACATCGACGAGATGAAGGAGCTCGGCTTCGAGTGGGGCAACACGCGCGACGTGCGTCCGCGGCCGACCACCGCCGAGCTACGTCTGGCCGATCTCGATCGCGATGGCGTCGAGGCCGAGGTGGTCTACGGCTGCCTGATGATCAACGATCTCATCGATGCCGCCGACCGTCGCTCGTGGGCGAACAAGATCTACAACGACTGGGCGGCGGATTTCGCGAAACGCTCCGACCCCACGCGCGTGTTCCCGCTGGCGATCATTCCGAACACCGATCCGATCGATGCCGCGGCCGAAGTTCGGCGCTGCGCCAAGATGGGCCTGCGTGGCGGCGACCTGGCGTTCAAGCGCATGAGCCCGCCGCTCTACCACTCGGCATGGTTCGCCCTGTGGGAGGCGGCGGCGGAGTGCCGGTTCCCGATCTCGTTCCACTCGACGGGCTTCAAGGGGCTGCGCGCACCCGACAATCCGGAAATGGAGAAGGAGTTCAATCTGCAGTGGCGGCTGGTGCGATCCGCGCTCTTCCAGCTCGACACGATGGAGGTGCTCGTCTCGCTGCTCGCCTCGGGGGCGTGCGAAAAGTATCCCGACTTCAATTTTGTGCTCGGCGAATCAGGCGTGACGTGGCTGCCGTACGTGTTCGATCGGCTCGACACGGAGTATCACGACCGGGCGCGCGCGCTGAATTTTTCGATGAAGCCGAGCGACTACTTCAAGCGGCAGGGGTTCGTCACGTACCAGCAGGACCAGTATCTGGAGCCGATCATTCCGCTCATCGGCGAGGACAACATTATCTGGGGCGCCGATTACCCGCATCCGGACTGCATCTGGCCGGAATCGCACGCGACGATCGAGAAGAACCTGGCCGCGATCTCGCCTCGGGTGCGCCGCAAGATCGTGTTCGAGAACGTGTGCCGGCTGTACGACCTGCCGCAGCGAAAGCAGGCGCGTTAGCGGCGATTGCCGCGCGCGGCGGTCGTTCTAGCGGCTGCTGCTGCTGCGCAGATGCGACGTCGAGCGCCACGCGCGGACCGGACTCGACCGATCGGCCCGCAGGCGACTCATGTACTGCTGACCGCGCGCAACGGCAGCGGCGATCGTCGGAAACGTGTCGCGCGACTCGTGGAGCGTCTCGCCGGCGTAATTCACGATGCGCCAGCGCCAGTCGGGTCGCTTCGGTGTCGAGAACGCCGTGACTTGCATAGGCAGCTTACCTCCTCGCCTCGAGGCCGCCTCCAATCGGCCGCCCCAATGGGCGCCGGAGAGACTATCACAACCGATGCCGTCGGTGGACGCGAACTGTCGGACCAAAGCTCGGGCACGACGCCGCAGTTTAAGTGGCTGATTTTATAGCCAGGATGAGTTCGCGGAGCCGGCGTTGACGGTACGCTACCGGACGGGCTACCCTCGGCGGGCTCGATGAGCCAGCCCTCCGCGCGCTTCACGCTGATCACGGCGTCGCGTCTGCTCGACGGCAGCGGCGCTGCCGCGATCGATGCGGGTGCGATGCTGATCGACGGCGAGCACGTTGCGGCGCTCGGTCGCGCGTCCGACGTCCACGCTCCGGCGGGCGCGTCGGTCGACCGACGTGATTACGGCGCCGCGACGATTCTGCCGGGCCTCGTCGACGCGCACACCCATCTGGTCGCGCCCGGCGACGGCACGCTGGGCGACGACATCGCGAAAGAGGACGACGACATCCTGCTGCTGCAAGCGGCGAAGAACGCGCGGACGCTACTGCATTCGGGCGTGACGACGCTGCGCGAGAACGGCGCCAAGGGCAAGGTGGCGTTCTCGCTGCGCGAAGGCGTGCGGCGCAAGCTCGCGCCCGGCCCGCGCATGGTGATCTGTGGCCGGCCGATCGCGATCACCGGTGGGCACATGGGCTACTTCGGCTCCGAGGCGGACGGCGAGGCGCCGGTGCGCGCGGAAGTCCGCAAGCTCCTGAAAGAAGGCGCCGATTACATCAAGATCGTGGCCAGCGGTGGCACCACGCGCACGTCGGACCCCAATCGCGCGTCGTACACCGTGGCCGAGCTCGCGGCGATGACCGACGAAGCGCACCGGCACGGCAAGCTGACCGCCGCCCACTGCACGTCGGCGCAGTCGGTTCAGAACTGCCTCGACGCCGACGTCGATATGATCATTCACTGTATCTTCAACGAGCCCGATGGCACGTATCGATATCGTCCCGATCTCGTGGAGCGGTTGGCGCGCGCGAAGGCATGGGTGAACCCGACGCTCTACGTCCAGAAGGCCGGGATCGAGCGGCAGCAGGAGGCACGAGCGAGAGAGGGGCGGCTCACCGGCGAGCTGGTCGCGCAGCTCGACGCCGCGCGACGTGCGCTCGACATCAAGGTCGATGCGGTGCGGCGGATGAGCGAAGCCGGCGTACGGATGACGGCGGGGTCCGATTCCCCGTGGGGCTGGTATGCGCCCGGCGAGTTCGTGCACGAAATCCACATGCTCGCGCAGGCCGGACTCTCGTACTCCGATGCGATCGTGGCCGGTACGGCAGGCGCCGCCGAGTCGATCGGCGTCGGACCCGCGGCGGGGCGCTTGCTGCCCGGGCGCGTCGCCGACGTGCTGGTCGTGCGCGGCGATCCCACGCGCGAGATCACCGCGCTATGGGACGTGCTCGACGTCTATCAGGCCGGCCGGCGCGTCGAGCGCGGCGTGGCGTAGCTTCTCCCCAGCTAGGAGGAAGCCATGGTGGATTCCGTCTCACTCATCGGGGCCGCGAGCGTGGGCGTCGTCCGGGACGTCCTCCGCGCCGAGATCTCGACGGCAATCGACTCTGCTTCGGCATGGAGTCGAAGAACACCTCCTGAGTCTCAGCCCGCATCGTTCAGATGGCATGCCGCTTCGTGGCGAGCGCCGATCGTGCGCAGCGTCGGCCGCTCGACGCGGCACCGCTCGAACGCGAACGGGCATCGCGGGTGAAACCGACAACCGCTCGGCACGGCGAGCGGGCTCGCCACCTCGCCGCGGGGCACGATGCGCTGGCGTCGGAGCGTCGGATCCGCGACCGGCGCCGCGGACAGCAGCACCTGCGTATACGGATGGCGCGGCTGCTCGTGCAGCGCCGCGCGCGGGCCGATCTCGACGATCTCGCCCAGGTACATCACGGCGACCCGATCCGACATGTGCAGCACCACGTGCAGATCGTGCGAGATGAACAGGTAGGTGAGGCCGAAACGCGCCCGCAGGTCCATGAGCAGGTTCAGTACCTGCGCCTGTACGGAGACGTCCAGCGCCGAGACGGGCTCATCGGCGACGATCAGGCTCGGCCGTAGCGCCAGCGCCGCCGCGATGCCGATGCGCTGGCGCTGGCCGCCCGACAGCTCGTGCGGATAGCGCTCGGCGACTGTAGCGGCGAGCCCGACGACGTCGAGCAGCTCGCTGACCTGACGGCGCCGCTCGGCGGCGTCGGCGCGCGCGTAGATCGCGAGCGGCTCGCCGATGATCTGTCCCACGCGCATCCGCGGGTTCAGCGACGCGAACGGATCCTGAAACACGATCTGCATCCGCTGGCGCGTGGCCCAGAGGCGTGACGCCGACAGCGCCATCAGGTCGTGTCCCTCGAAGTGCACGCTGCCTGCCGACGGCTCGATCAATCGCAAGATCAGTCGGCCGGTCGTCGATTTGCCGCAACCGGATTCGCCGACGAGGCCGAGCACCTCACCGCGCTCGATCATGAAACTGATGCCGTCCACGGCCCGGACAACGCGCTGGCGTCCGCGAAGCCACGCGCCGCCGACGGTGAATCGCTTCTCGAGCCCGCGCACGTCGACCAGTGGTCCGGCCGTCACACGGGCACCACGGGGCACGCGACCAGATGCCCGGGCTTGCGCTCCACGAGCGCGGGCTCGTCGACGCGACAGCTCGCGATCGCAGATGGGCAGCGCGGCGCAAAGCTGCAGCCGCGACCGGTCACTCGGAGATCCGGCGGCGCGCCCTCGATGGAAGACAGCGGCTGGCCGAAGCGACTCGGATGCGGTAGGCAGCGGAGCAGGCCGAGCGTGTACGGATGGAGCGGCTCGCGGAAAATCGTGTCGACGGGCGCCATCTCGACGATGCGGCCGGCATAGATGATCGCTACGCGATGACACAACTCCGCCACGACGCCCAGGTCGTGGGTGATGAGCAGGACGGCCATGCCGCGCTCGGCTTGCAGCCGGCGCAGCAGCTCGAGGATCTGCGCCTGAATCGTCACGTCGAGGGCGGTCGTCGGTTCGTCGGCGATGAGCAGCTGTGGTCCGGGCGCCAGGGCGAGCGCGATCATCGCGCGCTGGCGCAAACCGCCGGAGAGCTGATGCGGATACTCGCGCGCGCGCTCGCGCGGCGACGGCATCTGCACGCGTTCGAGCATCTCGACCGCGCGCGTCCACGCCTCGCGCCGAGTGCCGCCGGCGTGGGCCAGCACCGCCGCCGCGATCTGATCGCCGATGGTGAACACGGGATTCAGGGACGTCATCGGCTCCTGGAAGATCATCGCAATGCGCGCCCCACGCACCTCGCGCATCGCCTCCGCGTCCTTGGCGAGCAGATCCTCACCGTCGAGGCGGATGCGACCGCCGACGATCACGCCCGGAGCCGGCACGAGCCGTATGATCGACAGTGACGTCACGCTCTTGCCGCAGCCGGATTCGCCGACGAGCCCCAGCACTTCGCCACGCCCGACCGTGAAGGTGACGCCGTCCACCGCGCGCACGAGCCCGGCGCGGGTGACGAAGTGCGTGCGCAAATCTTCGACCGAGAGCAGCGGGTTGTGCGGCTTGGTCATGAACGACGCGCGAGATGTCGGACGGGTGGCGCGGCGGGCGGGGAGCCCCATGAAGCGAGCCGGGGGACCCCACACCGGGCGGGGGTGGCGAGCTTCATGGGGCTGCCCGCCGCGTCAGGACCCGTCCGACGCCGACTGGTGTCGTTCATGAACAAGGCGGGCAAGACGCCTACACGCGCAGGCGTGGATCGAGTGTGTCGCGCAGCCAGTCGCCGAGCAGGTTCACGGCCAGTACCGTGAGCATGATCGCCAGCCCCGGAAAGGTCGCCAACCACCACGCGGTGGCCACGTAGTTGCGTCCGTCCGACAGCATCCAGCCCCATGTCGGCGTCGGCGGTTGGACGCCCAATCCGAGGAACGACAGCGCGGATTCGTAGATGATCATGAACGCGAGCTCGAGCGTGGCCACGACGATGATCGGCGTGAGTGCGTTCGGCAGCACGTGACGCAGCAGCAGGCGCGCCGCGCGATTGCCGCGGGCGCGCGCGCCGGCCACGAACTCGCGCTCGCGAATCGAGAGCACGTCGGCGCGGACGATGCGCGCGAACTGGACCCAGCGCGTGGCCCCCATGACGAGGATCACATTGAGCAGGCTCGGTCCGAGCGCGAAGACCACGCCCATCGCGAGCAGGATGTACGGAATGGCGAGGAACACGTCCACGACGCGCATGATGAGCGCATCGATGCGGCCGCCGAAGAACCCCGCGAGCAGGCCGAGCGTCACGCCGATCAGGGCCGACACGCTGACCGCGGTGAGGCCGACGACGAGCGATATGCGACCGCCATACAGAATTCGACTCAGGATGTCGCGCCCCAGGTGATCCGTGCCGAGCGGGTGCTCGCGCAGGCCCCGCGCCTGCCACATCGGCGGCCGCAGCCGCTTCATCAGCATCTGGCGGGCGGGATCCCATGGCGCGATCCGCGGCGCCAGGACCGCGGAGGCGCCCATCACGAGCAGCACGGCGAGTCCGAACACGGCGCGGAAGCTCGGGCGACGTCGCGGCCGCGCGGTGGCCGACGCCAGCGCCTCGATCGCGACGCTCATTGCGGGCTCCGCGCGGCGAGCATCACCGCGGGTTCCGCACGTACACGATGCGCGGGTCGAGGTACGTGTACGCGAGGTCGACGACGAGGTTGATGACGACGAACGTCGTCGCGAGCACGGCCACGATCGCCTGCACGAGCGGATAGTCGCGGCTGAAGATCGCATCGACGGCCAGGCGGCCGACGCCCGGCCAGGCGAAGATCGTCTCGGTGATGACCGCGCCGCCGAGCAGGATGCCGAACTCGAGCCCGACGATCGTGACCAGCGGAATCGCGGCGTTCTTCAGCGCGTACTTGTACGTCACCAGGAACGGTCGAATGCCCGCCGCGCGCGCGGTGCGCACGTAGTCCTGTGCCAGTACCTCGAGCATGCCGGAGCGCGCCATGCGCGCAATCCGCGCCATAGAAAACGCGCCCAGCGCGGCGGCGGGCAGCACGATCGACAGCTCGTTCTCGCGCCCGGCCGCGGGGAACCAGCCGAGCCCGACGGCGAAGACCATGATCAACAGCAGGCCGAGCCAGTAGACGGGCATGGCCTGGCCGAGCAACACGCCGACCGAGCACACGGCGTCGATGACCGAGTTGCGCTTCAGGGCGGCGAGGATCCCCGCGGGCACCGCGACGACGAGGGCGAGCGTGAGGCCGGCGGCGGTGAGCTCGAGCGTGGCGGGCAGGGTCTGGAAGATCAGCGTCAGCGCAGGGAGCTGGTGCTTGAATGACAGCCCGAAGTCGCCGACGACGGCGCGGCCGAGGAAGCGCAGGTACTGCAGGTAGAGCGGATCGTCGAGGCCGAGGAGCGCGCGCAGCTGCCGCACGTCTTCCTCGCGCGCCTCGAGTGGCAGCAACAGTCGCGTCGGATCGCCGGTGAGGTGCAGCAGTCCGAACACGATGACGGACACGCCGAGCAGCACGCCGACGCTCTGTAACAGCCGCCGCGCGACGTACCCGAGCATGGCCGCGACCGCGCCTGCTCCGCGCTTAGAACGAGATTTCCGTCAGCCGGATCGACTCGTCGCCCCGCGGCGTCCACTTCAGCCGGTTGTTCACGCCGTAGATGTCCATCTGTTGATAGCCGAAGAGCCACGGGGCGTCGTCGTGGATCAGGCGCAGGAGCTGGCCGTAGAGCTGCTTGCGCTTCTCGACGTTCATCTCCGAGCGCGCCTGGTCCATGAGCTTGTCGACCTCGGGATTGGCGTACTGCGATACCGGCTCTCCGGACTTCAGATTCGGGGTCACCCAGTGGTCGGGCTCCAGGCTCGGTAGGCACCAGCCGTTCATGAAGATGTCTTCCGTCTTGTGATCGAGGACCGTGCGCACGTACGCGCCCCACTCGCCGATGATCTTCACGTTCGTCTTGATCCCGTTCTCGGTGAGCTGTCCCGCCACCGCCTGCGCGATGTCCTTGTCCATCGCCCAGCGGCCATTGGGCGCCTGCAGCGTCAGCGTCAAGTTCGTCTGGCCAGCAGCCGCCAGCAGCTCCTTGGCCTTCGTCGGGTTGTACTCGTAGAGCGGGATGGCGGGATCGTAGCCCCAGACGTTCGGCGGCATCCCCGAATTGATCCGTTTGCCGTTGCCGAGCAGCACGCTGTCGATGATGCCCTGGACGTCGACGGCGTAGTTGATCGCCTGGCGCACGCGTCGGTCAGCGAGCGGACCGCCCTTGATCTGCGCGATGCCGAAGTAGATGATGCGGCAGCTCGGGATCTTTTCCACGCGCACGTTCTTGGTGGCGGCCAACGCCTGCAGTTGATCGGGCGGCACGTTGACGATCAGATCGGCCTGTCCCGTCTGCAGCGCGGCGATGCGAGCACCGAGCTCTGGGATCGGGCGCCACGTCGCGCGCCGCACCGCGGGCTTGCCGCCCCAGTACGCGTCGTTGGCCTCCACGACGATCCGCTCGTTCTTCTGCCACTCCACGAACTTGAATGGCCCCGTGCCCACCGGCTTCAGATTGGCCTGCACGTCTCCGACCTGGGTCACGTACTTGGGCGCCATCTGGTACATCAGCGTCATGCGCGCCGGCATGGCGGGATCGGGCACCTTCGTGTGGAACCGGACGGTCGAGGGATCGACGATCTCGACGCGCTCGATCGTGCTGAACCAGCCCTTCTGCGGCGATTTGAAGTCCGCGCGCTGGATGCGCTCCACCGAGAACTTCACGGCGCTCGCGTCGAACGGCTCGCCGTTGTGGAACTTTACGCCCTGGCGGAGCTTCACCTCCCACACCTTCTCGCTGACGTTCTTGTGCGCGAGCGCGAGGTTGGGGACGAGCTGCAGCGACTTGTCGCGAGTGAACAGCGTGTCGTAGATCGACGTATTGATGACCAGCGTGACGACGTTGTTGGTCATCTGCACATCGAGGAACTCGGCGTCGATGCCCTGCGCGATGGTGACGTCGCGCTCGCCGGCGGCCCACGCGGGCGCCGTGACGAGGATGGCGAGGACGATCACGAGCCAGCGCGTGGTAGCGAGCATGGCGCCTCCTTCGCTGCGGTGAAGTGCGTTCGGGTCGCATCTGCGCGAGAGCGCGCTGATCCTATGTCCCGGACCGGGGAGTGTCAAGGTTCGGAACACGCTATACTCGGGCGCCATGCGGCTGATCATCTACGAACCGTTTCGCTCGCTGTTCTATGCCCCGCAGTTCGTGGCGCTCCACGGCGGCCACTTCGCTGCCGAAGATCTCGACGTGAGCATCGTCACCGCGAGCGCCGGTACGACGACGCCGGCGGCGCTGATCGAGGGCCGCTCGGAGATCGCGCTCGGCGGGATCATGCGCAGTCTGGATCTCGCCGATCGCGGTGGTCCCAATCTCCCGCACTTCGCCGAGGTGAACTCGCGCAACGGGTTCTTCATGCTGTCGCGCGCGCCGCGCCCGCGGTTCGAGTGGCGCGAGCTGGTCGGGGCGACGGTGATCGACTTCGCGGAGGCGCCGACGCCGTGGCAGTGCCTGCTCACGGTGCTGCGCCGGCATGGCGTCGATCCGGCCACGGTCCGCATCGAGCGCACGCTCGCGCTGCCCGACGCGATCGCGGCATTTCGCGCGGGCCGCGGTGACTTCTTGCAGACAGGGCAGCCGTTCACCGAGCAGCTGCTCGCCGACGGCGTCGCGCATCTCGCCGCGTCGATGGGCGAGGCGACCGGCCCCCTGCCGTTTTCGTCGTACATGACCACTGAGAGGTTCTTGCGCGAGCGACGCGACGTCGTCACGCGGTTCACGCGCGCCGTGTACGCGGCGCAGCGCTGGATGGCGCGCGCCGATGCCAAGCAGGTCGCCGACGTGATTGCGCCCGCGTTCGGCGATGTCCCGGCCGACGTTCGCCAGCGCGTGGTGGCCCGCTATTTGGCCCAGGGAACGTGGGCGCAGGATCCGATCATCCGTCAGCCGGGGTACGAATATCTGATGAAGATCTTGCTCGACGGCGGCTTCATCACACGCGCCCACCGTTACGACGAGCTGATCGACACCACGGTGGCCCAGGAGGTCATCGGCTGATGGCGAACGTGATGCTCGCGCGTGTCGCGCTCGGCGCAGGACCGGCCTGGGGCGTCCTGGTCGACGACCGGATCGAGATCGTCGCTGCCGACCGCGGGACGAATGGCGCGTTCCTCGCCTCGCTGCTCCAGCTGCCGCGGCCCGCGCGCCTGCTGACCGAGCGGCGCCGCGCCGCGCAGACGCTGAAGACGGCCGACGTGATGACGGCGCCCTTCGGGGCCGCGGCGCCCCATCTGCTGCCGCCGCTCGATCTGCAGGAGGTGTGGGCGGCGGGCGTCACGTACGAGCGCAGCCGCGTGGCGCGCATGGAGGAGACGGCGGGCGCCGAGGACTTCTACGACAAGGTCTATACGGCCGAGCGTCCCGAGCTCTTCTTCAAGGGCGCGGCCTCGCGCGTGAGTGGCCACAACGGCCCCATTCGCATCCGTCGCGACGCGTCCTGGAACGTGCCCGAGCCGGAAGTGGCCGTGCTCGTCTCCGCGCACGGAGAGATCGCCGGCTACAGCATCGGCAACGACGTGTCGTCGCGAGACATCGAGGGCCAGAACCCGCTCTATCTGCCGCAGGCGAAGATCTATCGCGAGTCGTGCGCGCTCGGACCCGTGGTCTGGCTCACCGACGACGAGGCGCCGCCCGTGTTCGACATCGCGATCACGATCCAGCGAGCCGGCGCCGTGGCCTGGCAGGGCAAAATCTCGACGTCCGCAATGCGCCGCTCGTTCGCCGACCTCGCCGACTGGCTCGTGCGCGACAACGTCTTCCCCTCCGGTGCGTATCTTCTGACCGGCACCGGGCTCGTGCCCGAGGCGGGATTCTCCCTGGCGCCGGGGGATCGCGTCGCCATCGCGATTCCGCGCATCGGCACGCTCTCGAACACCGTGGTGCAGGGAGGCTAGGCGCGTTCTCCTCGTCCGCATCGTCCGGTCTCGGCCGCGGCTGTTCATCTCGCTCGCGCTCGGCGTCGTCGTTGTCCTGTTTCTCGTTGGCCTGACCGATTGGCGCGCGGCGACGCGCGTGCTCGTCGGTTGGGACGTGTGCGTCGCACTCTATCTCGTGCTGGTCTCCCACGTGATGTCGAGCTGTGGCGTCGAGCAGATCCGTGAGCGCGCGGCCCGCGAAGACGAGGGACAGAAGACGATCCTGGTCTTGACCGTGGCCGCGGCGTTGGCGAGCCTCGGCGCGATCGTGGCCGAGCTCGGCTCGTCGGCCGGCGCCGCGCAGCGGCCAGCGCACGTCGGGCTGGCGGCGCTGACGATTCTGCTCTCCTGGGCGTTCATCCACGCGATGTTTGCGCTGCACTATGCGCACGAGTTCTACGACGACACGGCCGGCGGCGGCATGGCGTTCCCCGGCGGCGAGGCGGAGCCGGACTACTGGGACTTTGTGTACTTCTCGTTCGTGATCGGCATGACGTCGCAGGTCTCGGACGTCGCGGTGACGAGCAAGCAGATCCGCCGCACCGTGGCGGCGCACGGCGTGGTGTCGTTCGTCTTCAACGCGGCGCTGCTGGCGCTGACCGTCAACATCGCCGCCAGCGCGATCTAGGGACCGCGGCGCGGCGCGCGTGACTCGGACGACTCGGCGGTCGAGCCGCGCGCTTGACACGCTCGTCCCGCACCGCATAATCCGATCCCCGATGATGGAATTCAACCTCAGCGTCGATCGCGCGCGGCTGCGGCCGGTGAGCTTCCGCGCCGGCGAGGCGGGCGGGCCGCTGCCGATCGACGAGGAGACAGGAGGACTCGGCGTATGACCGCGATCGATCCCATCTGGGCCGGCGTTGCCGATCTCTCGCGCGCGTTCGCGGCGCGCACGCTGTCACCCGTCGACGTCGTCGACGCGCTGCTCGCGCGCATCAAGGCGCGCGAGCGACTCCATAGCTACATCGCTATCTACGAGTCCGAGGCGCGCCTGGCCGCCGAGGCCGCCGACCGCGCGATCCGGAGCGGTCATCGCGTCGGCCCGTTGCACGGCGTCCCGATCGCGCTCAAGGACCTGGTCGATCTGGAAGGCCGCGTCACGACCGGCGGCTCGAAGGCGTGGATCGATCGCGTGTCGCCGGTGACGGCGACGCTCGCCGAGCGGCTGATCGGCGCCGGCATGATCGTGCTCGGCAAGACGCACACCGTCGAATTCGCGATGGGGTCGTTCGGCACCAACACCCACATGGGGACGCCGTGGAACCCGTGGGACCTCGGCGTGCATCGCACCCCGGGCGGCTCGTCGAGCGGCTCGGGTGTCGCGGTGGCGGCCGGCCTCGCGCCCGTCGCGATCGGCACGGACACGGGCGGCTCGGTGCGGCTGCCCGCCGCGTGGTGCGGCATCGTCGGCCTCAAGGTGACGGCCGGGCGCATCAGTACCTACGGTGTGCTGCCGCTGTCGTTCACGCTCGACACGCCCGGCCCGATGGCGCGCGCGGTGGAGGACGCGGCGCTGATCTTCCGCGTGCTCAATGGTCCCGATCCCAACGATCCGGCGACCCTTGTCTGGACACCGCTCGATCCGCTGCCGACGCTTCGCCGCGGCGTGGGCGGGCTGCGTCTCGCCGTGCTGCCCGACGACGAGCGCATCGGCGTCGACGCCGACGTGCTGGCGGCGTACGACGCATCCGTGAACCGGCTGGCGTCGCTCGGCGCGCAGATCGTGCGCGTGCGGCTGCCGAATCGCTTCAGCGACTACGCCGCGGGCGTCGGCCGCATCATCGGTGCCGAGGGCTATCGCTTCGTCGGCCACCTCGTGGACGACATGAGCCTGCCCATCGATCCCCACGTGCGACCGCGCATCCAGGTGGGGCGGGGCATGTCCGCGCGCGACTATCTGATGACGCTGGCCGAGCGCGAATCTCATCGGCGCGCGTTCGTCGCCGCGCTCGCCGACGCCGACGCGCTACTCACGCCGACGACCCAGACCGCCGCGATTCCGATCGCCAAGGTCGACCAGTCAGGCACGGCGGCGTTCTTCACGCGCGCCGGAAACTATCTGGGCCTGTGTGGGCTCGCGCTGCCGAACGGCTTCACGGCCGACGGTATCCCGACCTCGCTCCAGATCATGTGCCACGCCGGTCGCGAGGATCTGGCGCTGCGGATCGGCTGGGCGTACGAGCAGGCGAGCGAGTGGCGCAACCGCAGGCCACCGGAGCCGCTGGGCTGAGCCTCAGCCAGGCGCCCGGAGCCGCTGCGCTGACGCTCAGACGGACGGCGTCAGCTGAATCGTGAGCGCCGGGTCCTCGGCGGGATCCGTCAGATCGCTCACGAAGATTCGCGGACGCGCTCGTGCTGGCCGAGACGCTCGGTATGCGTCCGCTGGCCGCGCGATGCGAGGAGGCGCTGGGCCGGCTCGCCTGATCAGGCGGTGCGGTGCATCCAGCCGCGGATCATCTGCACGGCCTCGCGCACGCGCTCGTTCGGGCCGGAGAGGCGGAACGCGGCGCCTTCGGTCAGCGTGGTGGTCTCGAGCGCGATCTTCCGCCGCGTGCACCACGTCGCAATCGTCGTAGTCAGGGCGTCGACGTCCCGCCCGAAATAGGCGAAGTCGTAACTCTCGCTTGCGACCGGTCGTGCACGCCGATGAAATGGCATGGCGGGAGGACGGTGGAGCAAACCGAGTGCCGTTTCGGTCCATCGGCAAAGCTCGCGCGTTCGCGTGAGATATGCGCGAACGGACGCGCCGGCTCTGTCATGACGCGGACCGTTGACGTGTCCACCGTCAGCCGGCTGTCATCGCCGCCGTCGCGCGTCGCGGTAGCGAAGGGCACCGCGCCGCGGGCTTGACTTGCTCACGCCAACGCAGTCTCATGGCGGCCACCCGGGAGGAGCCCTCATGCGCGCGGACCGCGTGCTGACGACGATCGACTTCCATACTGCCGGTATCGGCATGCGGCTGCTGACGAGCGGTGTGCCGCGGCTGCCGGGCGCGACGATCGCCGACAAGCGACGCTGGTTTCAGGAGCATCTCGACGATCTGCGCACGGGGCTGGTCCTCGAGCCGCGAGGCCATCGGGGGCTGCTCATCGCGGTGATGACCGAGCCGGTCACGCCGGATGCCGCGTTCGGGCTCTTCTTCATCTATCCCGGCGGCTACTACGTGTCGTGCGGGGAGGGGACGATCGGCGCGGCGACGGTGGCGCTCGAGACGGGGATGGTCGCGCGGCAGGGCGGCGAGACGCAGATCGTGATCGACACGGAGGCGGGCCCGGTGGACACCGTCGCGCGCTCGGATGGCGAGCGCGTGCGCGACGTCACGCTGCGGTGGACGCCGTCGTTCGTCGTCCTCGCCGACCAGGTGGTCGAGGTCGAGAGCGTCGGCGAAGTCCCGCTCGACATCGCCGTCGGAGTGGGAAATCTTTTCGCCATCGTGGAGGCCGAGCGCCTCGGCATCGCCGTTCGCCGCGAGCAGGTCAAGCGCATCGCCCAGCGCGGAATGGCCGTTCGCGACGCGGTGAACGCGCAGCTGCGCGTCGAAGTTCCGGGCATCGGGAAGACCGCCGTCGACAACGTGCTCGTTCACGAGTTGCCGGACGCGCACGGCGTGTCGCCCAACGCGCTCGTCTGGGGCCCCGGCCAGGTCGACGCCGCACCGTGCGGCTCGGGCACGTGTGCGCGCATGGCGTTGCTGCACCGTCGCGGCCGGCTCGGCGTCGGCGGACGCATCGTCAGCCGTGGCCTGCTCGGCCTCGACTTCACCGGACGGATTGCCGGCGAGACGACCGTGGAGGGGCGCCCGGCGATTCTGCCGGAGATCACCGGGACCTCGTACGTCACCGGTTTCGGCCAGCTCGTGTTCGATCCCGCGGACCCGGTGCGTGCCGGGTACTTGCTCGACGCATGAAAACGCTCGTGCTCGGCGGCGGCGTCGTTGGCGTCACGACCGCGTACTTTCTCTCGCGGGCCGGTCACGACGTGACGCTCATGGAGGAGAAGGACGCGCTCGGGCTCGAAGCGACCGGTGGCAACGCGGGCATCATCGCGCCCGGCCACTCGTTCGCGTGGGCGTCGCCGCGTGCGCCGCGCATGCTCTGGCAATCGCTGCGCGGCGCAGAAACGGCCATCCGCGTGCGGCTCACCGCCGACCCGCGGCTGTACGGGTGGGGCCTGCGCTTTCTTCGCGAGTGCACCTCCGACCGCGCACGCCGCAACACGCTGATCAAGCTCCGGCTGTGCCAGTACAGTCAGGCCGTCATGAAGGACGTCGTCGCGACCGAGCGCATCGAGTATCACGCGATCTCGAACGGGGCGATCTATCTGCACCGTGATCCAGCCGAGCTCGAGGCCGGCATCAAGAAGATGGCGCTGCTCGCCGAGCACGGCCAGAAGCAGGAGATCCTGGACGCGAACGCGCTGGCCCGTCTCGAGCCGGCCTTCGAGCCCGTGAAGTCGAAGATCGCCGGCGCCATCCGCGATCTCGGTGATTCGAGCGGCGACTCACGCGTGTTCTCGGAGAACCTCGCGCGCGTCGCGCGCGACAAGTACGGGCTCACGGTGCGGCTCGGTACGCGCGTGCGCGCGCTGCGCGCGGAGGGCGATCGCATCGATGCCGTGCTCACGAGCGAGGGCACGCTCACCGCGGACAACTACGTGCTGGCACTCGGCGTCGGCGCGCCGGTCATCGCGCGCACGGCGGGGATCAGCCTGCCGATTTATCCCGCCAAGGGCTACTCGTCGACATTCCCGCTCAAGCGCGGGGGGCTGGCGCCGTTGATCTCGGGCGTCGACGAACAGTGGCTCGTCGGCTGGTCACGGCTGGGGGATCGGCTGCGGCTGACGTCGACGGCGGAGTTCGCGGGCTACGACTGGGGCTGGGCCCCGCGCGATTTCAACAACATCCTGCGCCTGGCGCGCGACCTGTTTCCCGATGCCGCCGACTACGACGCCGGCGAGTATCGCGCGTGTCTGCGGCCCATGACGCCCGACGGACCGCCGATTCTGGGTCTCGGCCGCCACCGCAACCTGTTTCTCAACTGCGGCCACGGTCACATGGGCTGGACGATGGCGTGCGGCACGGCGCGCATCGTCACCGACCTCATGCTCGGGCGCATGCCCGAGCTCGATCTCGACGGGCTGACCGTCCGGCGCTGAACGGGGAGGGCCTCATGAAGTACGGCGTCGTGCTTCCGATCTGGCAGCTCACGATCGCGGAGGCCGAATCACTCACGCTGCGCGCCGAGACCCTCGGCCTCGACGGCGTGTTCGTGCCGGATCACATCCTCGCGAAGCCCGCCACGACGCAGCACTACGGCGGGCACTGGCCGGATCCGTTCTCGCTGCTGGCGTTTCTCGCCGGGCGCACGCACCGCATCCATCTCGGCGCGAGCGTCATCGTGCTCCCGTACCGCAATGCGCTCGTCGCCGCGAAGGCCGCGGCGACCGTCGATCAGGCCTCCGGCGGGCGCTTCATCTTCGGCGTCGGCGTCGGTTGGGACGAGGCGGAGTTCGACGATCTGCGGCTGGCGTTCCGTGAGCGCGGGCGGCTGAGCGACGATTACCTCCGCGCGATCAAGGCGGCGTGGGCCAGCGACGTCCCCGAGTACCGCGGCGGCTACGTGAGCTTCGGGGGCGCGACGTTTTCGCCGCGCCCGGCGCAGCGACCGCACCCGCCGATCTGGGTCGGCGGCGCACCGGGCGGTGTCTCCGCGCCGGCGGTCCGGCGCGCGGCGGAGCTGGGCGACGCGTGGCACCCGCTGGGACTCGGCCTGGACGCGATCGAGAAGGGCTACGCGACCGTGCGCGACCTGGCGACGCAGCACGGTCGGCGCGGCCGACCCGGACTGGCTCCGCGCAACTTGCTCGATCTCACGGACGCCGCGAAGGGCAGCGGCCGTGCCGCGTTTCAGGGCTCGGTCGACGAAGTGGCCGCCGACGTGCGGCGCGTGCGCTCGCTCGGTGCGGAGTGGATGACGTTCGACCTGCCGCGCGCGGGCGTGCCGGCGATGCTGCGCGCGATGGAGCGGCTCGCCGGCGAGGTCAAGCCCGCCGCGGCGTGACGCTTTGTATCGCGACGCCGAGCGATGCTCGCGCGATCGCCGATCTCGTCCGCCTGGCGTTCGGGGCGCAGTCGCGACCTACGAATCCGCCGTCGGGCGCGCTGAAGGAGACGGCGGAGACCGTCCGCGACCATCTGCTCCGTGGCGGCGGTGTGGTCGTCGAGATCGACGGCGCGCTCGTGGGCACGCTCTTGTGGGAAGAGCAGGACGGCGCGCTGTATCTCACGTCTGGCCGTGCATCCCGCACATCGTCGTCGCGGCATCGCGCGGAGGCTGGTAGATCTGGCCGAGCGTGAGGCGCGCCGGCGCGGGCTCCGTCGGATGGCGCTCGGCGTCCGACTGGTGCTGGATGACAACCGCCGGCTGTTCGCGTCGTGTGGATTCGTCGAGACGACGCTCCACCATCACGAGGGCTTCAGCGAGCCGACGTGGGTGGCGATGGAGCGACGGCTGGGGTGAGTCCTGCGCGGTGGACTTGACGGCGGTGGAGGATCACGATGCTGACGATCCTGCTGCACATGACGGTGAAGCCCGGACGCGAGGCTGACTGCGCGAAGATGGCCGCGGAGCTCACCGCGAGCACGCGGGCCGAGGACAAGGGCTGCATCAGCTACACATACTATCGGCGGAGCGATGAACCGCGGTACCTCGTTCTGTTCGAGCAGTGGGCCGACCAAGACTCGCTGAGTGCGCACATCTCTCGACTGCAACGGGTGTTGGGCCCGCCCGATGACCAGGAACCGTATCCGCCCGCGCACCACCGGCGTCGGCTCCCGAAGGCCTTTCTCGCTCTCTTTGAGCACACGGAAGTTGCGCGCTACGACCCTATCGTCTAGGCGTGACCGATTCGCGGACGCTATTTCTCGCCGAGGTACGTTTTGCGAACGAGGTCGGAGCGCAGCAGCGCCCCGGCCGCGTCGTGCAGGACGATACGCCCGGTCTGCAGCACATAGCCGCGATGCGCGACCCGCAACGCCATGCGCGCGTTCTGCTCCACGAGCAGAATCGTCGTGCCCTGGCGATTGATGTCCTGCAGGATGCGAAAGATCGTGTCGACGAGAATCGGCGACAAACCCATCGACGGCTCGTCGAGCAGCAGCAGCTCGGGACGCGCCATGAGCGCGCGGCTGATCGCGAGCATCTGCTGCTCGCCGCCCGAGAGCGTCCCGCCCTTCTGTTCGAGCCGCTCGCGCAGTCGCGGAAACAGCGACAGCACGCGCTCGAGATCGGGCGCGATGCCGTCGCGGTCGCGACGTACGAACGCGCCGAGCTCCAGGTTCTCGCGCACGCTCATGCGGGGAAAGATGTGGCGGCCCTCCGGCGATTGGGCGATGCCCAGGCGCACGATGCGGTCGGTCGGCAGGGTCTCCACGCGCGTCCCGTTGAACGTCACGCTGCCGCGCCGCGGCCGCACGAGGCCGAGGATGGTGCGCAGCGTCGTTGTCTTGCCCGCGCCGTTGGCGCCGATGAGGGTGACGATCTCGCCGCGCTCGACCGAGAGTGAGAGCCCGCGCAGCGCGCGGATGTTGCCGTAGTACGCGTGGACGTCGGCGACGTCGAGCACGCTACCCGCGCGGCACGGCGGCCTCCGGCTCGAAGCCGGTGCCGAGGTACGCCTCGATGACGCGCGGATCGCGCTGGATGTCGGCCGGCGGGCCTTCCGCGATGCGCGTCCCGTAGTCGAGCACGGTGATGCGGTCGGAGATCCGCATCACGACCTCCATGTCGTGCTCGATCAGGAGCACGGCCAGCCCGAGCTCGCGGCGCAGGAGGCCGATGAGGTCGGTCAGCGCCTCGGTCTCGCGCGGATTCATGCCGGCGGTCGGCTCATCGAGCAGCAGCAGCCGCGGCTCGCTCGCCAGCGCGCGCGCGATCTCCAGTCGCCGCTGATTGCCGTACGGCAGGTTGCGGGCGAGGTCGTCGGCTTCATCGCCAAGGCCCACGAACGCGAGCAGCGCGTGCGCGCGCTCGCGCGCGCGGCGCTCTTCGGCGACGACACGCGGCGGACGGAGCACCGCGCCCGCCGCGGTCGCGGTGAGCCGGCAGTGCTCGCCGACGAGCACGTTGTCGAGTGCGGTCATGTGGGCGAAGAGACGGATCGACTGAAACGTGCGCGCGATGCCGCGCGCGACGATGGCGTTGGGTCGCAGGCCCACGAGCTCGGCGCTCTCGAACATGATCTGGCCGGCGTCGGGGCGAACGAGCCCGGTGACGGCGTTGAAGAACGTCGTCTTGCCCGCGCCGTTGGGGCCGATCAGCCCGATGATGCCCGCGCGTGGCACGACGAGATCGATGCCGTTCAGGGCCAGCACGCCGCCGAACGACTTCGTAACACCGCGTACGTCGAGCAGCGCCTCGTTGGGTGCGCCGGCGGCGGCCGCGCGCTCGCGCAGCCAGCCCGGCACGGCGTCGACCCGCGGCGGCGGTGCGGGCGGCGCCAAGGTTGGTTCGTCGACATCGTCACTGCCGGCGGGCGATTGCACGCGACGCCCGGCCAGGCCCTGGGGCCGCAGAATCATGACGAGCACCAGGCCGAGGCCGAAGAAAAACCACCGCCACAGGGTGAGGTCGATCGAGGCGAGCACGGGAACGCCGGTGGCGCGTCCGATCGCTCGGACGGCGAACGTCGTCTGCGACAGGACGACGCGGTCGAACACCGTGATCAGCATGGCGCCGAGCACGACGCCGCCGATGCTGCCGGCGCCGCCGAGGACGACCATACACAGCAGCATGATCGAGACCTGGAACTCGAACGCGCCGGGCGTGATCGCCTGCAGCTTCGCCGCGTAGACCGATCCGGCGAAACCGGAGAACGAGGCGCCGAGCGCGAACGCGAGCAGCTTGGTGGACACCGGGTTCACCCCGCTGCAGTCGGCGGCCGTCTCGTCCTCGCGGATGGCCATCCACGCGCGGCCCAGCCGGGAGTCGCGTAAACGGCGCATCGCCCAGATCGAGAGCACGCCGATGACCAGGATCAGGAAGTACCACGGCAGGGGGTCGGTCTCGAATGACACGCCGGGCAGCTGCGGCCGCCCGACCGGGTTCACGCCGTTCTCGCCGCCGGTGAGGTTCAAGCGCTCGATCGGCCGCCACCCGCCGATCTCGATCGTAACGTCGCCGAGGTTGCGAATGGCGACGGGGATGATCTCGCCGAAGCCGAGCGTGATGATCGCGAGGTAGTCGCCGCGCACGCGCAGCGTCGGCGCGCCGATCACGAGGCCGAGCAGCGCGGAGACCGCGGCCGCCACCCAGATGCACACCCAGAAGCTCCACGCGTGGCCGTAGAGCGGCGAGCCGAGCACGGGCGAGTTCAGCAACCCCATCGCATAGGCGCCGATCGCGAAGAACGCGGCGTAGCCGAGGTCGAGCAGGCCGGCGTAGCCGACGACGATGTTGAGACCGAGCGCCAGCAGGACATAGATCATTCCGTCCGACACCGCGTGGACCGTTTGCAGCCCGAGGACGCGATCGACGAACGGATAGGCGAGCAGGACCACGACGAGCCCGACCGCAACGAGGCCGCGCTTCACGCGCTCACGCCTTGTCCGGCGTCCGCTCGCCGAGCAGCCCGTGCGGCCGGAACACGAGCACGACGATGAGAATGGAGAACACGATGGCGTTGGTCCAGCGCGCGGAGATGTACTGATCGCTCCACGCCGACAGGAAACCGATCACGAGCCCGCCCAGCGCCGCGCCGCTCATGCTCCCGATGCCGCCGAGCACCGCGGCGGTGAACGCGCGCAATCCGGCCTGATAGCCCATCCACCACTGGCCGATGTTGTAGTACATGCCCTGGATCAGCCCGGCCGCGCCGGCGAGCGCCCCGCCGACGAAGAACGTCACGAGGATCGTGCGCTCGACGTCGATGCCCATCGCCTGGGCGGTCTCGCGGTCCTGCGCCGTCGCGCGCATCGCCTTGCCCCACCGCGTCCGCGTGACGAAATAGTGCAGCGCGATCATCAGCGGGATCGTGGCGCCCACGACGAGCACGTCTTTGGTCGTCACGAAGATGGCCGAGTCGATCCCGAACCACTCGCGGAGGATGTCGACCGAGGGAAACACGTCGGGGTACGCGATCGGCGCCGGTCCCTTCCACAGCAGCGCGACGTTCTCCAGCATGAACGACACGCCGATGGCGGTGATGAGCGGCGCGAGTCGCGACGATCGGCGCAACGGCCGGTACGCGACGCGGTCGATGGCGACGTTGAGCGCGGCGGTGCTGAGCATCGTCAGCACGAACACCAGCGGCAACAGCGTGAGGATCTGCCAGCCGGCCAGCGTGCCCTTCACGCCGAGGAGCGTGAACCACGCGAGCGAGACGAACAAGCCCAGCATGAAGACGTCACCGTGGGCGAAGTTGATGAGCTCGATGATGCCGTACACCATCGTGTAGCCGAGCGCGATCAGCGCGAAGACGGCCCCGCGGGTGAGGCCGTTGATGGTCTGCTGAACGAGTACTTCCCAGGCGGTCATATGAACGTGGGGGGCTTCGAACGCCCCCCCAGAGCGGTGGTCACACGCGACTGCCGACGGTTCCCGAGGGGCGCCACGGCTGCGCCGGGGCGCCCCGAGCGTTGGGGGTGTAGGGGGCCATTTCGGGGCCCCCTACTCCAAGATGGTCTCGAACTGGAACTTGCAGCCGACGGGCGTGTCGGCCTTGACGGCCTTGAAGCCGGACATCGTGTCGTAATCGACGTCGCCGTTCTCGTCGAAGCTCCACTTGCCGTTGATGCCCTCGAAGTTCTTCGTCGACGCGATGGCCTTGCGGACGGCCTCGCGTTTGTCGGCGACGTCCTTGGCCTTCTCGATCTGCGGCGCGGCGCGCTTGATCGCGTCGATGATCACGCGCGTCCCCTCGGCGGCGTACAGCGCGTACGAGGTCGGCTCTTTGCCGAACTTCGACTTGTAGGTCTCGTACGTCTTGGCGCCGACGCCGCGCATCTTCTCGAACGGCAGCCCCGCGAACGTCACGCGCATGTCGGTCGCGAGCGCCGCGTCGCACGTGGCGCCCTTGAGCAGCTCCTCCTCGAGCAGCCCATCCGGGCCCATGAAGCGCGTACGCGGGGCCGTCAGTCCGACTTCCTTCATCTGCCGGATGATCACCTGGGCGCCCGTCTCGATGACGCCGCCGAGGTACACGAGATCGGCGCCCGAGGCGCGCACTTTCGTGAGCACGGGCTTCTGGTCCGGTTGCTTCCAGTCGATCCCTTCGTTGGCGACCACGGTTAGGCCGATCTTCTTGGCGGTCGCCTCGAACACGTCGGCGATGCCCTTGCCGTAGAGCTCCTGGTCGTTGAGCACGTAGGCCTTCTTCACGCCCATGCGCTTCGCCCACTTCGCGCCGACGGCGCCCTGGATGTCGTCAGCGGGAATCGGCCGGAAGTAGTTTACGAAGCCGCCCGGGCGATAGATCTCGGGCTCGCCCGGCGCGGCCCCGCGCTTCTTGGTCAGCCCGGGGTACGTGTTGGCCGGCGTCATCTGCGCCATGTGCGCGCGATTCGTGATGGGGATCGAGACTTTGGCCGCGCCGGAGTTGTACGTGCCGATGTACACGATCGCGAGCGGGTCGGCGACGGCCTTGTTCGCGTTCTCCGCTTCGACGGCGCCGTCCCACTTGCCGGTCTGCGGCGAGGCGTCGTCCAGGTTCACGACCTCCAGGCAGTAGCCGGCCACGGCGCCGTTCGTCTCGGAGACCGCGAGATCGACGCCGTTCTTCATGCCCGTGCCCTCGGGCAGCATCGCGCCCTGCATGGGCCACGACGTGTACAGACGCAGCTTGCCCTTGGGGCACGATTGCGCGGCGGCGTTGCCGCCGGCGGCGAGGGCGCAGAGCACGACGAGGGCGGTGAGAATGCGTGAAAGTCTCATGACTGTTCCTCCGATCGGGCGCACGATCGTGATGGTGGGCGGTATGAGACTATGCCGGCGGAGGCATTGTCAAATGGCACGACCGCACGTCATCTATCAGGCGAAGCCCGGCTCCGCGCTCGAGGTGGACCGTGCCTTCTATGCGCGTGTCGGCGATCCTGCCGGTAAACGGACGCTGGTCGATCGCTTCGTCATCCCGCGGCGCTCGGGGCGCGCGTGGCCGGTGCGCGCGGGCCAGCTCTTTCGTGTCGTCGCCATCGAGGGGCCGCAGGTGGCCGACCTGAACGTTTGGAACCTCGTGAACCCACGCGAGCGCTTCTGGGCCTCGCGCTCGCGTCAGCTGCACCAGGCCCATGTCAGCACGTTCGACCGGCTGTGGTCGTGCCTGCCGTATCTCAGACCGATGCTCACGATCACGGCGGACACCGTGGGGTACGGCCGTGACGAGGATGGCGCCGGGTGTCACGATCTGCTCGGCACACGGTGCGATCCGTACGTGCACAAGCTGCTGAACGGCGAGGACTTCGATCTCTGCTGCCACTCCAACCTCGTGCGTGCGGTGGCACCCTACCGGCTGACCGAGCTCGACGTGCACGACGTGCTGAACGTGTTCCAGGTGACCGGGCTCACCGCGGAGGGCAAGTACTTCACGAAGCCGAGCCCCGCGAAAGCGGGTGACTTCATCGAATTCTTCGCCGAGCAGGATGTGCTGGCGGCGCTGTCGGTGTGTCCGCACGGCGATATGTCGGCGCCGGTGTGGGGAGCGGCGGGCGGTGATCGTGTCGACATTTGCCGCCCGCTCGCGATCGAGGTCTGGCAGCCGGCGGCGGAGCTGCTCGCCGGGTGGAGCCCGCCGGCGCCCGCGGACTACCGCGGCGGCCACGGGTTCTCCGCGCGATGAGCCTCGTCACGATTCCGGCGCGCCGTGGAAAAGCGGCGCGCGTACGCGCGGGGCAGATGGTGCGTGTGGTCAATACGCACGGCACCCAGGTGGTCGATGCGTGGGCGTTCAACGCGCAGGACCCGACCGAGTGGATGGCGATGGAGGCCAGCCGCGCGTGGTTCATGAAGCTCGCGGCCGCCGTCGGCGACTCGTTCGTCACCAACCGGCGCCGCCGCATCCTCACCCTCGTCGAGGACACGTCGCGCTGCGCGCACGACACCCTGATGGCGCCGTGCGATCCGGACCGCTACGGCCTGCTCGGCGTGACGGGATATCATGACAACTGTCGCGACAACCTGCACGCCGGGCTCGCCGAGCTCGGCGTCAAAATCCCCGCGACGCCGCCGTCGCTGAACCTGTTCATGAACATCCCGTGGACGGCGGATGGGCAGCTGGCGTGGGGCGAGCCGGTGTCCACGCCGGGCAGCTATGCGCTGTTCCGCGCCGACATGGACCTGATCGTCGCGTTCTCTGCGTGTCCGCAAGACATCCTGCCGATCAACGGGCTCACCGGTCGGACGACGGAAGCGCACTTCAGCATCGAGTAATGCAGCGGCGGGTCTTCATCGCCGGGGCAGTCGCGGCGCTCGCCACAGCGCCGGCCGCGCGCGCGCAGCCGCCGCCGCGGCTCGCGATGCTCCTGACCGGATCTCCGGCGGCGCCGACGCGCGAGCACGATGCGTTCATGCGCCAGCTCGCTGCGCTCGGCTGGACCGAAGGACAGCAGCTCGTTGTGGACCGCCGATGGACCGAAGATCCTGCGCAGCTCGCGCGTCTGGCCGTCGCGGCGGTCCGCGATAAACCTGCCGTCATCCTGGCCGCCGGACCGGAGGCGACACGTGGGGCGCGCCAGGCGACGTCGACGATCCCCATCGTGATGATCGCGGCGACCGATCCGCGCATGTTCGGCGTCGAGAGCTTCGCGCACCCCGGTGGCAACGTGACTGGCGTGACGGTCGGGCCGCCCGAGATCGTGAGTCAGAAGCGCCTGCAGCTCTTCAAGGAAGCGGTGCCGGCGGTCAGCCGGGTGGTCGTCATGTGGGACGTGAATATGAGTTCCGACGCTCCCGCGATGGCCGGCACGGCGAATGCGGCGCGCGCGCTCGGTCTGCAGGTGAAGGACGTGGACGTGCGCGGCGTGCACGATTTCGATGCGGCGTTCGCCGCTGCGAAGAAAGACAACGCCGACGGCGTGCTGATGGTCGAGGGCCCGCGAACGGTGGCCAAGCGCGCACTGATTGCGGAGCTGGGACTCAAGTACCGGCTGCCGATCATGAGCCACTTCAGCCGCATCGTCGACGCCGGGGGATTGATGTCCTACGGTCCCGACCTCAGTGACCTCTTCGAACGGGCTGCCATCTACGTCGACAAGATCCTCCGCGGTGGGAAGCCGTCGGATCTGCCGGTCGAGCAGCCGTCGAAGTTCGAGTTCGTCATCAACTTGAAGACCGCGAAGGCGCTGGGCCTGACGATTCCGGCATCGGTGCGTCTGCGTGCCGATCGGATCATCGAGTGACTCTCTTTGCGTGGTGGCTGTGTCTGAAGCCTAGCGGAGTCGGTGCAAGGAGGCGGTCATATGGAGCGGCACTTCGATCTGGTCGTGGTTGGCACCGGAGTCACGTCGGCGGCCGCAACGCGGTGCCGTGAGGCGGGCTGGTCGGTGGCCGTGATCGATTCGCGGCCCTTCGGCGGCACGTGCGCGCTGCGTGGGTGCGTGCCCAAGAAGATTCTCGTCACCGCGGCGGAGGCGGTCCATGCCGCGCGGGACCTCGCCGGGCACGGGGTGCGTCCGCCAGACGTCACGCTGGACTGGCGTGAGCTCATCCGCTTCAAGCGCTCGATGGTCGACGCGACGCCGCAGCACACCGAGGAGGCCTGGGCGAAGATCGGTATCGAGCAGGTCCATGGCCGCGCGCGATTCGTGGGGCCGAACACGCTCGCGGTCGGCGACACGCGGCTCACGGGCCGACGCATCCTGATCGCCGCCGGCGCAATGCCGGCCCCGCTGCGGTTCCCCGGCGCCGACCGGCTCGCCACCAGTGAGCAGTTCCTGAACCTCGACGAGCTGCCCAAGCGAGTCGTCTTCGTCGGCGGCGGATATATCTCGTTCGAGTTCGCGCACGTGGCTGCGCGGACGGGCGCGGCCGTGACGATCCTGCATCGCGGCGCGCGGCCCCTCGAAGGCTTCGATCCCGACCTCGTGGATTTGCTCGTCAAGCGCTCCCGTGAGCTCGGGATCACGGTGGAGCTCGGCGTCGACGTCCGCGGTGTGGACGCCGTGAATGGCGGGCTCGTCGTGCGGGGCGAGCAGAACGGTGCCGAGCGGCGCTTCGACGCCGACCTGGCCGTGCACGGCGCGGGTCGGATTCCCGAGCTCGACGATCTCGACCTCGAAGCAGGTGGCGTCAAGCGCGAAAAGCGCGGCGTCGTCGTGAACGAGTATCTGCAGTCCGTCTCCAATCCGGCCGTGTACGCCGGCGGCGACGCCGCCGCCAACGGTCCGCAGCTCACACCGAAAGCGGATCACGATGTCCTCGTGCTGACGGCGAACCTGCTCCAGGGCAACCATCGCACGCCGAAGTACGACGGCTTCGCGTCGGCGGTGTTCACCGTGCCGCCGCTCGCGTCGACGGGAGTGAGCGAGGCGGCCGCGCGCGCGAGCGGCGTCAAGCTCCGCGTGCACACGCAAGACACGTCGCGCTGGTTCAACACGCGCCGGGCGGGCGAGACGGTCTCCGGATTCAAGGTGCTTCTCGACGAGGACAGCGGACGCGTGCTCGGCGCGCACCTGCTGGGACCGCAGGCCGACGAGGTCATCAACCTGTTCGCGGTCGCGGTCCGGCTTGGGCTGCGCGCCGCCGACCTGAAAGAGACGCTGTTCTCGTATCCGACCTATGCGTCGGACATCCGCTTCATGGTGTGAAAAGTCCGAGCGCGCGCGCCACGCGCTCGGCGGTGATCGGCAACCGCGTGATGCGCGCACCGGTGGCGGCCTCGATCGCGTTGGCGATCGCCGCCGCCGGCGGCCCGATCGGCGGCTCGCCGATGCCGCGCGCGTTGAAGGGGCCCAGCCCTTCTCCGGACTCGAGGACGATCGCCTGCACGTCGGGGACGTCGGCCGCCGTCGGAATGAGGTAGGTCGCGAACGAGGTCGTGAGGTTCCGGCCCTCGTCGAGGACAACCTCTTCCATGAGGCCGTAGCCCAGCCCCTGCACGGCACCGCCCTGGATCTGGCCCTCGACCGACTGCGGATTGATCGCGCGCCCGACGTCGTGCGCGGCTGCGTAGCGCAGTACGCGAACGACGCCGGTTTCTGTATCGACTTCGACTTCGGCCGCGTGAGCGCCGAACGTGTAGTCGGGGAACACCTTGCCCGAGCCTTTCGCCAGATCGACCGGCTCGCCGGCCGGCGCATGGTAGACGCCGAGGTGGCTGCGCGGCACGCCGACGCGCGCGCATTCGCGCAGCAGCTCGGGCAGGGCCAGAGATCGGCCGTCGCGCGTGACGACGTGGTCGTCCTCCATGTCGAGCGCCTCGGCGTCGACGCCCAGCATCGGCGACGCGACGCGGAGCAGCTGCACGCGCAGCTCGCGCGCGGTCTTGAGCACCGCGTTGCCGGACATGTAGAGCTGGCGACTCGCGGTCGTCGTGCCCGCCAGCGGCGTGAGCGCGCTGTCGGACACGTGGACGGAGATGCGCGCGAACGGCACGCCGAGGATCTCGGCGGCGATCTGGCAGAGCGACGAGGCCTGGCCGCCGCCCACGTCGGGACAGCCGCAGCGCACGACGAGACTGCCGTCCATCTCGAAGCCGACCCACGCGCTGGCCCAGTCGTGCAGCCACACGATGCGACCGTACGACTGGAAGTTGCACGCGAGTCCCCGACCCACGCGCACGTGCGGCGCGCGCGGCGGTGTGGGCGGCCCGAGCTCGGCCCACGCGCGCTCGGCGAGCTCGGGAATCGCCACGTGCGTCTCGAGGACCTGGCCAACGGGCAGCGTGTCGCCGCGGCGCAGCGCGTTCACTCGGCGCACCGCGACCGGGTCGACCCCGAGCGCGCGCGCGACGCGGTCCATCTGCGACTCGTATCCGAACACGGTTTGCATCGCGCCGAAGCCGCGCATCGCGCTCGTCGGCGGATTGTTCGTGTACGCCACGCGCGCTTGCACCTCGACGTTGGGGACGCGATACGGCCCGGCCGCGGTCACGCTCGAGTAGAGCAGCACGAGCGCGGAGAGATATGCGTATGCGCCGGCGTCGGCGAGCAAGTCGATCTGCTGCGCGACGATCTCACCGCCCGCCGTCGCGCCCGTGCGATACCGCAGCCGATAGGGATGGCGCTTCGCGCGTGACAGCAGCGACTCGTGCCGCGTCCACACCATCTTCACGGGCCGGCCGGTCTTGAGCGTGAGCAGTCCCAGGTACGCCTCGACGGTGACGTCCTCCTTGCCGCCGAAGCCTCCACCGAGATAGGTGCCGATCACGCGCACCCGGTTCTGCGGCACCTGCAGCACCTCCGCGACGTCACGGAAGTGCTCGATGACCTGCGTCGACAGCCGGATGGTGATCACGCCGTCGGAGTCGATCCACGCGACGCCCGATTCCGGCTCGAGGTAGGCCGCATCGACCATCTGCGTGGTGTACTCGCCCTCGACGACGACGGCCGCGGTCGCGAGCGCGGCGGCGACGTTGCCGCGCGCGATGCGCCACTGCGCGAGGAGGTTGCCGCTGGCGTGCACCGGGGGCGCGTTCGCGCCCAGTGCGTCCTCGGGGGTGAAGACGCCGGCCGTCGGCGCGTAGTCGACGTCGATCGCCTCGACGGCGGCGTACGCGAGCGCGAGCGTCTCGGCGGCCACGAGCGCGATCGGTTCGCCCTCGTGGCGGACGCGGTCTTCCGCGAGCACGTGCAGCGTGGCGCGCAGTGGCCCGACGGAGGTCGTCTGGCCCGGCACGTCCGTCGACAGCGTGTTGCGCGGGACGTCTTGCGCGGTCAGGACCGCGGCGACTCCGGCCATCGCGGCCGCCCGCGTCGTATCGAGTCGCACGATGCGCGCCGACGGGTGCGGCGAGCGGAGCACCGCGGCGTGCAGCATTCCCGGCAGGGCCCAGTCGGCGGCGTACGCGGTCGCCGCCATGACTTTGTCGCGGGCATCGTGCCGCTCGACCGGCTGGCCGACGACGCGCAGCTCCGGGCGCGTCAGCACCGTCTCAGTCACGCGCGTATCCGCCCCGGACGTACGCCTCGACCGCGTCGACGATCTTCGTGTAGCCGGTGCAGCGGCACAGGTTGCCCTCCAGCGCGGCGCGGATCGCCTCGCGGTCCGGATGCCGGTGCCGCTCCAGAAAGGCCAGCGTCGTGAGGAGCATGCCCGGCGTGCAGAAGCCGCACTGCACGGCGCCGTACTTCACGAATGCCTGCTGCAGTGGATGCAGATCGCCGTTGCGCTCGAGACCGCGCACGGTCGTGACCGCGCGACCACGCAAGGCGGCCGCAAGCACGAGGCACGCCGACGCGGGCCGGCCCTCGAGCAGCACGGTGCACACACCACACACGCCTTCGTCGCAGCCTTCCTTCACGTCGAAGACGCCGAGCGTGTCGCGCAGCAGCTCGAGCAGCGTCTGCTCGGGCCGCACGTCGATCTCGCGCGGCCGGCCGTTGAGAACGAAGCGCGCGATCATCGTCGCGCGCGATCGACGGCACGCGCGAGCGCGCGGCGGCAGAGCACGCCGGTCAGATGCCGGCGATACGCGCCAGACACGAACGCGTCGGACGGCGGGTCGAGGGCATCGCGGGCGATCTGCGCGGCGTGCGTCAGCGCGTCGGCGCTTGGCTCGTGGCCGCGCAGCCCGTCCTCGGCGGCGCGCGCGTGGACGGGACGATCGGCGACGCCGCCAAACGCAAGGCGCACATCGTCCACGCGGCCGCCGCGATCCAGACGCACGAGTGCAACGACGACGACGATCGCGAAGTCGCCCGCGCGGCGCGACAGCTCCTCCACGGCCCAGCCGTAGTCGACCGTCGCGGGGACGTCGATCGCGGTGAGCAGCTCGTCAGGGCCCAGCGCCGTGGTGAGCGGCCCGGTGAAGAAGTCGCGCGCGGCAACGCGGCGTTGCTCCGACGCCGACGCGATCGTCAAGCGCGCGTCGAGCGCGCTCATCGCCACCGGCAGCTCCGCAGCCGGATCCGCGTGGGCGAGGCTGCCGCCCAGCGTCCCCAGTGTGCGGACGCGCACGTTCCCGACGAGGCGCGCGGCCTCCGCGAGCACGGGATAGCGGCGCGCGAGTGTCTCGGACTCTTCGAGCTGATGATGACGGACGAGGGCGCCGAGGCGCACGTGCCCGTCGTCGACGGCGATGTCCGTGAGCGGCAGCGCGTTGATGTCGACGACGACGCGCGGCCGCGCCAGACGGTAGTGGAGCATCGGGATCAGGCTCTGCCCGCCCGCGAGGACTTTGGCGTCATCGCCATGCTCGCGCAGCAGCCCGAGCGCTTCCTCGACTCTGGTCGGCGCCACGTATTCAAATGGATACATCAGCATCGGGGGGCGAAGCCCCCCTTCGAGGAATTACACATCCCAGCCGCCATCGACCGTGATCGACTGACCCGTCATGTTCTGGGAGGCGTCGGAGGCCAGAAACACGACCGCGTCGGCGATATTGCGTGCGGTGGTGACACGGCGGAGCGCCATCTCCTGCACGTACTCCTCGCGCACCTGCTCGGGCGTCCAGCCGCGCTTGCGCGCTTTCTCGCGGCACAGACGCTCCATGCGCGGACCGTCGACGATGCCGGGGTGCAGCGCGTTCACGTTGATGTTGTGCGGGCCGACCTCGAGCGCGACGGTGCGCGTGAGGCCGCGCAGCGCCCACTTCGACGACGAGTACGCGGCGCGAAGCTTGTACCCGCGCAGTCCCGAGGTGCCGCTGATGTTGACGATCTTGCCGTAGTGCTGCGCGATCATCGTCGGCAGCACGTGCTTGATTGGCAGGAACGTGCCCTTGACGTTCGCCGCGAGCACGTGATCCCAGTCCTCCGTCTTGATCTCCCACACGGGGGTCTCGACGGGGCCGGTGACGCCGGCCGCGTTGACGAGGATGTCGATACGACCGCCGAACGCCTGCTTCGTCTGCTCGATCAGTTGCTGCACAGCCGCCTCGCCGGTGACGTCGGTGGGCGTCACGATGGTGCGACGACCGAGCTTGTCGATGTCTCGCGCGAGCTCGTCCAGCGGCGCGCGCTCGCGGGCGGCCAGGGCCACGTGCGCGCCCTCGCGCGCGAGCGCGAGACAGATCTCGCTACCCATTCCCTTGGCGGCGCCGGTGACGATGGCGACCCGCCCGTCGAGCGTCGCGGTCATCGCGATCCTCTAACGTCGCCGCGCGGCGATCCAGCGGTCCATCTTCGACTCGAGCACGCTGAGCGGCATGGCGCCCTCCTCGAGCAGTGCCTCGTGAAAATCGCGCACATCGAACGAGGCGCCCAGCGCCGCCTCGGCGTGGCGACGTAGCTCGAGGATCTTGAGCTGCCCGATCTTGTATCCGAGCGCCTGGCCGGGCCACGCGAGGTAGCGGTCGACCTCGCGCTCGGCGTTGTCGCGTGGTGGTCCGAGGTACTGGATGGCTTGCGCGCGCGTCCAACCCTTGGCGTGGAGCCCGACGTCGACCACCAGGCGCTTGGCGCGGAACAGCTCGGCCAGCAGCATGTCGAGGCGATCGTAGCGGTTGCCGTACGCGCCGAGCTCGGCCCCGAGGCCCTCGGCGTAGAGCGCCCAGCCCTCGCCGAACGCGTTGTACCAGGCGAAGCGGCGGAATCCCGGCAGCCCGCCCGTTTCGCGCTGCAAGGCCATCTGCAGATGATGGCCCGGCACGGCCTCGTGCAGGAAGAGACTCCGCGATACGGCCATCGGGTGGCCATCGCTCAGCTCTGCCGCATTGAGATAGAAGACACCGGGACGCGCTCCGTCCGGCGACGAGGGGATGTAGCTCGAGGGCATCGAGCGCTCGCGAAACGCCTCGATGCGACGGATCTCGAAGCCCGCGTTCGGCACACGACGGAACAGGATCGGCAGTGCCGCCTCGACCGTCGCGCGAAACTCGCCGTAGGCGTGCAGCAGCTCGTCCGTGTCCGCATACCGCGTGGGCGCGGTGTCGCCGGCCGTGGCCATGTCTGCCCGCAGCCGCGTGATCTCGGCCGTGATCCGCGCCACCTCCCGCTCGCCGAGTGCGTAGACCTCGTCGGCTGTGAGACTCGTCGTCGTTCCCGCGCGGACGGCGAACGCGTACATCGATCGGCCGTCGGGAAGCTCGGTGATGCCCAACGTCGTGCGGCAGCGGGGCAGATATTCGTCGTGCACGAAGGCGCGCAGCCGACGGTACGCCGGCACGATTTGCGTGTCGATGGCCCGGACGTATTTGTCGGTCAATGCCGCGCGTGTCGCGTCGTCGAACTCCTTCGGCAGGCTCTTGATCGGCTCGTAGAAGACGCTGCTGCGCGCATCGGCGACGATGTGCGCGTCGAGCTGCGGGACGACCTTTTGCATGATCTCCCGCGGCTGGGTGATCCCGCGCGCCATGCCGGTCCGCATGTTGGCGATGGCGGTGTCGACCCACGTCACGAACCCATCGACGCGTCCGAGAAAGTCCTCGTAGTTCTGCGGCGTCTTGAACGGATGCACGCCGCGCCCGGCTCCGATCACCGCGAACTCGCTCGGCAGGCTCCGCCCGACCTGGTCCACGGGCATCAGATGCCACGCCAGACGCAATCGCTCGGTGCAGAGCTCCATGTTGAATTGAAAGACGTCGCGGGTCACCCGCTCGTGTTCCTCGAGGGTCGCGGCGTCGATGTCACGCAGCGCCGACAGATAGCGGGCGCACAGCGCGGCGAGCCCGGCGCGGTACTCTTCCCCGATGGAGTTGGCCAGGACGCGGTCGTACTGACGCAGCCCCGCCTCGCTCGCGCTGAATGGGAAATACGGCGCGCTTTCGGTGTCGTAGCCGCGGACGAGCTCGGCCAGTCGGGGGACGGGACGGCTCGGTGTCGTCACGCACGACGCGACGAGGACGGCGATGGTCACCGTCGTCGCGGCGCAGAGAGCACCTCGAGCGCGGATCATTGCTCCACGTACCCTTCGCGCCGATCGTGCTCGCGCGCTGCGGCCGGCCGCTCGGACGGCGGGCCAAACCCTCCGCCGCCGCACGTCTCGATCACGAGCAGATCGCCGCGCGTGAGACGCACGCTGGCTTTGCCGCCGATGTCGCGGGCGCCCGGGGTGCCGGGATTGAGGGTGATTCGATACGGGAGTCCGTCAAGTCCGCCGTGCACACCCCACGGCGGCACGACGCGGCGGTCGAGCATGCTCGTCAGCGTCGCCTCCTGCGCGACCACGCGATACGCGCGGCGGAAGCCCAGTCCGCCGCGATGTCGACCGTCCCCGCCCGAGCCCGGCCGCAGCGCGTGCTCCTCGATCCGCAGCGGATATTCGGCCTCGACGACCTCGTTCGGCGTGTTCATGACGTTCGACATGTAGACGCGAATCGCGCTCGCGCCGTCGCGCGCGGCACCCGCGCCCTCGCCGCCGCCGTGGGTTTCGTAGAAGATCGCCCAGCGGCCGTCCGGCGTCCGCGCGCCGAAGATAAGCACGCCCGACGTGGCGGGACCACTGGCCGTAATGCGGTCGGGCAGGGCGGGCGCCAGTGCCTTGAAGATCGCGTCGACCGCGCGCTGCGAGGTCTCGTGATTGCCGCCGACGACGGGACGATCGACGTCGGCGTTCAGCAAATTGCGCGGGGGGACGATGACGCGCAGCGGACGATAACACCCGTCGTTCGGGGGCACGTCGGGCGCTGCAATCGTCTTGATCGCGTAGTACACCGCCGAGCACGCGATGAAATAGGTCGTGTTGACCGGTCCGGGCGTCTGGGGCGCGGTCCCCGTGAAGTCGAAGGTCGCCTCGTCGCCGCGGATCTCGACGCGCACGCGGATCGGCAGCGGCGTGTCGTTCACGCCGTCGTCGTCGAGCCAGTCCTCGCCTGTCCACACGCCGTCGGGCAGGGCGGCCAGTGCATCGCGCATCGCGCGGTCGGACGCGGCGTGCAACGCCTCGAAACACCCCTCCAGCGTGTCGGCGCCATACCGGTCGACGAGCTCGCCGATCCGGCGCGCGGCGACGTCGTCGGCGGCGAACTGCGCGAAGATGTCGCCGCGACGCTCGTCGGGGGCTCTTATATTCGACAGAATGACGTCGATCTTCTCGTGGTCGGGCCCGTCGGCCGAGAACAGCCGTATCGGCGAGATACGCACGCCTTCCTGGTACGACTCCGTCGCCCACGGCACGTACGAGCCGGGGACGGCGCCGCCGATGTCGGCCCAGTGCGCCAGATTGATCGCGAAGGCGACGAGGCGGCCGCGCGCGAACACCGGCCGGATCGCTTTGACGTCGGGAAGGTGATTGCCGCCGACTTCGGGCAAGTTGAGAAACCAGACGTCGCCCTCGCGCAATCGCTCGGCGGGCACGCGCTTGAGGAATTCCTTGACGGTGAACGCCATGACACCCATGTGGATCGGGATGTCGCGTCCCTGGGCGACCAGCCGGCCTTCGGCATCGGTGAGCGCGGAGGACAGATCGCCGGCCTCCTTCAGCAGCGGCGAGCGTGCGGAGCGCATCAGCACGACGCTCATCTCTTCCGCGATCGCGTAGAGCGCGTTACGCACGACCTCGAGCGTGACGGGGTGAACCGCCCATGTCATCGGCGAGCCTCGCGCATCATGCCCGAGAGGCGAGGGCGGCGCTGGAGAGCCGCGCGCCCGAGGGCTTGTCGAAGACGTGATAACGCTTGAACGCGACCCACACGCGCTGATGGGCCGCGAAGCGGTGATCGCCGGACGTTCGCGCGTAAATCTCCTCGTCGTCCAGCCTGAGCGTGATCAGCGTCTCGTCTTTGAACGGCAGGCGCAGCGTGCTCGCGACGCTCGCGGGAACGCCATCGGCGCGCTCGGTGGTCGAGACATCGACATCTTCGGGGCGTACGCCGATCCGTACGTCGCCGAGCGACCAGCTCTCGGGCAGGTGCGCGGCGTCGACAAAACTGATGGGCGGGCTGCCGGTGTGCAAGTTGAGGAAGCCCGCCACGAACTCGTTCTTCGGCGTGTGGTAGAGCTGCTCGGCGGTGCCGACCTGTGCGACGTCTCCGCGGTCCATGACGGCGAGCACGTCGCCGAGGATCAGCGCCTCGTGGTGGTCGTGCGTCACGTACACGGTCGTGATCGCATACTCCCTCAGCAGCAGCTTGAGGTTGACGCGATATCGCTCCCGCAGCGCCTGGTCGAGATTGGCGAACGGCTCGTCGACGAAGAAGAGCGAGGCATCGCGTGTCACGCACCGGGCCACGGCGACGCGCTGCTTTTCGCCGCCCGACAGCGTGGGCGGCTTCCGGTCGAGGAGCGCGGTCAGCTCGACGCCCATGAGCTCGCTGGTGCGTCGATATTTCTCACGAGCCAGTGAGTCGAGCGCCGGCGTCTTCTTCCGGAACAGGAAATAGGACAGGACGTTCGTACGCGACGCGAGGTGGGGATACAGCGCGTAGTTCTGAAACACCATACCGATGCGCCGATCGCCGGGACGCAGGTCGCACACGTTGACGCCGTCGTAGAGCACGCGCCCCGCGTCCGGGACGATCAGCCCCGCGATCAGCTTGAGCAGCGTCGTCTTACCGCATCCACTCGGCCCCAGGATGACCATCGTCTGCCCATCGGGAACACGCAGCGTCACGTCGCGGATCGAGAACGTGCCACGGCGATCCGTGAGCGTCTTGGAGACGTCGATCAGGTCGATCCGTGCCATGGCTGATCGGGTGACCGGCTCAGGAGCTCACGCGCCCGTCTCGATGATGAGGTTCCCGAGGCGATCGGCGGCGCAGCGCTGGCCGGGGTAGACGAGAATCGTCGACCACTCGTCCTCGACGAGTGCGGGTCCCTGGATGACGGGGCCGGGCTCGAGCGCGCCGCGGTCATACCGCGGCAGGGCGACCTCGCCGACGCCGGGGAAGTGGGCGCGCTGCTCGCCGAGCACGCCGGGCACGCCGGTCGGCTCGAACCGCGGCAGCTCGACCGCCACGTCGGGCACGCGCGCCACGACTCGCAGGTTGACGCACTCGACGCTCTCGCCGGTCGCATAGCCGTACAGGCGCCGATGCCGCGTCTCGAACTCTGCGCGCAGCGCCTCCGGCGTGTCGCGCCAGGGAATCTCGATCTCGTAGTTCTGGCCGCTGTAGCGCAGGTCCGCGCTCCACTGCACGGCGATCCGCGTCGGTGCAATGCCCTCGGCGGTGAGCGGCGCGACGCAGTGCTCCTGCAGCTCGCGCAGCCGCGTGTCGGCCGGCTTGGCGTCCCAGGCCTCCAACCGTCCGCGATACGTCCGTACCGCGTCGTAGCGCAGCGGGGAGACGAGACAGCCGAGCGCCGAGAACGCACCGGAGTGCGCAGGGACGAGCACGCGCGCGATGCCGGCCACCGCGGCCAGCGCACCCGCGTGCACGGGCCCCGCGCCGCCGTAGGCGATCAGCGTGAAGTCGCGCAGATCGTAGCCGCGCTGGACGGACACCAGCCGCAGCGCACGCAGCATCGCGGCGTTCGCGACCTCCACGATCCCCGCGGCCGTGTCGAGCAGCGACAAGCCGAGCCGTCGCGCGAGCGCGTCGAGCGCCCCCCGGGCGCGCTCGCGATCGAGACGGATCGTGCGTCCGTACACGCGACCGGGATCGAGATACCCGAGCAAGAGGTTGGCGTCCGTGACCGTCGGCTCGGTGCCGCCAAGGCCATAGCAGGCGGGGCCCGGCTGAGCGCCGGCGCTCCGCGGACCGACGCGCAGCGCGCCCGCCGCATCGACGTGCGCGATCGAGCCGCCGCCCGCGCCGATCGATTCCACGGCCGCCATCGGCAGACGCACGGGGTAGCCGCCGAGCTTTCGCTGCGACGAGGTCTCGGCCACTCCGTCGGTGATCAAGCACACGTCGGTCGTCGTGCCGCCCATGTCGAAGGCCAGCGCGCGCGGGATACCGAGCGTCCTGGCGACGTGCGCGGCGGCGGCGACACCGGCGGCGGGACCCGACGAGGCGAGGGCCAGCGGCCGCGCGCGCGCGGTATCCACGGACATCATGCCGCCCGCGGAGTGCAGCAGGTGCAGCGTCGCGCCGTGCAGACGGCCGCGCAGCGCCTCCATATAAGAGGAAGCGAGCGGCATGACCGCGGCGTTCAGCACGGTCGTGCACGAGCGCTCGTACTCGCGGAACTCCGCGTTGATGTCGCTGGACACACACACGTGGGGGAAATGGCGCGCCAGGTGCGCGCGCAGCGTCCGCTCGTGGTCGGGGTTGGCGTACGCGTGCAAGAGGCACACGGCGACGCTCTCGACGCCCTCGCGCTGCAGCGTCGCGACCAGTCCGGCGATCTCATCGATCTTCAGCGGGATGTCGATCGCGCCGTCGGGACCAACACGCTCGGTGATCTGAAGGCGCAGCCGCCTCGGCACCGGCGCCGGCGGCTTGGCGGCGGCCTGCAGATCGTAGAGGTGCAGCCGGCTCGAGCGCGCGATCTCGAGCACGTCACGGAACCCGTGCGTGGTGATGAAACCGACCACGGCGCCACGGCCCTCGACGATCGCGTTCGTCACGATTGTCGTGCCGTGCGCCACCGAGATGACCGGCTCGCCGCCCGCGAGCGTCTGGAGCCCATGCATCACGCCGTCGGCAGGACTGGCCGGCGTCGTCGGCACCTTGCCGCTGGTGAGACGCCCCGACGCGGTGCGCACGACGAGGTCGGTGAACGTTCCGCCGACGTCGATGCCGACGCTGCTGCCGCTCATGCGCATGAGGCGCGGCTGCCGCTCATGCGCGTGAGGCTAGCACGGTGTTCGACGCGCTCAAGAAGTCGCGGACGATTTTCACGAACTCGTCGAAGCGGTCGTGATGCAGCCAGTGCCCGGCGCGCTCGATGCCCACGACGCGCGCGTGCCGGAAGTGCTCGGCGCGACCATCCGTCGAGGGATCGCCCGCCCAGCTCTCCCTGCCGTGCAGCAGCAGAGTCGGACACGCGATGCGCGACCACAGGGTCGTCACGTCACGGGTCGACATGTCGTAGGGCGGGAACGTGCGGACGTAGTTGTCGAACTTCCACGAGTACGTGCCGTCCTCGTTCTGGTTCGCGCCGTGCACGGTGAGATGGCGCGCCTGCTCGGCGGTGAGGTGCGGATTTTCCTCCTGCATGCGATGAAACGCGTCCTCGATGCTCGGGTACCGCCGTGGCAAACGGCCGGCGAGCCCGCGCTGCTCGCGGATCCATTCGTCCATGCGCACGTCGATCGGCTTGGCGCGCCGCTCCGCCAGGCGCGCCGGTGGTGGGCCAAGGCCTTCGATCGCGACGAGCCGCGCCACCGCGTCGGGGTAGATGCCCGCATAGCGGAGCGCCACGTTGCCGCCGAGCGAGTGCGCGATGATCGTCACCGGGGCGAGACGCTGCTGGTGCACGAGCTGGGCGAGATCGTAGATGTAGCCCGCCATCGTGTAGCTGCCGTCGGTGGACCACTGGCTGTCGCCGTGCCCGCGCAGATCGGGCGCGAGCACGTGCCACTCGTCGCGCAGCGCCGCCGCCGTCCAGTCCCAGTTGCGACAATGATCGCGCCCGCCATGCAGCAGCACGAGCGGCGGCCGATCGGCGTTGCCCCAGTCGACGTAGTGCAGACGCAGCCGCTGCGAGAAGTACGTGCGCGATGTGGGACCGGGGCCGCCGTCCACCATGCGGGGCGACGATAACACGTTGGTATAGTGAGGCCACGACAGGAGGCCGCCATGCCCACGCCGCTGTCCGCCGACGTTCGCGCGCTCCTCGATGAGCCGAACTTCGCGCATCTCGCCACCCTCATGCCCGACGGCTCGCCACAATCGGTACCCGTCTGGATCGACTGCGACGGCGATCGGATCCTCGTCGGCACCGGCGAGGGATCGTTGAAGGCCAAGAACACGAAGCGCGATCCGCGCGTGTCGCTGTCGGTCGTGGCCATGGACAATCCGTATCGCGAGGCGCAGCTGCGCGGGCGCGTGGTCGAGCGGCGGCCGGACGCGAAATTCGAGATCATGGACCGCATCTCGCACAAGTACACCGGCAAGCCGTTTCCGATGCGGGCCAACCCGGAGCAGCGCGTGGTGCTCGTGATCGAGGTTCAGCGCGTGCGATATGCGGTGCTGCCGTTTGCGCATACTCCGGCGCGTCGTTCATGACGGGCGATCACCGCCGCCCCTAATCTCCCCCGGGCTCGTTGCGCTGAGCTGGCGTCCGCGACAGCGTGGCACGGCGTCAGCCGAAACTCGGCTACGCCGGATGTCGTCCACTCAGTGCTCACGGTGTGGCACCGACGGTGCAAGCGGCCTCCCCCCGGATTCCGCGGCACCGGCAGAGTCGGAGGACAGTGCAGTGCACCCTAACAAGCCTCGGGGGGGAGACTCGATGAAGCGCGCGTTGATTGCGGCGGTCGTGGTGGCGCTGGCGGTACCGGCAGCCGCCTTCGCTCAGGAAGCGGTGGGGGCATGGTGCGGTGGCTCGCACGGTTCGCAGGGCACGAATTTCGGTCAGTGCGTCAACGTCGAGCGTAACGCTCGGGTCGCGGGACAGACGTCCGGCTTGACGCACGAGACGATGAGCGTCCCGACCAAGCCCGAGAATCCGTCGCCGCTCGTCGACCGGTCGCGCGAGGTCCAGTCGCCCGGCGGCTCCGACTAAGTCGGGTCGCTTACTTCGCAGCAGCTCACGACGACCGCGCTCGCAGCGTGCTGCGGGCGCGGTTTTTGTCGCTCAGACTCCGGTCGGGAATAGTCCACGATGAAGTGACGTGCCGAAGCGGGCGCTTCGATCTCCACGGGTCGCGTGCCGACCGTGGCGCATCCGGAGGCGACGAGCGCAATCGCGACGACGCTACCCCACAATTTCCGCATATTCGGTTCCTCGGCCGCGTGAATGTCCGGGTGCGGTGCGCGTTCAGAACCCGGTGGGCCGAGATGGTCGCACCGTTGGCCGCACCTCGTCAAGCGGCCGTCCGGCCGCCCGATTACCGCGTCATGGCGTGCACTCGCTCGCTCAGCGCTTGCACGAGCGCGCGCAGCAAGTCGGCGAGCGTGCGGTGCGGCTTGACGTGATCCGCGAGCGCGAGCTCGACGCGTCCGCCGTCGTACGTCTCGAGCGCCTCCGGTTCCGCGTTGATCTGCAGCCGCGTTGGCTCGACGTCCGCCTTCTTCAGCGCGTCGCGCACGGCGTCGGCCCGGTGCTTCGCCAGCCGGTAGGCCGCATCCGCGGGCGGCGGCTCGACCTCGCGTAGCGCCCGCACGATCGCCTCCGTGTCCTCCGGCGGCTCACGCCCCGGATAACGCTCCGCATACAGCCGCGCCGCGGCCTCGCGCTCAGAGCGATGGTCCTGCCGTGCGGCCTCGCGAATGCGCGTGTTGATCTCGACGGTCTTCAGCGCCTCGACGTCGCCAAGGCTCAACGCGGGCGTCAGCACCATGCGGACGTCCGGCAGCTGCTTCATGAACGCGGCCACACGTCCGACTCGCTCGGTCGCTTCGCGGGTCAGCTCGTCGCCACCCAGCGCGAACGGCAGCGGATCGACTTCGATGTCCTCGATCTTCGAGTCGCGCCCGAGTCGCAGACGACCGATCCAGCTCACCGGGGCGGCGATCGTCTTCACGGTGATCCTGCGCACCGCGGCCCAGATCGCGTCGTGCAAATCGAAGCGCGGATCGGTCAGCTGCCCGCCGACCGGCAGGGACAGCGAGATATTCCCCTGGCGGTCTTTGAGCAGCGCAACGATCATGCCCATGGGCAGCCCGACGCGCTTCTCGGCGGTATCGTCGTCGGCGACGTGTAGCACCTGCAGCCCGCCCAGCGTCGTGTTCGTGCGCGCCTGCAGTGCATCGCCGTCGACGCGCGCGCTCAGTGTGGTGGTGAGCCGCCCCTGACGCGCTGTCCACGCCGTGAAGTGCCGCAAATACGGATTCACCCGCGGCATCGCGAAATCGTGCAGCTGCGCGGTCGCGTCGAAGAACGTCGGTCCGCCGATTGCGCCGACCTCGCCGCGGACGCTGAGTCGCCCGGCCGTGCCGATCACGCCGCGTAACTCGAGTCGCGCGGGTTGGGCGGGAGCCGTTGCGAGCCCGGTGAGCTGCAGCCACGCGTGCTTGATGTCTTCGCTGTAGGGCGGCGCGATGCTGTGGTCCACGAACCGGGCGCCGCCGTCCTCCACCACGAGCCGCCGCACGACGATCGTCCGCGTGCTCGCGGTCGTCGCGCGACCGGTGGACGCGTCATCGGCCGCTCGCGTCGCTTCCGCCGTTGGTGCAGCGTCGGCCGCTCCCGTCGCATTTGTGGGGACATCGGCCCCGCTCGCGGCAGTCGCGGGCGACAGCAGCGCGCGCAGCGGGAAGCCACCGCGTGCGTCGCGCTCGATCACGACCCACGGCTGGCGCAGCGTCACGACGTCGACGGCGACGCGCGCCGGCCAGTCCACGTCGATGCCGCGCAGACGCGCGCCCTCGAGCGCGGCGATCCGCCGCCGCCCATCGGCTAGGAACGCGCGCCCCACGCCCGCGTCGCCGCGTACCTGCGCCTGCAATGCGCCGGCACGCGACACGCGCGCCCGTACGTCGGCGTCGAGGGTGCCGCCGAGCGTTCCGCTGATGGGCAGATACGGACGGTAGGGGGTGACGTCGAGGCCCTGCGCGCGAAGGCGCACGTCGGCGGTGTCCAGCGTCGCGTTTCCCGTCACCGCGAGCGTGCCGCCGCCGGGCGTGCGCATGTGCAGGCGCAGCGCCGCCGGTCGCTCGAGCGGCCAGCCGACGTCCTGAAGGGCCACGTTGATCGCGCGCAGCTGTAGTTGCGCGGCTGGCCGCACGGCGGCGTCGCGCCAGTCGAGCCCACCGTCTTGCACGATCGCCTCGCGAATCGTGATCGGCGGCGCGCGCGCCACGCGCGACTGCCGGCTCGGCCCGTGCGCCTGTGGGCCGGGATCACGCGAGTCCGGGGCGGGGGAGGCGTTGTCCCGCGTCGGCAGCGCAATGACGCCGTCGGCGCCGCGCTCGAGGCTGACCATCGGACGACGCAGCGTCACACGCCCCAGCGCGACGCGCAGCGGCCAGCCCGCATCGATCCCGGACACCTCGGCGCGTTCCGCGGCGAGGAGCCGTCGCCCGCGCTCGGTCACGAGCACACGGTTCACCGCGACCGTGCCGGTGGCGCTCGCGGACACTCCACCCTCGAGGTTGGCGCGAACGGCGAGACGCGCCTCACCGACACCCGTCGCTTTCGCGGACGACGACACATAGCGCGCCCACGGCTCGATCACGAGGCCGGTCAGGCGCACGTCGAGGTCAGCGCGCGCGGGCTTGATCTGCACGCTGCCGTCGGCGCGCAGCTCGCCACCGCCCGGCACCGTGGAGGCGAATCTCACGCGCGCGGGCGCCTGGACCGGCCAGCTCAGGCCTTCCGCGCTGAGCTGGACACGATCGATGTCGAAGCGCGCCGGTGGCGTGACGTCGCCGTCCAGGAGCGTGCCGCGCGCGTCGACGTCGACGCGCCCGACGGCGAGCGCACCGTTCGGCGTCGCGCGGAAGTCGCGCACGGCGACGCGCATCGCCGGCGCCTGCACGAGCGGATCGCGCTGGATGGTACGAATCGCGAGCATATCCGTGGCCGCGATGTCCGCGTCGAGCCTGAGGCCCTCGCGCGCGTCGTTCACCGCGGTCACGTTGAGATCCAGACGCCCGCGGTCGAGCGTCACCGGCGCATCCGGCGGCAGGTACACGCGCGCCATCGCCACGTCCACGTTCTTGGCTTGCACGACCGCGCGCAGGTGCACCGGTTTCAGCCGCAGCTGCTCCACCCGCACCGACACCGGCGAGCCGTTGATCGTCGAGGTCGCCTCGCCCGTCCCATCGTCGCGCCGGGTCGAGACGTTGTGCGCGCGGATCGTGAGGTCGTCCGACCGCCACGTGCGCGCCGGATTCAGCATGCGATCCTCGAGCACCACGCTGCCGCGCGTGAGCGCGAACTCCGTGACCGTGACGTCGAGCGCTCCGCCGCCCCCGCCTTTGGGCATGAGTGCCGAGATGTTGAAGTCGCCCTGGCTGTACCGCACGACACGGACGGCCGAGCCCTCGAGCGTGAGGCTCGTCAGCGCGATATGTCCGCGCAGCAGCGCGCGCCTTCGCACGTGCGCATCGAGACGCTCGAGCGTCGCCAGCGGCTGACCATCGACGTCGGTCACAGCGAGCCCGCGCATCACGATGTGGCCGGTCCACGGATCGATGCGGAGCGTCTCGATCGTGACGGGCCTGCCTGTCACCGCGCGCAGGCGCGCCACGACCGCGGTGCGCACGAGGTCGGGGAAGGCGAGCAATGCGAGGGCCGCCACGAGCACGGCAGTCGCTACGGTCGCGCCCACCCCCACGGGTAACCAGAGCCAGAGACGTCGGCGAGCCATTGGGGCCGAAGCTTGCGAGACCGGTGCCGCCGAGACGGCGACCTCATACCGGGCCGGGGACACCGGACTTGCGCTTGACACGACGCGTCTCGTAATTAACCATACGTTTGGTTGAGATGACGACCACAGCCTCCGCGCATGAGACAAAGGCCACCGGGCGCCGGGCGGCGCGCCGCCGGGATGCCGCCGCCACCCGCGAGGCGCTGCTGTCCGCCGGCACGGCGCTGTTCGCGGAGCGCGGCTACGACGGCGTGCCGGTGGCGACCATCGCCGAGAAGGCCGGCGTGAACAAGGCGATGATCAACTACCACTTCGGCGGCAAGCGCAAGCTGTACCTCGCCATCGTGAGCGCGACGTTTTCCGACATCGTCGAGCGGGTCGAAGCGCTGGCGGAGTCACCGCGGTCCGCGCCCGAGGCCCTGCGTGAGCTGATCGCGGCCGTCGGCGAGATCGTCTCGCGGCAGCACCCACACTTCTGCACGATGATGCTTCGCGAGGTGCTGGCCGGCGGCGAGCACCTGGAGCGCGAGATCATCGACAAGCCCGTCCGCATCCTCGCCGCCGTGCAGCGGATCGTCGCGCGCGGCATCGCCGATGGCGACTTTCGGCCCGTCGACCCGCTGCTGACCCATCTGAGCCTGGTCGGCAGTCTCGTGTTTTTCTTCGCGACGTCGCGCTTCCGCGAGCGCGTGCTCGCCGCCCGGCGCCCCGCGATCAAAGCACCGGACACCGAAGCCTACGTGAAGCACATGCAGGATCTGCTGAGCCACGGGCTGACGACGTCGCACGCGGGCTCGGGACGGCGGCCGTGACTGCGCGTCGTCGTCGGCTCCTCGTGCTGCTCGTGCTCGTCGTGGTCGTCGCGGTGGGCGTGGGCGTCTGGCGCTTCGTCCGTTCGCGCTCCGCTGTTCCGGCGCAGCTGATCGCCGTGAGCGGGCGCATCGAGGGCGACGACTCCGCCGTCGCCGCGAAGACGTCCGGACGCATTCGCGAGATCACGGTGCGCGAGGGCGATCGCGTCCAGGACGGTCAGGTCATCGCCGTGCTCGACGACGAGCAGGTGCGCGCGCGCGAGGACCAGGCGAGCGCCGCCGTGCGCCAGGCGGAGGCGCGCGCCCGGCTGTCACAGCACCAGATCGAGATTCTGGAAGAGCAGCTGCGACAAAGCCGCCTCGGCGTGGATCAGGCGCGCGGCGACGCCGAGGGCAAGGTCAGCGAAGCGGAAGGCCGACTGGCCGCGGCCGAGGCGCAGCTCGCGCAGGCCGAAGCCTCGTACGCGCAGGCCAAGTGGGACCGCGAGGCGATGACGCGGCTGTTTCAGAAGGAGCTCGTCTCCGAGCAGGAGGCGCAGCGCGCTCGCAACAACGAGGAGGCGCAGTCGGCCATCGTCGCCGCGCAGCGGCGCCAGGTCGAGGCGGCGCGCGGCTCGTTGACGGCGGCGAAAGCCAATCTCGTCAACCCCGCGATTCGTTCCTCACAGGTGGCTGCGGTGCAGGGCCAGATCCTCCAGGCGCGGGCCGACATCGCGGCCGCCCAGGCCGAGGCCGAGCGCGCGCGTGCGCAGCTCGAGGAGGCGCGCGCGAACCGTCGGGATCTGCGCGTGATCGCGCCGTTCAGCGGCACCGTCGCGACGCGCACGGCCGAGCCCGGCGAGGTCGTCATGGCGGGCACGCCGATCGTCACGCTCGTCAACCTCGCGGAGGTCTATCTCCGCGCGTTCGTGCCCGAGGGGCAGATCGGACGCGTCAGCGTGGGACAGCCGGCGCGCGTGTATCTCGATTCCGCACCCGCGACGCCGATCGACGCGTACGTGTTGCGCGTCGACCCGCAAGCCTCGTTCACGCCGGAGAACACGTACTTCCGGGAGGATCGCGTCAAGCAGGTGGTGGGCGTCAAGCTGAGACTGAACGGCGCCGTCGGGTTCGCGAAGCCGGGCATGCCGGCCGACGGCGAGATCCTCGTCGACGGCACCCAGTGGCCTACGAGGCAGGCGCGGCGGTGAGCGCGACCGAGCCCGACGTCGCGATCCGTCTGCGACGGCTGACGCGCCGCTACGGCGCGGTGGAGGCCGTGCGCGGCATCGACCTCGACGTCCGGGCCAGCGAGATCTTCGGCCTCATCGGCCCGGATGGCGCGGGCAAGACGTCGACCTTCCAGATCCTCGGCGGCGTGATGGAAGCGACGTCCGGCATCGCCGAGCTGCTCGGCCAGCCCGCACGCCAG
>Ga0310810_10000138_pt1 | contig 74873 bp, 66 predicted proteins | sample NCmetagenome_FD_207641 | JGI IMG/M metagenome (GOLD analysis project Ga0310810, IMG submission 207641) | Soil microbial communities from experimental microcosm in Duke University, North Carolina, United States - NC | ecosystem: Engineered > Artificial ecosystem > Soil microcosm > Unclassified ...
CATTGTTGGCCCAGATTATCGCCGTCGGCATCGTTGTAACCGTCACAGCGGAGGGATTGTTGTTGATCGTAATCAAGCCAGTTAGTGAGACGTTGTTGGGGACTACTCCTCCAGACCCACCGTCCCAACTGTTCCAATAGTTGCCGTTGACATCTGGACTGGCCGTAGGCGCACCCTGCCCGCCATCATGACGCCCAAGGTCAATCAATACAGCCTCATCGGAGGCTGCGGCTGATGCAGATAATGTGATTACGAGTGGGATGAGGCTGAAAATTGCCTTCGCAGCGAAAGCGAAAACCTTTCCATGAGCATAGTTAAGAGATTGGCTTTTCATATTTAATGGGAGATTTGACGGGTTAAACAGGAGAATCTGATATTTTCCACAAAACGTTATGATCTGGTTGAGATGAGCTGAATCCGGTTTGGCTGTTCTTATAGTTTTGGATCGCTTGAAGATTATCCCCAAAATTCAAAAGGCGCTATCACCCCCAGGGGTGATTTTGGCGGCGTTGTCAGAACGAATACTTCTAACCGTTTGCGAGTTGGGCTGACGCGGCATGATGTTATTGATTTCATATTCCAGCGGGCGGCGAATCAAGGATACACTGTCCGGTAGAAGGCATGCGAATCAGGGGCACTCGTGTCATCGAACGTAGTGACACCATTGCTAGAACCCATGACTGATCCCAAATCGCTCCATGGCCCAACGACCTCGGAGGCTCTTTGAACACGATAGCTGACGCCCGCAGTGGCGTTGAATTGCAACTGCCAGCCACCCGGAATCTTTACTGGAGGCAGGAAAACGGCTTCCGCCGTAGGCGCGGGTGTGATCTGGAGGATGCCAATGTAGGCAAGACCCAGGCTGGTTTCATATATCGAGAGGTCCAAATTGCCAGCCCCATCCGGCACGAGATCATTCAAAGACACAATCGTTTCATCATTGCCAAACGGCTGGTTTGTAGATCCCGCCCCCGGCCCTGACGTTTGCAGGTCAACCGCATGCGTCCCGTTAATATCACTCACGACATACTCCGTCGTCCGCGGCGTGTTCACATCCGTGTTCCGCGTCCCAAACATCGAGAGGTTATATTTCTGGTCGGGGTTGAGGCCCGACACTCTCATAGTGCCCAGGGTGCCGTTGACAAAGAAATAGTCTTCCGTGGCCGTGTTGATGGCAAAATCCCCCAGCAAACCGTAGTGAGAAACCAACAAACCGCCGTTGTTTATCCCATTGTTGTTCCAACCATCAGAGGTGAGCGTCAGCCCAATTGTCGTCGGAACATTATCCACCGTCACCAAGCCGGAAACTGACAGACCTTGCGCAGCCAATCCCGTGGTCGTCGCCATGTTGTTCCAATAGTTGCCGTTCATGTCCGGACTGGCCGTGTCTTGTCCTTGAATCCCATCATCACGGCTAAAATCAATCAGCAACGAGGAACGCGGCACATGCGGCGGCCCGAGGGTCACATTGACCACCGCGCTGGTCACCACACCGAAGGAATTGGAGGCCGTCACAAAATAGGCCCCTTGATCCGCCAGGCTGATACTCGGAAACAATAGATTCGTGCTGGTCGCCCCTGAAATCGGACTGTTCGTGAAATACCACTGGTAGCTGACCGCTGCCGGACTTGAGGCATGAGCCACCAGTGAAGTTGAAGTTCCCGGCGCCACATCAAGCGAATGCGGAAATTGATCAAATTCCAGCAATGATCCCAGCGGTGTGACCTTGAGAATGCCCAAATAGGCAAACCCACCATTGACTATACTCACCGCCAAGTCAATCTGGCCGGAGGCATCGGGAACCAAATTAGTCAAGGTGACAATATTGCGATCATTGGCATTAGGGTGGGCGGCGGAGCCGGCCCCCGCGCCCGATGTTTGTAGGTCAACCGTATGCAGGCCATTCACATCGGTTACGGAATACCTGCTGGTGCGAACACTGCTAGTGTCTCGCGTCCCAAACATGCTCAAGTTGTATTGCCGCGACGCATCCAAACCAGCGAGGCGCAGAGTGCCGGTGGCACCATTGGCTCCACTAAAATAATAAAAGTCTCCGGTTGCTGTTCCGATGGCGAATGCGCCCAGCAAGGCAGAGTCGGGGGCGAGCAACCCACCACTATTATAGCCATTGTTGGCCCAGATTATCGCCGTCGGCATCGTTGTAACCGTCACAGCGGAGGGATTGTTGTTGATCGTAATCAAGCCAGTTAGTGAGACGTTGTTGGGGACTACTCCTCCAGACCCACCGTCCCAGCTGTTCCAATAGTTGCCGTTGACATCTGGACTGGCCGTAGGCGCACCCTGCCCGCCATCGTGACGGCCTAGGTCAATCAATACAGCCTCATCGGTGGCATTGGTTGAAGGCAAACGTATGATGGGGCTCACCGAATAGTCACTTCGCTGGCCGGCCTGGGAGTAGGAAACGCGGTATTGATAATTAATCCCAAAGCTTACCGCCGAATCAGTATATCCGGTGGCATGCGCGGCCAGGATTGAGATATTTGTCCATGCCCCGCCAGCAACACTGCGTTCCACATAGTAGGCATCTTCCGTGGCAGCAACCGGATCAGTCCATTTCAAGATCGTCGCCGGGATTTCATTTGAACTCACCAGAAGACTTGTGGGTGGAGTCAAGGATTGCGCTAATGATGAATAATTAGTCGTAGCCCCATTGATTGAACCAACGGAATAGCTTTGTGCCCGATTGGTCACCGTCATTCCCTGCGTGAACGCATTATCGTCCAGCGGCCCGTAGAGTTCCAAGCTAGCCTGTTGCAGATTGCCCTGATACTGAGCCTCTACTTCCTCCGCATTCAACATGGAACGGTGAACAAACCAGTTCTGATAATCCGCCTGCACCGGTGATCCGGGTCGAGTCACGGCATTACCGTGGCCGCCTAAAACAAAGCCCGCCGGAGTCAACCGTTCCGTTACTGTGCTCGCCAACACTCCATCCACATAGAACCAAGTTAGTCCGCGAGCATATTGATGAGTAACGACGATATCATGCCAGGTGTCGTTTGTGCCATTAACTCCAGAATTATTCAGCGCACCATTGATTCCGCGATAGGCAAGACCCGTCGCCGTAATTTCAACCGTAGGATGCAGCGAGGAAGACGGCAACGTAACGGAGGCCACCGTGCCCGTAGTGGTTGAGCGCACCCGGAATGAGATGGAAAATGAATGCATGATTAGGCTTGGGGTTAAACTGAGCGGTGCAGATTGGCTAGCGTCACCAGCAATACGCAAAAATTTCATTTTGTTTCCCCATTGAGGAGTCGGCTTGCCGTTCTTTATCGCATCAAAGACGCTGGGCACGATGGTCATGAACATTTCAAAATGACCGGCGTCACTTGGATGCGTGCCGTCGCCCGACCCCAAATTGATAAAGGCGTTATTGACCCAATGCCCTGCCCCGTCATCGGTGGCTCCCAAAAAATTCACGCCCGGGGCATTCAGCGTATTGAGCTGAAGATCCATTTTCTTGAGATAGACATATTCGCGGGCCGAATAAACATCCTTGGGATATTGATGAGCCACCAGCGGTAGGATGTTGTTTGCTCGCGACATGGCAATCAGATTGGTGATGCCCGTGAAAAACTGATTGTAAATGGCCTGCGGATTGGCCGCACCACCCAAGCCTTCATTGCCGAGCGAAAGTCCAATCAAGTCCTCATCCGCATGAACCGGAACTTCATCGGTGTAGAAGCGATTGATAACGAGATGTGTTGTATCACCGGCCACCGACTGATTGACGACCAACCAGCCATTGTCCGCCTGGTTGGTCGTCAGATCAGCGGCATAACTATTTAAGAATGATCCGTTGGTAAGTTGATTATTGATGCTGCCGGAGGAAAAATAACCTTTCGCGACCGATGATCCGAGGACCGACAGGACGCCCGCCCCCTGCGCTGAAAGCGCCATGACAAGCGACGCACTATACGCCCCGAAATAGTAAAATGTTTTTTTCATTCTGCTTTTGAATAATTTCTATAGGTCTTTTGAATTGAACAGATAGGTTGCAACGGCATGCGCCGGCAACGTCACCGGAGTCGCGATTTCGAGGCTTTTCAAAATGAATCTCACCGGGTGGTCGCCACGGTTCTGCACCACGACAGCCACCGTGCCGTCGGGATTCACGCAGGCCGTGGCTTCGATCCCGCTTTGCGACGAAGAACAGAGAATCCGTTTCGCGCCAGGCCGGATGTAGCGGGCGAAATGGCCTATGTAGTAATACGAACTTTGAAACAGCACCTTGTCATGCTGGGTATCGGCGATGATCGGCGCGCTGCAAAAATTATTCGCGTGATTTGGACCGCCCCGTTCATCCAAAACCAGATTCCAATCCACCCAGCCGACCGACCAGCGGCTCAGGTCGCTGATGATGGCCGAGCCATAGCGCTCCCCCACGCCCCAATCACCAATATGCGGCCCACCGTCCTGACAGGCTTCCGTCGCCAGCAACGGTTTTTCCGGCCACGCATCGTGATGCATCGTCATGTTCTGAAAGGCGCCGTCAGAATACCAATGATACGCGGTGCCCCAGATGTAGCGGCTGGCGACCGGGTCTGAATAAATCACGTCGGCATATTCGTCCATGTCGTCCCGATTATGATCCCAGGCCATGATCTTTACCTCTTGCAATCGCGCTTGTTTCATCGTCCGCCCAAGATAGTCCCGGATAAAATCACGCGCCTCTGTCGGCGAGTAAAGGCAGTTGTCCCAAGGCGAGTTTGCCTCCGGTTCATTTTGCATGGTCACGCCCCAAATGTTCACGCCCTGCTTTTTATATTCCTGAATATACCGGACGAAGTAGTCAGCCCAAGCCTGCCGATATTCGGGCTTCAATTTTCCGCCGTGGTTCATCTCGCCATTCGTCTTCATCCAGGCGGGCGGACTCCAGGGTGTGGCGAAAAGCTTGAATGGCTTTTTGCTGGCCGCGAGCGCCGCCTGGATCATCGGCAGCAAGGCATGTTGATCGCGGGCGATGGAAAAGTGTTTCAACTCCGTATCGCCCGCCACCTCATCGTAGGCATAGTTGCTGGTGGAAAAATCGCAACTGTTGATGTGTGTCCGGCAGAGCGTGTAGCCGTGGCCGGTGGCGGCATCGAAGTAGGCATTGATGATAGCCTGCTGATTGGTGGGGCTCATTTTGCGCCAGGTCACCGCCGCCGCTTCGGTGAAGGCGCCCCCAAAGCCTTCGATCTGCTGAAACTGTTTCTCCGGATCAATGAAGACGGTGGCGATCGAGATATCCGAGACTTTGCCAATGGGTGTCACCGGCTGCTCCGTCAAACGCGCGTCGGTATCCTTGGCTGTCAGAATGGTGCGGAACGTGGCCGATTCAAGCCTGGTAAGCGTGCCCGCGTGCGAAACAGATAATCTTGCCTGAACACACACAATAGAAATTACGAGTGCCAGACGATTGAGATGTTTAATCATGGTGTTTGCTTTTTAAAAAATGGTAAAATTGAATCTGAACACGTCGGTTTACAATTTATTCGTGGCCTCAAATTCATTGGCCGCAGAAACCGGTCTTTTAAAAACATGCCTGCCCGAGCCAATTTGCTTGGGGACAGAGTGACCGGGCACCCAAACCTCCGCCGTTGCATTGGGCGGAACCACTACCGTCAGCACCACCGCACCGTTCGTCTCCACGGTCCAGCTTGAAGAAACCAACCCCAAGGGTGTTTGAATGGAGGCAGAAACTTCCCGAAGTCCCTTTGGAAGCCAGGGTCTGATGGTGATCTTCCGATAACCCGACGCGGCTGGTTTGATGCCGGCCAAATACTTAAAAAACCAGTCATCCACAGTTCCCAGGAACGCATGATCACGGGATCGTAACGAGGCATCACAAATCCATTGCTCCCATGTCGTGGTGGCTCCATGAGTAATCCAGCAACCCCAACTGGGATACGTTGTCTGCGTTGCGATGGCATACGCGAGATCCACCTGTCCGTTTTCCGTCAGAGCGGGCAGCAACGCCGCCGTTCCAAAGCAGCCGGTATTCAAATGATCATCACGAAGCCGGACATCAGCCACCAGGTTGGAGACAACTGTGGCAACCTGACTTGATGGCACCAGGCCAAAATCTAGCGGAACGGCACTTGAAGTCTGACGATAGCCGACGTTTTTACTTGTGCGATAAACTCCTCTGGCGGAATCGAAATAAACCGAATTGAAGGATGCCTTCACCGCCACGGCGAGATTTGAATACGTTAATTCATCAGTCGTTCGTCCGACGATGCCCGCCATTTCGGAAAGTAATCGCACATCACGATAATAGTTCGCACTGGCAACCAAATTCGGTCCTTCCGGCGGCGGGACATAACCGGGAGAAACCCAGTCGCCATAGAAGCCGGTGACCAAATGATTGGTGGATTTCGCGGACAGGTAGTCAACATAAAGTTTCATCTGGTCGTAGTGGGTGGCAATCACCGTCCGGTCGCCATATTCCTGGTAAAGCCGCCATGGGATGACCATAAATGCGCTGGTCCATGAAGGGTCAAGCGAGCCGTCCGGGCCGGGGGCCACGTCGGCAATTTCTCCCGCTGCAGTTTGTGTGTCAGCCAGGTCATCCATCCACTTGGTAAAAAAACGGTCCACGCCAAAATTATCCGAAGCTTGGGCGGAGAATAGAAGCGCGTCAGCAGTCCAGCCCCGCTTTTCATACATGGGACAATCCGTTGGAATACTATGCAGGTTGTTAAGAACCGTCCGCCGACATGCGTCGTGAATCGCATTCAGCAACGGATTGGAACAAGTGAAGGAGCCGATGACGGGAACATCTGAATGCACTTCACAGGCCACCACCGAGTTTGTGGTCGGAGTCCCGGGGAAATGCTCCAGTTGCACATATTGAAAGCCGGCATAGCTGAATTGAGGCTCCCAAACTTCCGTTCCCCGGCCCGCCAGCGTGTATTCGTAACGTTGGATTTCACCCGGCGTCAGCCCCGGATCACCCATGTTGTTGACCGTGCCATCTTCATTTAATGTTTCGCCAAGTCGAAGAGAGACTTTGGTTCCGGAGGGACCGGACACGGTGAGTCGCCCCCAGCCGGCAGTCATCACGGGAAATTTGTAAACATAAATTCCCGGCTTCGGTTGAGTGATGCTGGTCGCCCTTATCGTGCTCACCAACCGGATTGGCTCGGTCATTTGAGCCTGCAAATTCGTCGTTGGCGCAGTAGCGACACGGGCGTCACGCCAGCCGGCGGCGTCGCAACCGGAAGTATTCCATTTGGGCAGATCCAGTCGCGCATCATAAGATTCACCACGATAAAGCGAATCCGAAGTGGTTGGGCCATCGTGAACTTTCCAATCCGGTCCACTCACCACTGTTTCATGGGTATTGTCCGTGAATGTGATGTCGAGTTTGGCGAGTAATTTCGGCTGGTGCTTCAACCATTTGACGGCATTCCACCACAAGATTTTCTGCGAAGTATCCATCGCGTAACACCCGCGCCCCAGACAAACGCCAATGGCGTTCGCGCCGCTGCGAAGCTGCCCGCTGACATCATAACTCGCATAGAGGCCGCGTTGGTCAAAAGCGGTGAACCCCGGATCCAGCACTGCATCACCAATACGCTGGCCGTTGATGGAAGCCACATAATAACCGGCGGCACTGATATACAGCCGCGCCCGGGCAATCCGCTTGGCCACGGAAAATTCCGCTCGCAATAAAGGGGCGGCTTGAGAATCTCCATCGGCTGCGATCCACTGCGCGCCAGACCAATCTTGGGAGGCAAGAAGTCCCATTTCCCACCATCCTGCGGAAGCCCAATCGGAACTATGACCGTGATCATCCCAAACTTTCACGGACCAAAAATATCGGCAGCCGGACTTCAACGCTGGCCCCGCGTATGGCACGTCAAAGCTGTCCTGAGAAATGACTTTCCCACTATCCCAAACATCGCCCTTTCCGGAGGAAGCTTTGCGGGCGGAGGTGGACACAACCACCCGATAAGCCGATTGCAAAATATTCGTGTCGGTGGATACGATTTGCCAGCCGAGCCGGGGATGTTTGACATCCATTCCCAGCGGATTGTTTGCGTGCTCGGTCTGGAGCTGGACTGCCTGACAATTATTTTTCGCCACGCAGGTTTCGCTGGAAAGAAAAAGGCTGCCGGCGGCGAGAAAAGTGGCCACCGTGCAAAGTCTTTGTAATTTATATTTCATGGATGTATCAACGGAAAATACTCTGCTCGTTCGCTCAAGGACCCAGCTTGACCCGATAGAACTTGCTGGGGATATTGGACACCGGATCACTGAAACGAAACAGAGGGACGGACGTAAAATTCGTAACGACAGGACGCCAATTCACCGGCAGCGCTAGATTGGTGGTCGTTTGCAAAATATAATCCGGCCCTACGACGTCGATGACCAGTAACGAGAAAACATTTTCTTCAAAAGCGGGCAGCGACGCCAGCGGAGCAGGAAGGATCATTAACGCCGGCAGTGTCAACCGTTGAGAGACATCTCGTAGGATCGTCATAATGCTGAAGCGCGGGATTGGAACCGAGGTCAAAGCTCAGATTACTGACGGCGAAGGAGTCAACCGCCTGGGCATGTAAACATACAAATGTGGCGCCGAACATCAGCACAAAATCCTTCTTTAGTTTGAATTTCATTTCTAATTTATGTCGAATTAATTCGACGAGCTTGCTTCATCGGCGATTGCTCCCAGCAATCGCTTGAATACTACCTCGGCGCTCCCGCGAATACTATCACCCCAAAGGGTGATTATCACAGCAAGGCCATAAAACACTTACAGATGTTTGCGAAGAAGAATTTCCGATCGGGAACGGACATGAAGTTTGTGGTAAACATGCTTACGGTGGGACTTAATTGTGTTGATGCTGACGTGCATCTTGTCGGCAATTTCCTTCTCGGAATAGCCCTTGCTCATAAAACCGAGCACTTCCAGTTCGCGCTCACTTAATTTTTCACCGCCTGCGACAGGGTCGGCGGGAGGTTCACGCAGGGAAATCACAACTTTGCGCGCAATCTGCGTGCTCATAGGTGCTCCACCATCCTTAACTTCGGCCACCGCCACGAGAATCTCCGTGGTGGTCGCGCGTTTCAGTAGATAGCCGCTGGCCCCGGCTTTCAACGCGCTGAATATATTCTCATTGTCGTCATAAACCGTAAGGATCAACACCTGCGTGGCCGGGCATAAATCTCGCAGCCGGCGGGTGCATTCAATGCCGGAACGATTAGGCAGATGAATGTCCATCAACACCACGTCCGGATTGGCGCCGGGCATTTCGCGTAGCGCGTCCTCAGTCGTGCAGCATACGCAGACACAGCGATAGCCGGGTGCGGCATTCACCATCCGCACCAAACTGGTCCGTAGTTGACGGTTATCTTCAACAATGCCGACGGTGATCATAATTTTATGGCGGTATTCTCTTCGCCAGCGGCGGTGAGTATTGGCCACCAACTGTGTAAAAACTTCCACCACTCCGCAAAATAGTTAAAATGACGGTTTGCGTCTATCACCCTTGGAGATGATTTTACGGTGCAGGGCCGACCGAATCGAGCGGCACCTTCCAACTGACGAATGTTCCCTCGCCAAGTTGCGAACGCAACTCAAATTCCACGCCAATGGCCGCCGCGCGATCACGCAAGTTTTTCAGCCCATCACCGCAGGTTTTTGCCTCGGGAGTAAATCCCAAGCCATCATCTTCAATGATAAAATGAGCCGCGGTTCCAAACACCTTGACCCGCACCCAGACATGACTGGCGCTCGCGTGCTTGGCAACATTGTGTAGCGCCTCTTTGACCGCGAGAAAAAGATTATGCCGCACGTCCGATGACAGCGAACAAGACGGCAATAATTCCTGAACATCCATGCGACAGCGCGTCGGGGTGTCACGGAAAAATTGCTCCGCAAACTCGCAGATGTAGGTGACCAGATGATCCAACGAATCATTTTTAGGGTTGACCGCCCAAACAATCTCATCAATGGCGCGAACCATATCGCGTGACTGTCCGGTGATCTGCGTCATCAGGTTTTGGCGATCATCGTCCGGCGCACCCTCCTGATTGGCCAATTCTCCCAGCCAGGCAACCTGCGTAAGACTCGCGCCCAGGTCGTCATGCAAATCTTGCGCAATGCGTGCCCGCTCCCGTTCCATGGCCTGCTGATGTTCCAGTCGTTCCTGGGTTCTAGCCCGCGCGTGGTCCAATCGTTGCAGTTGCAGGCGTTGCCGACGGCGAAGGTTCCAAAACACTGTGCCCACCATCAACAATATTCCCAGCAACGACGAACCAAATTTGAACCACCACATCTGCCATACATAGGGCAATAACGTTAGTTGAATGGCTGCGCTGTTTGCATTCCATACACCATCACGGTTGCATGCCTGAACTTGAAACTCGTAATTGCCCGGCGGCACGAAGCTGTAATTGGCGGATCGGCCATGGCTTTCGCGTGCCCAAGCGGTTTCCAAACCGGCGAGCCTCCACCTAAACTTTACCTGGTCCGGAGAAGTGAGAACCGGCGCTGTGAACTTGAATTCGAGATAGTGGCGCCCCGGTGGCAGTGTCAGCCGCGCTGGCAGTTGAATGGCAACACTTCGGGTAGGTTGACTTTTTTCAGTTTGCAACCGGCCGTCAACATAAACCTCCTCAATCACCGTCGCGGGCAGCAAATTATTGGAAAGCACCTCGGCGGGGTCTGTCCAGACCGCCCCCTTGGCAGTGGCAAACCAAAGACGGTTATCTTTTGACCGCCAGCACGCCGGTTGGCTGCCACCCGAGCATTCAGCCGTGGGCAATCCGTCCGATTTGCCGTAAGATGCAAAGTGCAGAGAATTAGTTCTAGCACGAGAATACTGATTTAGCACCGTTTTGTTCACCCGGATAATCCCATTACGGGAACCCAGCCACAAACGTCCGAATTGATCCTCCAAAATCTGACTGATGTAATCGTTGGGCAATTCTTCACGCGAGGTAAAGCGGGTAAATTTGCCATCCTCGAAACGAAGCAATCCACCGCCCAAACTCCCAACCCAGATGACGCCTTGGGCATCAGCATATAGCGCCCAAAAACGTTCGCCGCCACTCAGAGATCCCCGGTTAAGCCCCTTAAATGAATCCGCGTTTAGCGGCGCGGTAATCTGCGAGGTCAATGGAGAATCTTTCGGGAAATAAGAGCTGAATTGTCCATCCTTGAAGCATCTAAGTTCTCCCATGGCAGTCCCAATCCAAATTGCCCCCGCCTTATCCCCTGTAATTGCCAGCACATACGCCGGCAGAAAGCCATCCTTTACCGTATAGCGCTTTAATTCGCCCAGATCCCAACAAAACAATCCAAATTCCGAGCCAATCCAGACGCGGTTTCTTTGGTCTTTATAAATGACGCGCGCCACCGTTCCGATGTTGCTGGCCGGAAACGGGCGGGTAAACTTTCCATTCTCAAGTAATACCAAGCCGTTTAGAACCGAACCCACCAATAATTGACCTGCCATATCCGGAACAACGAGGGTATCAAAACCGGCCTCTTTTTCATGCGGCGGTGTGAACGTGGTGAACAAACCATTGCGCCAGCGCAGTAAAATATTTTCTGAAGTTCCGAACCACATCGCCCCTGATGGGTCTTCGCAAATCGAACGATCGGCTAATTGACCATGCATTTTTTTAGGCCAAACCGTATGAAATACCAGCTTCCGCAAACATACGAGACCGCCCCCGCCACCCAGTCCAATCCACACGTTGCCCTCGTGGTCCTCAAACCAGCATTCCACGAGGGTATTGGGTAATTGCACTTGCGAACCGTGACCGTCCGGGTCGGCATGCCATACCCCGTCTTGATAATGTGACACCCAAAGTCCGCCACGCGAATCTCCATTCATCATCAACGCATGATCGGATAAGTTTGGCCCGGCTCCGCCCCAATCGTCCACCTGGGCCATCCAATGCAGATCTCGATATTTTCTGAATTCGCGGCCCGACCGCACCCACAGCGCCCCATCTGGACATGCAGCCATCTGGTCCACATTTAAATCCACCGTCCCATTTGTCGGTGTCATGTCCAGGAATTTCCGTCCGTCCCACCGGGCAAGTTCCTTGTCCGTGCCCACCCAGAGTTGCCCCGCTGCATCGGCAAGAAGTGTGTGGATTTGCGAACCGCGCAATCCGGGTGGATTTGTCATGCGCACAAACTTGTTATTACGAAACTGACAGAGGGATGCATCGCGTCCACGATACCAAATCGTTCCATCCCGGTCCTGGCATGAAGATGACGAAGGATCGCCGTCTGGTGCTGACCACGACTCCCAATGGTTTGTGCCATCAATGACTGTTCCCTGAAACAACCAGCCATAATAGGACGCGAGCAGCACGGAATTACTCGTGGAGGAAACCACCTTGTTCAGCCATGCCTGCGGCGTTTCCGTGTTCTGCTGTTCAAAGCGAAACTTCCCGGCACGATACGAAACCAGCGCACCTTCCACCGTTCCAACCCAAAGTGTTCCGCACCCATCCACGAGCAATTTTTTGATTTCAATAGAACGCAGTTCCGGCGTATTGCCAGGATCAAAAGTTACAAACCGCTGGCCATCAAATCGCGCCAATCCACCATGCACCGTGCCGACCCACAGATATCCATCTGATGTCTGCGCTATGCTCGAAACTGAACTATCGGGCAGCCCGGAATCTACGTCATAAGTCTGCACCAAATAATCATCCGGAGGAACCGCCAACGCATTGAACCCCAAGCAAAGCAGCGCGAGTGTCACACAACGTTTGAGCAACAAAAACAGGTCGGGCATTTTTAAAAACCGTAACACCCGCTATGCACAATAGCAACTTTATGGGAACGACACAGTTCAAAACATTGATACTAAAAGTTAAAACTTTGATCATCCGTCGCGAACAACGTGGGTGTTGCTCAGGTCAACAGGCTGCTGGTCGCCCCCTCCGCTCGCGACCGCGCCTCGTTTCCCGCACAAAGCCTGCGCTCGTCACGGACGGTATCCGCTCAAAGTTACTGCCATGCACAAGGCTTCAGTTTGCGGAACGGTGCGTGACGTTGCGCTCCGCTCCGCTTGCTGCAAAGAAATCCTTCACAATCTGGACATTCTCTTGTGTGCTCATATCTTTTCTCCTTTTTTTGTGTTGAGTTTGCGCTCTTCCTCCAAAGCTAAAATAGCCATCGATTACTGCTCTTTCTTGAACAAATCCTCGAAAATGAGATGGCCCCAAGTTTGGCCTCTTGCATGCACCAGCGCGCCACCCTCGTTAAGCTTTCCCAACTCGACGGGTGCGAACCCGAGTTGTTTGGCCAAATCCGCCACGGGAGTGATCGCGTCCTCTTCGTTGCTCGACAGAAAGACGACCCGGTGGCGGCCCTCGACGACCGGATCGGTCGCCAGGGTGGCGGCAGGCAGGTGATTAAAACCCTTCACCAACTTAGCGCCGGTGAACGCCTTCGCGACGAAGGCCGAGGACAGGAGGCCGTCCAGCTCTTCATGGGGAACTAACGCGTTCATCGCGTCGATGACCGTCTTGCCTTTCCAGTTCGGCAGAACCTTCGCAACCTCGCGATGTTCCCCGAACGTGACCGCCAAGAAGATTATGTCGGCCTCGAGTGCATCCCGCAGCGACTTGGCGAGAACCGCGGGTCCAATCGCCTGGGCCTTCGGCACCAACGCTTCGGGCGGCCGGCGGCTCGCGACGGCCACCTCGATCTTTTTACGGGCGAAGGCGTGGGCCAGGGCTTGTCCTACCTTACCGAATCCTACAATTGCATATTTCATAATGTTTCTCCGGTCTCGTGTTAGATCTAAAGTTTGAGAAGCGTGGTCCCGCGACTGGCGAGGGTCAGGCACGGGACCGCGCCGGCATCAGACCTGCGCCATACCTCCATCGACGGCAAGATCCGTGCCGGTAATGTAAGAACTTTCATCGGAAGCGAGAAACACGACGGCAGCAGCGACTTCCTCGGGCCGGCCTCTGCGACCGAGCGGAACTTCCGAGGCGAACTGGGCTGCCACCTGTTTTACCTGTTCAGCGGTGAGGCCCGCCTTTTCCAAAGCCGGAGTTTCGATTGGGCCAGGGCTCATCGAATTCACACGAATCTTGCGAGCCTTTAGTTCCACCGTCCAGCCGCGGGCGAAACAGCGCACAGCCGCCTTGCTCGCGGCGTAAGCGGTAAACGCTGCATCTCCCCTCACATTCGCGACTGAAGAGGTCAGGATGATCGAGCCGCCATCTTTGAAAAGGGGAAGGGCCTTTTGCACGGTGAAGAACGTTCCCTTCGCGTTCAGGTCGAAAGTCTTGTCAAAATGAGCCTCGGTTGCCGTTTCGAGCGGCGCGATTTCACCCCAACCAGCGTTTGCAAAGAGAACGTCGATGTGGCCGTGCTTCTCTTTCACTACGGCATAAAGCCGGTCCAGATCCTCCAAATGCGAAATGTCGCCCGCGACCGTCGTAACATTTCTCCCGATCAAAGCTGCGGCCTCTTTCAGCTCTTTCTCTCGTCGTCCAGTGATCACGACTTGCGCGCCTTCTTCCACGAAACGCTTGGCTGTGGCCAAGCCAATCCCGCTGTTGCCACCTGTGATGACCGCAATTTTTCCCACCAATTTTTGTCCGTTGTTATTACTCATATTTTTTTCTCCTTTTATTTATTATTTATTGTTGTTTTTTTATGTTGAATTTACGCTTTTCCTCCAAAGCTGACATAGTCATTGAGTTCGCCGAATTCGAACCAGGTTTTGACGTCTTCCCGGGTTACGATTTCGCGCTTTGCTGCCTGTTGCTTGGTCCCCGCGATGGCGCCCACACCGAGTTCCGCGACGAATTTACCCAGCGTTTCCAGGCCTCTGGAGTTGGATACGACTATCGTGCGACCGGCGTTTATCAAATAACGGCCGATTTTAGCCATTACGTTTCCCGCACCTATAAATCCTACTTTCATTGCTGACATCGTTTTCATCCTATTTTCTATATTGCAATCTGCGCCTTCCCAAGCCTTGTGGCTAATACCCGTTTGTGATTGCAGTGATGCACAATTTGCATCACGATTTCAATCGTGCTGGAAAAGCTTCGTTTGTTCTTAGTGGTCCTTGAGGAAGGCAGCCTCCGTCGTGCGGCTGACCGTCTGCGCATTTCCCAATCCGCCATCACGCGACAGATGCAATCGCTCGAACTCGATCTCGGTGGACGCGTTTTGGAACGAACATCGGCCGGGGTGCGTCCCACGAACGGAGGAAATGCCCTTGCCGAAAAGGCAAAAAGGCTTCTGGCAGATTATGATTCCACCATGGCTGAAGTCTGCCGGCTGGTTCGCGGAGAAAGTGAACGATTGCGTATTGGCTATATTGCGTCGGCCGCCCAACAGTATCTTGTGCCGGCTCTGGCCGTGCTGCGGCACGCTCATCCGAGGCTGAAAGTCAAACTGCTCGATCAAACGCCCGGCGAGATGATTATCGCATTACGGCAGGGTGAAATTGATTTGGCATTGACCTTGCACGGTATAGACCTGCTCTCGCGCGATTTCTATGCTCGTAAATTGGCGACTGTTCGGAGCCTCGTCGTGCTTCCAGTGGGTCACCGGTTCGCGGCCGAAAAACAGGTATCACTTTCACAATTAAAGAGCGAAACGTTCGTGCGGGGATCGGACGATGCGGTGCCGGGATACACCCAGAGGATCATTCAGTTCTGCCGCAAGTATGGCGGCTTCCGTCCCCGCCTGACCACCATTGACAAAGCAACTAGTTTTGTGGAATCCCTCGCCCTAGCGGCGAATGAAGAAGCGATTTCGATTCAACCAGCTTTCATTTCTCACCTAGAAGTTCCGAACGTCGTAATGGTTCCCATCGCTAACGCCGGTGCAACCTGGGATTTGTTCGTGGTCTGGCAGCAGGGCAAAATTGCCAGCCCATTGCGGACCTTGCTGAGCGAACTAAACCTGAAGTCTCAATAAATAAGGGGCTGTCCTAGATAACTCGAAAATGTGTTATCTAAAGGGGGCATGAGGAAGAGTCGTTTGAGGGAAGTAAAGCAGCGGAAGCTGCGGGAACATTTTGTGGCTGGGACGACGGCGCGGACGGCCGCCAAGTTGTCCGGCGCAAACAAAACCACAGCGGCTTACTACTGCCATCGGCTGCGGCAGTTGATCTATCCGGCGGTGGCCGGCACCGCGCCGTTTGCCGGGGAGATCGAAGTGGATGAACGTTCCTTTGGCGGGCGATGCAAGGGCAAACGCGGCCGCGGCGCAGCAGGCAAAGTGCCGGTGTTTGGCCTGTTAAACGCGGTGGGAAGGTCTATGCGGTGGTGATCGCCGATGCCAAGGCGGCCACCTTGCTCCCCATCTCAAAAGCCCGGATTGTGCATGACTCCATCGTTTATAGCGACTCGTTGCCCAGCTACAATGCGCTGGCGGTCGCCGGTCTTCCGGCATCTGCGAATCAATCACTCCAAGCTCTTTGCAGCCGGTAAAACCACATCAATGGCATTGAGAACTTCTGGAACCAGGCCACGCATCGCCTGCGGAAATTTAACGGTGTTCCCAAGGCTCATTTCCAGCTATTCTTGAAGGAATGTGAGTGGCGTTTTAACAACCCCAACACGCAAACTCAATTGAAGCAGTTAAATCAATGGGTTCTGCAGTTCCTAACCTAGTTATCTAGGACAGCCCCCTATTTAAATCATGAGCAAAAAAATGAACCGCCGAAAATTCATTCGCAACTCCTCATTCATCGGTTCCGCCCTGACCGTGACACCTTCGTTTGGCTGGTCTGCTGAGGGCCTTTTGGCGCTAAAAGATAAAACCGCTATTGACCGTTATGCACTAGTGACCCGGCACAATATCAACTGGCCCAGTCTCGACGGCCAGATTCCCCTAGGCAATGGCAATTTCGCCTTCAACGCCGATGGCACCGGTTTGGAGAGCGTCGGTGGTAGCACGATGTCCCACTGGTGCTGGCATAGCTTCCCACTCCCTCCGGGTGTGACTAAGGATGACATCAAGCCTTGGGCAACACCAGATCATGGACGGCTAAAAGGCGTGACGACCAAGCCGTCTGAGGCAATTTTCAACTGGCAACGCAACAACCCGCAGCCGTTGAATCTGGGGCGCATCGGCTTCGTGAATCGCGACGGCGAACGATTATCCGGCGCGGATGTGCAAGTGGATTCACGTCTTCTCGAATTGTGGACCGGTCTGTTGACCAGCCGTTTCACTTATTTGGGTCAAACGGTCGAGGTGCAAACGTGCGTTGATCCCAAGACTGACACGGTGGCGGTGCATGTGAAGTCGTCTTTATTGCGGGATGCTCGCTTACAAATCATGCTTGATTTTCCGGCCCCCGCCCAAAACGTCGGTGCCTGGGTGGGAGATTTTTCGCGAATCACCGGACACGAGACCACCATCATTCGACAAACGCCCGCCTGCCTCGAACTGAAACGCACGATTGATGATGCGCAATATCAAGTGGTGCTCGCCGGTCGCGGGTTCGCCGTTGGCCGGACGGTTGCCATTCAACCGGAGATTGTCAGCGCCCGCTACGGTGCTGATAATGGCGGCTGGGCGAATGTCACAGCTCAAGTGGCCGCCTCCTTGCGTGACCATGGAACCGTCACTGCCAACAATGCGTTGGGCGGCGATCCGGCGTTAAGGCAGGTCAAACGGCTTGAGATCAAATACCTCGTCAATGGTCGCGAGCGGGCCAAGGTTCTAACCGAGAATGACAGTTGGAATATTGGCGCCTCGCCTCACCAATTTATCGTCACTCCCAATGCGGGAACCGATTCCATTGATCTGACCTGCCGATTCGGAACGAATGCCGCCGATTCAGTCACAACCCACTTTGACGAAATCAAGACGGCATGCGCAATCTCCTGGCCAAATTTCTGGAACAGTGGTGGCGCGATTGATCTCTCCCAGAGCCGTGATCCTCGCTGGATGGAATTGGAACGTCGGATCGTGCTTTCACAATACGAACTCGCCGCACAATCGGCGGGCGACAATCCCCCCGCCGAGGTCGGCTTGACTGGCACCGATCCATGGCAGGCAAAGTGGCATTTTGAAATGATCTGGTGGCATCTCGCCCATTACGCACTCTGGGACCGCTGGCCGTTGGCTGAAAAAGCCTTGAATATTTACGCGCGCGTGGCTCCCATGGCCAAATCCACTGCCGAAAATTTTAATTACCAGGGATTGATGTGGCCCAAGTCCACCGGGCCAAACGGCTACAATGACGGATGGCCACCCGAAATGGCGCTGCTCTGGAAGGAGCCGCATCCGATTTTTTTGGCCGAACTCGACTACCGGCTACACCCTACAAAGGCAACCCTCGATAAATGGAAGGACGTGGTCTTCGGCACCGCTGATTTCATGGCGGATTATCCCACTTGGAATGAATCCACCGGGCATTACGATCTTTATCCTGTCTGGCCCGCCTACGAAGGCGATAATCATACCCTTCGACGCAATACCATATTTGAACTTGGTTACTGGCACGTTGCGCTCGAATGGTCTCAACAATGGTGCCTGCGCCTCGGCCTTGAACGCAAGCCGCATTGGGACAAGGTGGCGAACCAGCTTGCACCGCTGCCGGTAAAGAACGGCCTCTACATTTATAGTGATGACCGTCCGGACACTTACACTTCGCGCAATACTGATCACCTCGACATCATCGGCATTGCCGGAATGTTGCCGCCGTTCAAGGGTCTTGATCCGGTCATCGCCCGGCGCACGGTTGAGGAAGTGGGCCAGGGATGGAATTGGGACGCGACGTGGGGCTGGGATTTTCCGTGGCTGGCCATGGCGGCGGCCCGGGCGGGCGATCCCAAACTGGCGGTTGAAGCGCTGCTGAATCCTTCGGTGAAAAATCACTACGATGAACGAGGGCTTTGCACCGGCGGCCCCGGTCCGTATTTGCCCGGCAACGGCGGTTTGCTTTATGCCGTGGCGATGATGGCTGCCGGCTGGGATGGTGCACCGAGCGGGAACGCGCCCGGTTTTCCAGATGATGGAAGCTGGGCGGTGAAGTGGGAAGGTTTGAATAAAGCCCCATGAGCTGGAATATTTCTCTGACTTGTCAAATATAGCAATTCAAAGAGACATTGGCACATGCCTGATAAGGCTTTTGCGCCGGACTCGCGGGAAGGGGTGAGCAAATTCCTCAACGCGGGCGGCTTTAAGGCCGAGACGGTTCCGGCGGTTTGATTTGTGGATGCGCATGGTTTGCCTGAATCTGGCGGCGGCCAAGACCGGCACACACGCCCTGAAAAAGAGCTGGGCAAATGGTGTAAGCTCGCCCCCCCACAAAGCTCTAGGCCCTCGTCAAAAAAGATCCCGCCCACCCCCTTGGAAATTCAGGCGATGTTCGGTGTCAGCCATCACGCAGTCTGAGTGCGCCCGCCATTTTGTATTTTTGACTCATACTGATTTTCCTAAGAGTGGGTCTGAGTGCGTTGTGGAAAGGTGCAGTAATCCAATGGGAAAATCGAAAGATTAAACCCTTCCGGCAACTTCCACAGCGCACTCAGGCGGGCTATAACAGATTTTGATTGCCCGGCAATTCGATTTCAGAGGCAAAATTTTAAGTCCCCGATCCAACTTCGAATACGGCGCTGCCCGTCGCCATACGCAGAAATTTCACGCCGTCTGCTTTAGCCACGGGTTTCTCGCTCCGTAATGTCCGCCGCGTCCTAGGTCGAAGCATAAACGGTGGCCGTGGTATTCGCTGGTTCCACGACTTCCGACGGTAGCCTTTGACCAACACATTTCCAGACGGTGGCGAATCTTGCCGTTGATCGAGTCGTAAATGGTCCCGATCCAGGTCAGGCCATCAGAACGTGTTCGCCGGAAATCAGCGATTGGGTCAAGTCGAAGACAAACAACTCGCGCCACTCGGCTCCCCGCCCCAACTCACGGCCATCGAGATAAAGCGTAAACTCATTATCCGCCGTCACCGTGAGTCGCGCATTGGTAACCGTGCTGGAAATCGGAACCTCAAAGGCTCTCCAAAATTGACAGACCCGCCCGTCGTAAGTATTGCTGGCCCAGATCCAGGAACCAAGCCCATTGGTCGGGCTGACATAGGGATCCACCGGTCCCATATCCATCAGCTTGGTGTCGGCCACGGCATCGGTGGCGTGCACCGGGCGACGAACGCCAGCCATGAAACCGCCAACGCGAACCAGCTTCTCGGAATCGCAAACGCCCGGTCGTGTGCGATCCCACGCCGGAGTCATGGCAGCGGAACCACTTGGACCGTTGAAATGGTCACCGGGCCGACCAATCCAGACTTCGGCAGCGGCGAGTCTTTGGTGAATGGCTGATAGGAACTCCACGTGAACCGCTCCGCCTCGGGCAACGCCAAGTCGCCGATCATGCGGTTCGGCCAGAGATTCGCCACGCGCACTTCCAGCGTATTTTTCCCTGGTTGCAACGTGTCGGAAATGTTTACGCGAAATGGCGGTTTCCATAACGTGCCGAGCGCGTGACCATTGAGTTTTACTTGCGCCATCACCTGCACCTCGCCAAGGTCGAGCCAGCTTTCGGATTTTTGATTTCTGGCCTCTACCGCTGGTTGCCAATCGAACGTCTTCGCGTAGGTCGCCACGCCGGAAAAATATTTTACGCCGGCATTGCTGGATTCGCTCAAGGAAGCGAGCGGGTTTAAATTGATTTTATCAGGCGCACCCCACTTGGGCGGAAAACTGACGTCCCACGCGCCGTTAAGTTCCAAAGTTTCTGGCACGCTCGCGATATCAGCGGCGAACTTTTTCCCTCCAGCGGTCTTCAATTCATAACGCCCTGTCTGGGACGCCGCTATTTCAAATCGTCCCACTGGATTGACACGAACATCAGCGGCGCGGGCGGGCGCGGAAACGCTACCAATCAAACTAACGGTGTCTGGTTCCTGAGCGCGGAGTTCGTAAGGCTGGTCGTCCACGGTGTATTTCAAAGCCAATGTTTTGATGACGCCATAAGCCGGGTCCCCATTCTCCACCAGCTTTCTAACCGGAATGGCGAATTCGCCCCGGTTCGCAAGCAATTGCACCTCGGGTTGCACATTGCGCGTGCGGGCCGCGTCCCCCGGCACGCCGAACGTCGCCTTCTGAACTTTTATCACCGGCGGCTGGCTGGACGCCAGCACCGGTTGATCATTGCGCAGAAAACTCACCACCGGATCCAACGGTTTTTTTTGCCGACGGAAAATGACGAAGGCTGACCCGTTCGCCTCGAAACGCAGCGGAGCTGAAATGCCCGTCGGCGTCTGGCTGTAAACGATCAACGGAGAAATTTTGCCAGTTTCCGGATTCCAAAGTTCTGGCTGCCGTCCGAAAATACGGAATTCGCAGCGTGTTTCCACCGCGCGTGCTTCGCGATTGGCGAGAAAATAAATCTCGGTATCACCGTCGCGCCGGTGCGTAAACCGAATCGGACCGTCGGAAGTAAAATCGGGAGCGACGCCCATTTGTCCAAGCACATTGGTGACGGCCCCGAAGTCGCCATATTCCGCCAGCGGTTGGACTTCCGTTTCTCGCCAGACCACACGGCCCTTGCCGAAAGCGTGGGCGAAAATAGTTTTACCATCGCAATCGCCCCAAAGTTCTTTGGCGAGCTTTTGAACAGTGGCATCACATTTCGGATAATCCTGCAGGCTCGGAGATTTCTCCGGCGGCGGACCGAATACAGTCGCACCCGCCCGCACGAGCGATTTAATTTTGGCCAGAAGCGCGGGCGTCATCGTGCGCTGTTCCGGCAAAACGAGAATGCGATAGCTGGTTCCGCCTGGAAAAACAATGATGCCGTCTTTCACTTCGGCGCGTTCCAGCAATGTCTCCGGCGCGCAACCGTCGAAGTTGTAGCCACCGTGATCCGGCGGATTGCCAGTGGTCGCGGAAGCCGGCGGACGAAAAACATGGGGCGCACCTTCGCCCGCGAGAAAGCAGACATCGGCCACCGTGACTCCCTGTTGCAATAAAAACTGACAGCGCGCGAGATATTTGTGATAGGCGCCCACCATGTCCCACCACGTCTGCGTGCGATCCCAGTGAACGCCATACGGCCCCATGCCCATGCCGGGCCAGCGCGTGTTTCCGGGTTGAGCCTGAAAGCGATGAAAATCAAAACGGTTCACGCCCGCGCAAAACGCCCAATCGCCCTGGGCCTTCAGCGTCGCTGGATAAGCTTTCCAATCTTCCCCCGGATTACTGGTGAACGCCTCGGCGGCAACGATACTTTTGCCACCGGTGTGCGCAATGGATGCCGCCTCGATGACGCTGAATGCCGCGTCAAAACCAAGATTCCAAAATTCGCACTGCGGCACATCGGCCACACGGCCAAGTGTCAGGTCACCGGCGGGATTCATGTCATAAGGCTCGACGGAAAGCGCCAAGCCGTTTTTATGCGCCAGCGTCTTCAGGTAACCCACGTGATTTTCCACGACCAGTTCCTGGGCCGTCCGCCGCAAATCCCACAGGAATCGTTCGGATGTTTCCGGACTGCCAACGATGCGACCGGAAAGCGCCGGCAGGAATTTCAGGGGATCATAGCCACGGCGTTTCTGAAATTCCGCGCGGAAGGCGGGCGACCAATTCTGCGAACTCATTTCCCAACTATCGAAATGCAGCATCGTCAGGCCGCCGTTGGTGTTGGTGCGCGGACCGATCTTGGCCAGCAACTTCTGAATATAGCCGGCGAATTGGGCATCAATCCCCGCCCGCTCAAACTTGTCGCTTTCAAAGCCCAGCCCCGGATCCGGCGCGGGCCGGGTCGTCTGGCCGGTGAGCGTGCGGCCAAACCGCATGATGGTCCATTGGCCCGGCGGCACTTCCCAGTCCAGATGGCCAGCGAGGGAAAGTTGTTTCGTCAAATCCACAACCGCGTCGGGTTGAATACAGTCGTCGGCCGACCACGACGGATATTTTTCAGGCGCGGGAAGAAAAGGTTTTACTCCGGGTTGCGATGAAAATGGTGCGCGAAAATAAAGCGCCTTTTCATTCACATCCGAAATTCGATTGGTGCCAGCCGGTGTCCGAAACGCCAGCACGGCGGTGTCACGGTAAAAATCCTGCCATTCCTTTTTAAGTTTCGGAGTCAGGGTGCCCTCGCCGAAAAATGGTTCGCGCGGACGCGGCTGTGACAGTTCCGCCGAAAACAGTGCGGGCCCAACCACGTTGGTGGCACTGGTAACCAGATGCTGCATTGCCAGTTCGGGTTTAATCCACGGGCCACCGGTGCCGCACCAGCCCGGCCCGGCTCCGAGGGCGATCTGAATGTTCAACCGCTCCGCCTCATGCACTGCGTTGGCGACCAAATCCTGCCACTCCAGACTCATAAAATCCACGGGACCGCGCGACACTCCGATGTTGACCTCCAGAAAAATTGCGCCGCCGATGCCCGCCTGCTTCATGGCTGCCAAATCTGCGGCCATCCCTGCGCGATCAAGGTTACCATCCATGAAATACCAATAGACCCAGGGTTTGGCGGAGTCGGGCGGCGTGGTAAATTGCGCCGCGAGTTCGCTGCCGAGCATTCGCGTGGAACTTAACGCCAGCACCAGCATAAGAAGCGAATAATTCATTTTATTCTTCAGGAATTTTCGACGAACCGATTCTTGAACGACGAGGCGACCAATGGCCAGGGTAGTTGCGTCGCGCCAGCCGGTCGAATTTACAACCAACTATTTCTTATGGCACGCATCTTTAGCAATATTATCGAAACCGTGGGTCACCACCCCGCTCGTTCGTTTGAGCAAAGTCACCGCTGGCATTGAAGCCATGGTGCTCTTGAAATGCGAGTTTTTCAATCCCCTTGGCAGTGTCAAGGACCGTATCGGGATGGCCATGATCCATGGATGCCGAGCAACGCGGCATCCTCAAAAAGAATTCTGTGATTTGTTGAAGCCACGAGCGACAACACCGGAATTGCCTTGGCCTTCGTCGCCGCCGCCAAAGGCCACAAGCTCATCCTGACGATGCCGGACACCTTGCGAAACCAGAAACTTTATATGTGTCCCATGGACGCCACCAACGCCCCACTGTTCAGCCAACGCAAACAGCAATTGTCCAGCTACGCCATGAACGGGGCGGTGATTGGCTATAACCGGACGAACTTTCCAGCCGCCAAGCTGGGCAGCCTGCGGGGGGATGATGTGGCGTTTTGGGAAACGGATGAAAAACAGCCGAGGTATTTCAACGATGGCGCCAACCATCCCAAGGAAGGTGTCAGCACCCGCCATCTGAATGGTGCCATCAATGCTGCATTTGGTGGCTCGGTTAGTTATATCAAAATTCCTACTTGGTATATCACCGAAGCTGACACCAGCAAAAACATCCTTTGGTGTTACCCCAACAGCTAGGATGGCCGGTAAGAATTCCCCTCAAATTGTTTTTGAGGCTGAAAAACAATCCAAATCGCTTCGGTCTGGCGCAAATTCACGACATTCCGGCCGGGCGAGATGCAGCCCGCACGGACGGCACGAGTTTGCGCCATATGGAAGCACACATAACGGTTTTTGCAAGCTGGGACGAGCAGGCGGAAGCAACGAAAGGCGAACCGGAGCGACATGAGCGAAGATTCGGGACATGTTGCTTTATGTCTATATGCCCCTTGCCCCGGCAGTGGTTTGGGCAGTTAGAGAGTTTATTCGTCAACGAGACGCGGTGGCATCGTTGGCGAAGCTCAAAGAGCAGATAGAGAGCGCATTCGACGATGCGATTGCTGGCAAGAAGTCCGTCACTGAAGTCAGTCAATTTTCCCGCAATACGCAGGACATGATTTTTGACGGCCGCTCACGAAATCCGCTGTTCTTTAATTTCATCCATCGCCGCTTCCGTCCAGACCACGAATTGCGGATGAATGAAAAGGCGAAGGAGATGGTCGAGGCGGCGCTGGAAAAGTGGGAGCACTGAAAATGAGCTATGTCAATAACACTCAATTTCTTCCAGATTCATCAATTCGAGCGAGGCGCGGAAATCCTTGTTCACGCGGTAAGTGAGGCGGTTCTCGGTGGTGTCCGCAAGCTATCTTCACTCGGCAGAAACTGTGGTCGTTACAGCCGTTTAATTGTCGCTTCTGTTCTTTGCCGATGAATTTGCTTCGAATCCTCCGCCCAGAGCCTTGATCAGATGCACCGTCGCGACCAGTTGCAGCGCGTGAATTTGGATCGCTTTAGATTGTGTCTCCAACTGGGTTCTTTCCGAGTCCAGCACATCCAGATAATTGATCAGGCCGCGCTTGTATCGTTCGCGGGAAAGAAGGGCGGCGTGATTGGCGGCCGCCACGGCTTCGCTTTCGGAAACAAGCTGCTGCCCATAGCTGTCCAGATCCGCCAAGGCATCGGAGACATCTTTGAAGGCAATCAGAACCTGCTGCCGATAGCTGGCACAGATGGCTTGATAATTGGCCCGAGCTTCCTTCAGTCCGGCCTTTAGGCGGCCACCATTAAAAATGGGCATCGTCGCCGACGGTCCGATCTGGAACAACTGGCTTTCCCAGTTCAACAGGCTGCCGGCATTGAACGAAGAATAACCGGCCGCGCCCGTCAGGGAGATTGCCGGGAAGAAAGCGGCTTTGGCCACGCCGATTTGCGCGTTGGCTTCCGCCATTTTGCGTTCAGCCTCGGCCACATCGGGACGGCACTCCAGCAGCGCGGACGGCAAACCAACGGGGATGACCGGTAACTGCTCGCCCAGTGCTCCCGGCTTGATCTGAAACGTGGGAGCGGTCTGGCCGCACAATAAAGCCAGTGCATTTTGCAAATCATCGCGCTGGCGTTGCGTTTCGGTAACCAGCGTTTTGGTTTGCGCCAGTTGCGTGCGGGCGAAATCCAAATCAAGCTCGGAAGCCAGTCCCGCATGAAAACGTTCGGCGGTGATCTGGACGGAATTTTGCCGCAACGCCAGAGTCTCGTTCAACAGGGTGATCTGTTCGTCCAGTTGCCGCAGCAGAAAATAATTCACGGCGACATCGCCGTGCAGCGTCAGCAGCACGTTGTAATAGTCGGCGACTTGGGCTTCGGCCCCCGCTTGGGCTGATTGAAATGACCGGCGGATTTTGCCCCACAAGTCCACTTCATAACTCAAGTCCACCGGGATGGTGTAAGCCGTCGCGGTCAGGTCGGACGGGACATGATTCAACTGCGTGTGAAAACTGCTGATCGAAGGATCAAACGAAAGCTGCGGGAAAAAATGTGATTTAGAAATGCGGGCGATGGCGCGCGATTGATCCACGCGGGCAACCGCGACTTGGAGCAATTGATTGGCGCCAGTCGCCTGCACTTCGAGTTGGTCGAGCACCGGGTCTTGGAATGATTCCCACCAATTGCATTTGATGGCCGTATCATCCGGCTCGGCCAGTTTCCAGCCCCAATCCGGCGGCGCGGCGACCTGCGGTTTTGTGTAGTTGGGACCGACAACGCAACTCGTCAACAACAGCGCTGGCAGAGCGAGGATTAAATATCTTCCCGCCCGGGCGAAAATTGGAATTTCCCATCGCGAAGACGTATTCATTTCTGTCTGGCGGATTCAATCACGAGGGAGCAAGTCATGCCGGCGGCAAGCGTGACGCCGCTGGGAACGGAATCAATGTGAATGCGGACGGGGATTCTCTGCGCGAGCCGTACCCAGTAAAACACCGGGTTCACGTTGGCGAGACCCTGCGCATCGGTGGCGCCATTCACATCGGCAATACCGTGACTGAGACTTTCGACATGGCCGGAAATGACCGGTTTAACGCCCATCAATTCAATGACCGCATGATCGCCCACATGAATGCGCGGGATTTTGGTTTCCTCAAAATAGCCGGAAATCCAGAACGAATCGCTGTCAATGATGGTGAGCTTCGGTTGCCCCACGACCGCATAATCACCGATGCGCAACCGTAAATTGTCCACGTAGCCATTGACCGGTGAGCGGACGGTGGTGCGGTCCAGGTTCAGCCTCGCGAGGTCGCATTGCGCCTTGGCCTCCGCATACGCCGCCGCCGCCACCGCCGCCGAGCTTTCGGCGGTTTGCTGTTCTTCCTTGGAAATGGCTTCGGCGCTCATGTCACTGCGACGTTTCGCCAGTTCGTCGCGGATGAGCATGTCCTGTCGGCGACTTTCGAGTGTGGCCTCGGCTTTGGCCAAGTTGAGGCGGAATTCCGAGGGATCCACGACGAAGAGGACGTCGCCTTTGCGGACGAATTGATTTTCTGTCACGTCCAGCTCGGTGACTTTGCCAAAAACCTCGGCGGCCACGGTGACGGTTTCTGCGCGCACCCGGCCATCGCGCGTCCACGGCGAGAGCATGTAATAGCGCCACAACGCCCAGCCCAGCAATCCGGCGAGCAGCACGGCAAAGGCGGTGTTCGCAAACCGCCGTAGCCAGCGTTCGTCCAAATGAATATTCCGATTTTCCATCATATAATAAAATTGACCAAAGCCAGCAGAATGAGGAACAAAGCCAGTTCGAACACCGGGCGGTTCCAAACCCAGCGTTGCAAATGGATCCGGTCCCATAACCGGTGCAGCGGCACGTAAAGCATCCCGGCGATCAGCAGACCGAGAAAAAATGGCGGGAGAAAAATGCCGCAGAAATCAATTTCTTTATACATGAGTCACCTTCGGTCAATCGGCGTAAAAACGTGTGTTGGTTTCCAGCAGCAAGGCCATCTCCCACATTTCCGCCAGCGCGCCGACGGTATGTTCGGACACCTTTTCGCCGGCGCCGATGACTTCCTGAAAACGGATGCAGGCGGAACGGACGAACAAAGCCACCACGCCCGGATGCCGTGAAATTTCCCGGAACTCCTGCAGCACGCCACCCACGACCAGCACGACGTCCGGCGGCAGTCCTCCCGCCTTGAGCCGCGTGATCAAACACCGCTGCCGCAATCCAAGTTGCAGACTGATCAACATTTCGTTTTCCGCATCCAGTAATTCCGGCGTTCCTGACTGGCTGCCGGCTGTCCGATGCAACAGGCGGAGCCGGTCAAACATGCGACTCGTCCAGCCTTGATCTGCCAGCACGCCGTTTGCGCGGCCAACCCGTGCGAGATCGCTGCGCACGGCGTGCAACAACCAGAACTGTCGCGCCTTGGCATCCAGCGACGGCACGGCATGAAACGCAAAAAATCCGCAGGCGGCGGCGGCTAGAAACGCGATCCCGTTGTTCAGAAAGACGACGATGTCGTAATTCATCTGATTGGCAAGATTGGTCAGGCCGTAAAAGACGAGCATGGAAACGACCGCGCCGCCGATCAGGCGTGGATGCCGGTAAGCATACGCCGCGGGCAGCAGAAACAACCCAACCATTAACGCCAGAAACAAAAAGCCCTCGTTTTTTTGCAGCAGCCAAAAAGTTTCAACATAGGCTGCGATGGCGCAAAAGACGGCGCTTTTAATAAACGGAAAGCCCAGCATCTGCGCGTAATCCACCAGCGACAACAGCGAACAAACGATCGCGATGAAAAGCACGAATTGCGAGCCTGACGGCCATTGCGTGATGAACCAAAGAAAACCAGCGAGATTAATGGTCACAAACATCCGCCAGCCATAAATAAACGCGCTGCGGTAATCTTGATGCTCAGCCAGATGCGTGGCACGTCGCGCCGTCCACGGCCCAAACAAACCTGCCCAATCTTGGACCGAGCCGGCAAACTCTTCGAGAATTTCATCCAGCCGATCCAGCAAAAACCGGTTGGAAATCACCGCCATTGCGTCCGGTCCAAAATTGATTTCGCGCGCGGTGGCAATTTCGGTTCGCAGGCGTTTGATTTCCTCGTCCAGGTTGGTCGCCGGATTTTTGGCAGCTTCATCGGAAATCGTCTCGGTAAAAGTCCCGAACAACATTCTGGCGTTCGTCAGAAACATTTTTATCTCTGGTGCCGGATCAGGCTGGTGCGGACGGGAAAGATGCACCTCGATGGCCTGCGTTTTCGCGAGCAGGTCAAACAGCGTGGCAACCAGGCTGCGCACTTGCGGTGCGCGAATTCGCGTGTCAGCGGATTCTGCCGTAGTTATGTCCAGCGTATGTTCCAATTTGGACAGACGGTCCACCATATGCCGCCAGACGAAATGCCTCGGTCCGGTTGAATTCGGATTGAGGGCCTGCACCGCCTGTAGCAGCGTGGCTTTGAAATGTTCACCCAAATGATGGAGCGTTTCCCGCCAATGCCGGTGCTTGGGCAATAAAATGCTGATGAGTAAAATCGCTGAAGCCATCCCGATGAAAATGCACGACACGCGGGTGACAGCGATCCGAAAAATGAGGTCGGGATGCTCCACAGCGGACATCGAAACAATCGCGCAGGTATAACCCGCCAGCACCGCGCCATACGCGCGATAACTCGTGAGCAGCGGGGCCGACCCCGAACAAACGGCCAGCCAGAGCGAAAGAAACAAAATCAATAATTCCGGTGCCTGGCTAAACCACACCGTCAAGAGGACGGCCACGGCGGCCCCGACAATGGTGCCGAACGCCCACCAGATGATTTTGGAATAATTCATCCGGGGATTTTGAATGAAGATAATCCAGACGGTGATGGCCGACCATTGCGCGGGTTCAAGCTGCACCACGAAGGAAATGAACAGCGCCAGAACGGTCGCCAGCCACAAAGCCAGTGCGTAGCGGAAAGAAGCTGAATGGAAACGCCACCTCAGCATACGGCGAGGCTTGCCCTGAAAATATTTTTTACCGCTGCAGAGGCTGTCATTTTAAGGATAAAGCTGGACGAAAGGCGGTGTTCAACAATGAAGTTTGGTTTCAGAGAGGCCGGGGGTAAATCAAACGACCGGCCTGAATTCAAGCCGGTCGCATTCCTTGGCCTTCTGGCCTTTCAGGATGCCGGGGAGTTTTCGACGCCCGCCCGCCAGCCAACGATCCGGCCATCCGGCAAATGCACTGAGTTTGTCTGATTGAAGCCGGTTTCGCCCGGCTGGGAATCAGCGCCATCAAGGTGCAACACCGTCGTCTGGTGGCTGGCGATGACGACCGGCACGGTAATGCGAATGCCGCCATCAGCCTTGGCCATGACAACATATTTGCCGGCCGGCAACTCAATTGTTTGCGGATGTAGCTGGACAGTCCCCACATTGTTCGACACCGATTTGAGACGTTTCCCATCCGAGGAAAAAATCTTATAGCCGGAATATCCCCAATCATTAGAAGGCTGGCCACCGATCGCGGCATTCAAATCGGCAATCAATTCAAGAGGTGAATAAACCACCAGCGAGCCATGACCCGAAGCCTGCTGGACAGAGGCCAGCGGAGCCGGCCCCACTGGGGCTAGCGCGACCGGAGGCTGGCTGGCGCAGCCGGCAAAAAATATGGCGGCAGCCAGCAACGGGCCAAGGCCGGCAATTTTGATCGGCAGCAGGAATTTGAGCTTCAGTTTTCCGACAGGGTTTGATGCTTGATCCAGAACAATCTTCATGAGTAAGGATTTTGCCAGATACCGGCCCACTGGCTAATCGCTTCTTAAGATGTCGTATAACTTGAAGTTATTTTGTAATGTTTTGACCTATGATGAATTACCGCTTGCAAGTGTTCCGTCAGGTGGCTGAATTGCAAAGCATCACCAAAGCAGCCCGCATTCTGCATCTGTCACAGCCGGCCGTTACGAAGCACATTCAGCTTTTGGAAGCAGCGCTGCGCGTGCCGCTCTTCACCCGTTCCGCGAGCGGAATGATTTTGACGCAGGCCGGAATCATCTATCTGCAACACGTCCAGCAGATAGCCCTGGCACACGAAAATATCACCCAGCAGTTGCAGGCCCCCGGCGGCACTCTGACCGGGAGATTGCGCCTCGGCAGCAACAAGACGCTGCTGGCGTATTGCCTGCCGGAAATCTTGGCGCGTTTCAAACAGCGGTATTCATCGGTGAATTGCGAAATCATTGATGGCAATACCGATACCATCATCGGCGCACTGCTGGAACAGCATATTGATCTGGCGCTCATCGAGGGTCCCTGCCAGCGCCCCGAAATTCAAAAGCGAACTTTCTTGGAAGATGAAATTATCTGGATCGCCTCGCCTGCCAATCCATTGGCAACAATGCGCAACCCCACGATTTCAATGGTCTTGCGCCAGCCGATTATCGTGCGTGAAGTGGGGGCCGGCAGTCGCCAGTTCATGGAGGCATCTTTGCGTCAACTGCACATTCCATTGCACCGGTTGAAAATCGTGCAGGAAATTCCCAGCCCCGAAGCGATTAAGCGTTTGGTTATGGCCGGGCTGGGGATCAGTTACGTCTTCCGTATCAGTGTTGAATCGGAGCTGGCCTCCGGAACATTGGTTAAAATCAACTGTCCAAGGCTGAATATCCGCCGGCCATTTTCGGTTCTGTATCCGCAAGGCCCGGCGCCGTCGGGTCTCAGTCAGGCATTCATGCAGCAATTATTGGAAACAAATAATGCCCGGTAATGCGCCAGCTATGCAAAGCCTGCCAGCCGGCACTTTTCCCAGGCCGCGGTGATTGCAACATCGGTTCACCGGTTTCAACTACCCGTTCCGACCACCAACGACGGCACTCGGACAAATAATTCAACCCCGTTCTCTGCCAGCCGTTGTTGAACTTCAACGATGTGCGCTCGGTCACGAGTTTCCACGGTGCAAAGCACATGAACTCGCGAAAGGTCCGGGCCGGCGAAAGTTCGGTTATGGACGATCTCAGTCACATTTGCTCCGGCATTGGCCAGCACGCTGGCAAGATGTGCCAGACTTCCCGGACGATCATTCAGCAAAACGTCGAAACGATAAATGCGTCCATCTGCCGCCAGCCCGCGTTCAATCACGCGGCTGTGAGCCAGCGGATCAATGTTGCCGCCGGTGAGCAACAACACAACTTTGCGACCGGCGAGTTCGGGCAATCGGCCGCTCAACAGCGCGGCCAATCCCGCCGCGCCCGCGCCTTCGATGATGCACTTTTCCAATTCTGCCAATCGCAGCATAGCCAGCGCGAGCGATTCTTCCTGAACTTGCACCATTTTGTGAACCAATGGCCGCGCAATGGCGAGCGTATGTTGTCCGGCCTCGGCCACGGCCAAGCCGTCTGCGAGTGTAAATTTCGTGGAAACATGAACGGGAGCTTCCGATGCCAAGCCTGCGGCGAAGCACGCGGCGTTCGCCGGTTCAACGCCGATGATTTGCAAATCCGGTTTAAGCGCATGAAATACAGTTGCCACCCCCGCCAGCAATCCGCCGCCACCCACCGGCACAAGCACGACTTCGGCATCGGGAACCTGTTCAAGGATTTCAAACGCCAATGTTCCTTGTCCGGCGATGACCTGCGGATTATCGAACGGGTGAACGTAAGTTAATTTCATTTCTTCTGTCAGCCGGTTCGCTTCAGCGCGCGCCTCATCGAATGTGTCACCGTGGAGGATGACCGTCGCGCCGAATTGGCGGCAACGAACCACTTTCACCAGCGGTGCAAAACGAGGCATCACCACGGTCACGGGAACTCCGAGTAATTGACCATGACGGGCCAAGCCGAGCGCGTGATTTCCCGCCGACGCGGCGATGATACCCGCGCGCGATTGCTCCGGCGTCAATTGCGCCAGCGCATTGCGCGCGCCGCGTTCCTTGAAACTGCCGGTGCGTTGGAGAAATTCCTGTTTGCAGAAAATGCGCGCGCCGGTTAATTCGCTCAAGGCGGCGGACTCCGCGCACGGCGAATAATTGATCGCGCCGTTCAAACGTGGTCGCGCGGCGACGATTTCCGAAAGTGGAACCGTAGTGTTGGATTGATTTTTCATAAAGCGATTGGGGCAAACAAAAAGCCCCGAGGGTAATCTCAGGGCTTTGGATAAAACCGTGTTAAATCAGCGCGCGTCTACCCAAGCCCCAAGCCGGAGCTGATAATGATCGCGATGATCATATTGGATGACGCAGCGTTAAACATGTGTTTCTTTGATACGACACCGAACGAGCGGTGTCAAGAACACCTCGATTCAAGCGAGGGACAGGTATTTTTGTGGGGGTTGCCTGGGTTGTTTATCGCGAGGGCCAACCTTTGCGACGGATGGTTGCTTCCTTCTGAATCTACATCCGCGCGGAAAGAATTGACGTCCTGCCCAAGTAGCGACGATTTTTCAGGTCGGGTTGTGTCGAATTAAAATCACGATAAAACAATCGGTTCGTTTCGCAAACATTCCAGATTGCTTGTCACAAACACGAGAAAGCTTAGAAAGCTCCTAGTCAAACATTTCATGCGATTACCGCCGTTTTTGCCACCATTCGCTGTGTAGCAACGCCCATTCACTTTCGATGCGGCGGCGCAACGTGAAGCCGGCTTTCTCCAAAAGTGAATCGGGTTTGGTCAGTTCGCGTGCTGCTAATCTGGTCGTCATGCGGAAGAAGACATATAACATCCAAATAATTAGCCGGCTGCGAATGCATCGCCACCCTGAAGGCGGTATTTGAAAATCAACAATCAGCCAATTTGCATCCGAAGCCGAGAGGTCAACGATTCGGGCAATCAGGTCGTAAGTTTTACTGGAAGGCAACCAATTCAAAATGTCCGCATGGGTAAATACCACACGGCTGGCATTCAGATGGTGACGCGCCAATTGCCGACGCGCCAGGGCAAGCATACGTTCACTCGCGTCTACACAGGTGATTTGGACATCGGCAAATCGGCGGCAACACTCGACCAGACCGCGACCATGACCTTCCCCGAGCAACAAAATGCTCTTCGGCCGTGGAATTTGATCGAGGAAGGCCATGCGGCAACGGTGCATTTTTCCACCCGCCACGATGGATTCCATCCACCCATAATACGGGGCCAGGGCGTCAAAGCTCATCGGGCTGCCAGGTGACAAGGTTGCGGTTTGCGATACCACCAAAACCACGATGCCATTCCGCCGCCCCAGTAGCAGAGCACATCCCATGGATCGGGCGTGGCGTGCGACCAGATTTTGGGGCCGATCCATTTGAACAACAGCGACCAGAAAATAAGATGCGGCACAATTTCAGAAACCTGTGGCGGATTATCATGCAGACGCAGGCCAAGTCGCCGATGCAACCAGAGCACAGGCGGCAGCGCGCAGGAGATTAACCAGCAATCATTAAAATGATCATGAAAAAATCCCGAATGGACGTGTGGCTTGACGAGCCAACGGTTGATCACATACGCCGCGCAGCCAAACAGAAATAGCGGGTCTCGATAATAGCGGAAGCGTGGCATGGTCAGAGCGCGTAAAGAACTATCGCACCGGAAAGCGCTGCGATGATAAATTTCAATAAGGCGATTCTAATCATACCTCAACGGTAGCTGTCTTTACTGCGATAGGAATTTACGTTCTTATCGCGCTGAATTTCTGAGAAAAACCGTCGCGCGCCTTCGTAAACAGTGGCGGCCGCATTGTCATTCGAAACGCGGTCGGTGTTGATTGCCATGTCATATAGCAATTCATTGTCGAGACGGGCATGGAAGTGGGTTCGCAAGTATCGTTCGCGTCCGCGATCTTCTTTCAAGACGAGTTTGGCTGCCGCTTCTGGTGTCAGGTTCCGTTGGGTCTGAACGCGCTCGATTCGTTTGGGCAAAGACCCATTCAGCCGGACATGAAACACATTCCACATGCGTGCCGTAATAATAGTTGCTCCGTGTCCGATTAAGATCACGTGGCCCTTAACCGCCAGATGCAAGGTGGTTTTCACTAGTTGTGGCACCAATACCCAGGATGGAGGACGCAATCCGCATAAGTCATCCATCAACTCATCAATAAATAGCCTTTTTTCTTCGGGCATTGCCTCCGCCAGCTCTTTTGGCCAGCGTTGTTCTTCCAAGGCTGCTTCAATTAGTTGCTGGTTAAGCACGGACCAAGTTTGACCGTGTTCTAGCTCTGAATTTTGCAGGATCTTGGCCAGCTTTTCTGAAATTTCGGAAACATCAACACCAACTTGGTATGAAATCGTGATGGCAGGAGCTAGTGAATGCCATCCGGCAGAAATCGGGTGTCCCAGTGGATCTTTGCCTTGGCTGACAACGTAAGAACCAAACTTTTCAACAGGATTTTCATTGTGCATAAGGCCTTTGGGGTTGATTTGACGTTTGAAAAATATAAATGCCCAAATTATTCGGGATGGGAGGCAAGTTGTGAATGCCAGCCCTTCTGGCGGATGTTTTCCTCTTCGTGAATCTTCATGCGCGCCGAAAGAATGGATGCCCGTCCCAAATAACCCACCACTTTAGTTTGACGATTGCGCTCCACCACGGGCAATCGCCCGACGTTTCGATTCAGCATCTTGGTGAGTGCGACATGCAACGGTTCATCGGGAAACGCGACCGTTAGATCCTTGCTGCCCGCTTCCGCCACGGTCATCTCTGACGACTGGTTTCGTCGCAAGGCCCGGACGATGTCACCGCGGGTGATGATGCCGACGAGTTGGTTTTGTTCGTTAACAATCAAGGTTCCCTGACGGCGGTTAAGATCCGCATCGCCGTCGGCAAGGCGATCCGAAAGTTCCAAAAGTTTCATGCTGGCGGGAATGGTCGGCACATTCTTGTCCATCACATCGCGAACACGGGCAAATTCAAACGGATCAATGCTGTATTCCCGCGTGATATGATGTCCCCGCCGGGCGAGTTTTTCCGTCAGAATGGACCGGCGCATCAGCAACACAGTCACGCCCAGCGCAGTCACTGAGCCGACGAGCAACGCGGGAAAAAGATTGAAGTCGCGGGTCAGTTCGACGGCGAAAACCATCGCCGTGAGCGGCGAACGCATCGTGCCGCCCATCATCGCCGCCATCCCGATCAAAGCCCAGAGCCCGATGTCACCCACCGGAATCCATGAGCCAACCAAAGCACCGAGCGCACCGCCCATTATCAGTAAAGGAGCCAGCACGCCGCCAGACGTTCCAGAACCTAATGCGATTGACCAAACCAGCGCCTTCGCCACCAGCAAACCAATAATGGCCGCGCCAACAAGATCGCCACGCAACAAACTATGAATGGTGGCGTAACCCACGCCGAGCACACGTGGTTCAATGACCCCGCCGATCCCGACAAAAACCGCGCCGATTGCCGGCCACCACATCCAGTGAAACGGGAACTTCTGAAAGAGATCTTCAAACGCATAAACCAGCACGGTGAGCAGGCCGGACCCAAAGCCGGCCAAAATTCCGATACCGGCGGCGAACGCCAACTCCATTCCCGAAACCGGCGCATGGGGAATCACCGGAAAAATGGGACCAGCTCCAAGCAATGGCACGCGCAGCACCGAGGCCACGATGGAAGCCAAAGCCACGGGAATGAAACTGCGCGGCTTCCATTCAAACAGCAAGAGCTCCACTGCCAGCAAAACAGCGGCCACGGGAGTTGCAAACACGGCTGACATACCTGCCGCCGCACCTGCGACCAGCAATGTTTTGCGCTCGGCGGCGCTCAAATGAAATTGCTGTGCAAAAATGGAGCCGAATGCGCCTCCGGTCATGATGATTGGCCCTTCCGCGCCAAACGGGCCGCCGGTGCCGATGGAAATGGCGGAAGACAACGGCTTGAGGATCGCCACCTTGGGCGAGATGCGGCTACGACCGAGCAAGATTGCTTCCAGCGCTTCAGGAATGCCGTGACCGCGGATTTTTTCCGAACCGAATCGCGCCATCAACCCAATAATCAGGGCACCGGCAACCGGCACCAGGATCACCCAATAGCCCAAATGATTCCCTTGCGGAATTGCCGGGGCGGCAGAAAACCGCTGGTAAAACGCCAGGTTGGTGATGACGGCAATCAGCCAGATCAAACCATAGGCAACCAGCGCACTGAACGCGCCAATGACCAGCGCCATAACGGACAATAGCAGCACCCGGCAGTTGGTGCTGAAATCAGCAAGGTCATCATCTTCAAAAATATTCTCGTGGGGTGGAACCGGTGGCGCCGCAGATTCGGTTTGCATTTATTGGACGGGCATTTTATATCGTAACGCGATATTGTCAAACAATATGGTGGCCGGCCGTTCGAGACATTGTTAGATTCAGCCAATGGCAAAACCGCAAGCACTTCGCAAGGCGCAATATGAAACACTCGCAGCTTTTCGCTACGCGCTGCGAAGGTTCATTCATTTCAGCGAAACGGCGGCGGCGACAGTGGGCATCACGCCCCAACACCATCAAGCCTTGCTGGCCATCAAGGGGTTTCCCGGACGCGACTGCGTGACCGTGGGGGAACTGGCCGAGCGGTTGCAGCTTCGCCATCACAGCGTGGTCGGACTGGTGGATCGTCTGGTGGTGGAGAAGTTCGTGGTGCGCTCGCCATCCGCTGAAGACCGGCGTCGCGTGCTTATCCGGCTGACTCCGCGCGGCGAAAAAACTCTGGAAAAGGTTTCCGCCATGCACCGCGAGCAGCTCAAGCGCATCGGCCCCGAGCTCAGCTTGTTGCTCGAACGGCTGGCAACCGTTGATGAAGGGAAGAAAATCCCATGAAATCGTCAGCCTCACGGCGGCGCAACCGAGCGGCGGCACTCAGCCCGGTCAAGCTGGGCCTTTTCCCCATTTGAGGTTCAGTTTCTGTTCGCTGAACTTCAACCTCGTGCTAATAATCGTGCCGAATTTGCTGGTGATCAATTTTAGAATGCGTTTATTGGGTCCCGTCCGCTTGGCTCTGCGGACGGGGTTAATTATTCACCCAAATTTTGTCTGAGCAACGCGTGTAATTTAATGGGCGAAAGCACAGTGACGATTTTGCCTTTTACGACGATCAGTTTTTGCTCGCGAAACTTCGCCAAGGTGCGGGAAAAGGTTTCACTGACCGTGCCCAGTTCCGCCGCCAGCACGCCCTTGGCGACAGTCAGTTCGATTTTCACCGGACTTTCGACCTTGGGATTCGGACAGCGTTTCACCAGCCAGTTGGCCAGACGAGTTTCAACATCTTTCACCGTGAGATCCTCGATTTGTCCGACGAGCACACGCAAATGGCCGCTCATGGAACCGAGCATTCGCAGGGCGAGTTCTGGTTGACGCTTGATCAAGGCAAGAAAATCTTCCTTTTGCACCAGCAACACCTGCGTTGGTTCCAGCACTCGCGCATCGGCTGGATAGCCGGTTGGTGCCACCAACGCGACCTCGGCAAAGGAATCGCCGGTGCGAAAAACATGAATAACCTGTTCCTTGCCGGCTGCGGTCACGCGATGGACGTTTACTGCGCCGGCTTGGACGACGTAAAAGCCAGTCGCCGGATCGCCCTCGTGAAACAGGTATTCGCCGCGTTCCAGCGACTTGACCAGTGTGGCTTCCGCAATCGTCTCCAAATCCACCAGTGGCAGGCCGGTGAAAAGCTGGCATCGGCGCAGGGTATTAATAACGGCCAGCTTCTTCAATTCGGTGAACTTGGCGGACATGATAAAATTTAAGCAATCTCGCAGCAAAAGTAAAAAATCCTATCCGCGCCGTTGCCACACTCAATCTTGGACAGGAACCCTTCGCTGTTGAGTTTCTCAATCATCGGCGAGAGCAAAAGCGACGCGATAACAGTCAGACCCTCGATTGGCTGTGGTGCATCAAGGCGTTTCCGGATTTCTGGAGATGGCTCGACGCCACGACGGATCAGGTCGCGCACATCGAACGGTTTGAAGCGGCTAAATGGGGGCATGATGTTTTCAAAGTCCAACCTGTTTTCAATGGCTGACAATCGCAACTCCGCCGCCTGCACCGGTGAAAGCCGCAGTAAAATATAGGTGAACCCTATTTACAACCAAGTGACGCTTCTCCAAGTCAGCGCCAATACCAGCACCATGAGCACGCCTAGCACGGCTTCGGCGATGCCGACGGTTTTAGCCGTGAGCCGGGGACGCCAGAGCAGCAGCCACGCGGTTCGGGCCGCCAGAATCAGCGCGAAGAACAATGCCAGCCACGGCGCAAGCCGGAGCATGGCCAGCCACGCGACCAGAAAAATTCCCGCGACCACCGTCAGCAAGGCTGGCGCGATGACATACGGACGGTCTTTGCGGATGCGGATGCTGGTGCGCACCGTCAGGACCGTCGGCACGCTGCGCACGAGCATAATGACCGCCAGCGCGAGCGATGCCGTTACGCTCCAGCCAGCCAGTGCGCCGAAAGCCGCCGGCAACAGACTGAACGACATCACGCCGGCAATTTCCGCCGCGCCTTCGCGGGCCTCATTGCGGTTGTCCCACCAAGCGAAGGCCGCACCTGCCAGCGCCGCCGGCAGCAGCGGCCACCAGCCGCCGGGTGCGCCGAATCGGACGGCTAAAAGCAAACCCGCCAGCCCCGCCAGCGCGAGAATGGCCAGCCCCACCGTCGCGAGTGGCTGACGCGGATCGCTTTTAGAGGAGAGCACCAGCTTCATCGGGCGCCGGAGAAAAAAACCTGAAACAGCCGCCAGCGTCAGCGCCGCGCCCGCCGCCGAGGGCGCGACGAGCAGGCCAAACGCCACCGGCTCCAGCGCGAGCGACCAACTGCCGTGCTCTTTGGGCAACGTCAATTGCATCGCTCCGCGCCAGGAGAATTTTTCCACAGCCTGTATCATGGCTTGAATTTCAATGTCCGCCGCAGCACTCAGTTGTTTTCGCTGCCGGTGCGGTGTCCTTGAGCTTGGTGATTTTTACGCGGAACTCCTCCGGGCCTTTGACCAGATGTTCCCAGGTAAAGGCGTTGGGCCATTGCGCGGCGAACTGGTAATAAAGCGGCACCGGGTCGTGGTCGTTGAGCAGGATGAAATGGTCGCCAACTGTCAGCTCCAGCCATTGTTCGATGATCTGTCCGTGTTTGATGGAACAGGGAATCGGCCGCACGTCCATGACTTTGTTGGCATCGAGGAGGTTTTTGATTTCGTTGGTTGCTTTCATTTTTTGTTGTGGTTGGTTAAGCATTGCGAACGCCCGTCATGGCCCGGCCGGTTTCCGTCATCATCGAGGGATGCCATGGTGGATCCCATACGATTTGAACGTCCACGTCGGTCACGCCATCGAGCGTCTGCAAAATATTCCTCACGCCTTCGGCAATGCTGTCGTGCATCGGGCAACCGGGCGTGGTAAGCGTCATCGTCACCGTCAATTTGCCGCTGGCGTAGGCGTAGCTGTAAACCAGGCCGAGATCCACGATGTTGACGCCGATTTCCGGGTCAATGACCTGGCGCAGGGTTTCGTAAACCAGTTCGTCGGTGAGCGGGGTTGCGGTCATAAATTTTTTGCGGGCATCACCGGTTTTGGCGCGAACGCCGCTATCCTTGGCCGGATAAAATGCAAAAGAATTTTACCCATGTTGACGGCGAAAACAGCCAGGCTCAACGCCAGCAGACCTCCTGCCCAACGGACGCCGGGCGCATTAGACCAAGCCGCGGCCACGCACAATCCGCCCAGGCCGGCCAGAAAACTCCAGTAGCCCGCGATTTGGAGCGGCATGGAATACATCTCCGCCAACGCCGGCACTTTGGCGCGGCCGATGTGGCGGCTGTAACTGTGAAACCAGACGAGGAACGGCACGATTTTGTATAGCATTCCCAGAATCGCCAGCCCCACGAGTCCAGCCAGCCCAAGCAGGCCATAGACAGTTTCCAATTGCATCGTGAACGCCGTCACCGGCAGCCGCGACCACGACAACACCAGTGCCATGATGGACAACGGAACAAGCAAGGCGAGGGCCGTGAGAAAATAGCGCATTCCCCAATCGAGCGCCCGACGGTTGCGCGCACGTAAAATCGCCTTGATTTCAAAGCCGTAAAGCACGAGGCCGGCAATGATCACCAGGGCGGCCAGCGGCTTGAACGGACTTTGGACCAGAATGGCGGCAAAGGCGCCCGCCAGTCCCAAATCGAGCAGCGCGATGGACCACCACGCGCGGCGTTCATTTTGCAGCTCACTCAAGGTAAACATCGGCACAAGTTTGAAACTTACCGTGACGATCATCATCACAAACACTCCGATGACGCCGAGGTGCGCGTGGGCGTGCATCGCGGCCAGCGGCTGGAATGAAATAATGTTCCAGCTTTTTGATGCGGCCAGAAGTAGTCCCACCGAGACTGTGGATGCCAGCCAGAACAGTGCCGAGGCAATGCCGAACTTGATCGGATTCCAGCCTTTCACTTTCGCCAGCGTGCGGGCGAGGTTGAAGGCGAACAAGCCCACGCCCAGCGTCAGCAAAGAACCGAACGCGCCGGCCAGCGCCATGTGAAAATTCCAGAAAGCCCACACCATGCCGGTGAATCCGAGGACGTGCGCGACAAACTGCCATATCACCAGCCGCTCGCTGAAGAGCTGCGTCTCCAACGTCACCGGGACGAGCTGATACATTGCGCCCATGACGATGGAACAGATGAACCCGAGCACGAACAAATGCGTGACGGCGATGAGGCGCGGCATGTAATGATACATCGCCAGCAAATCCGGCTGCGACAGAAGAAACGCAGCGCTGACCAGCAAGGACATCACTCCGACCAGCACAAAGCACAGCGGCAGACGAACCGACGCGGCACGAACCCCCGCCAGACTAGGCACGGCCGCCGGGCGAACCGGTTTGCGCGGTGCCGTCTTCGATTCAGCGGCGGTGGATTTTGGTAATAAAGCTTCCATCATTTTGTTCCTCGGATTCACCAGTGAACCCGCGTTCTTCCAACTGGGCGTAAAGGTGCATCGGACGACGATCCGTGTGAGCGCGCAATTGCGCATCGGCGGGCAAATCCACGAGCGCCTCAAGAATGCTTACGAGCGGCTGCGGTGGTTCGAGCCCGCGCGCGTCCACTTCGATGATTTTCGTGGCGACGCCCCCGCGGCGCTGTTGGATTGGCACGGCGAAGGCACCGCTTTCACTCTGCTGCGACGGGGCGTCACAGTTATGGCGCGTGAAAATGACTTGCCAGTCGCCGCCTTCGATTTCCCGCGCTGTATGCGCAAAACCTTGTTTGGCCAGAACACCGAAGAGCGGTTTGGGTTCAAACGGCGCGAGCAGCAGAAGATTTTCATCCGGGCGCAAACGTGCCACGGCATCCATGATTTTGGAAAACGGCTCGCCACCTTTGCGAATGTCTTCGCGCACATCCAGCGTTACCGTTTGGCTGCTCATGCCGGTAAATTTAGAGCATGACGGGTGGATGGCCCTTGACCCAGGTCAAGTTTTTCGCGCTATGGAAGCCGGCAAATTCAGCCGGCGGAAATTTTCATCACCGCTTGGCGGGCTGATAAGAACCGGGCACTTTACGAAAAGCGACGGCGAGCCGGTTCCAGCCATTGATGGCCACAATGGCCAAAGTCAGGTCGGCCAGTTCCTTTTCCGAGAACTGCTGGCGGACTAACTCGAACACATCGTCGGGAACGTGCGTGTCGGCGACGCGCGTGACGGCTTCCGTCCACGCCAGCGCGGCGCGTTCGCAGTCGGTAAAGAACGGCGTTTCCTGCCAGGCCGACAGCGCGTAAAGACGCTGCTCGGTTTCACCGCCGGCACGGGCGTCTTTGGTGTGCATGTCGAGGCAAAAAGCGCAACCGTTGATTTGCGGGGCACGGGTTTTGACCAATTCCAGCAAGGAATGTTCGAGGCCGCTTTGGCGCACAAAAGTTTCCAGCGCGCTCATGGCTTTGTAACCGTCCGGCGCTGCTTTCACATAATCCATTCTTGGCTGCATAAAATGTTTCCTTTCTTGGTTTGAGATTCGCCATCAATCCGCCACGGTCAACTTTTTATTTGCCGGCGGATGATTTTCCTTTGTGTCCGCGTTTGAGTTGTTCTTCCAAACAGGTTTTTAGGACCAAGGCGTTGTTGTGTTCCAAGTCGTGCGCACTGAACAATAGCGTCACCGCCCCGGTTTTTGCCGCTGCCAGCAACGGCTGCCAGCTTTCAGGTTTGCCGTCTAGTTCGGCGCGGTAGCGAGTTTTAAATTCTTTCCATTTGGCCGGGTCGTGGTTGAACCATTGCCGGAGTTCGTTGCTGGGCGCCAAGTCCTTGAGCCAGGCGGTCATGGGCAGCGCTTCTTTTCTGGTGCCGCGCGGCCAAAGCCGTTCCACGAGAAATCGCTCTCCGTCAGCCTTGGCGGCCGGCTCGTAAACTCGCTTGATTTGAATCATGACTTTCTCCGTTTTGGTTGTGGACAGCCATTTTATATCACAGACGAATGCTGTGTAATAGCTGCCAAAACCGATGAGTCGGATCAAGCGCATTAACAGCCAGGCGCTCCAAGCCGCCCAACCGCAAATTTCCAGCCAGCGAATCTGTGTCACGGCTGACGCACGATCAATGGTCACCATCGCGCTGTCAAAACGTTGACACAAATCAAGGAAATCAGGTTCGCAACCGTTTAAATTGTGATCGTGAGCAGCGTTTCCACGATAATACGCGAACCGATGTTAACGAGGGGCCTGATCGCAATGGGCGGTTCAATAACGCTGGTTGAAGCGCTCTGGCGACGCATTTAGGTTCAATAAAAGCTCAATCACATTTGAAAGGGTCATTATTATGCAAATGAACACTGACATTCTAGCGGCGCAACCGTTTCTCAAAGGACTGTCCGCGCAACAAATCGAATTGCTGGCTGACAATGCCATGCCGGCGGAATTCAAACCAGGCGAGCTGATTTTTAAGGAAGGCAGTCCGGCCAACCGCTTTTACGTTGTTTTGAGCGGCGAAGTCACCTTGGAATCGCCCTGTCCGAAGTGCGACGATGAACGCGGCACGGTGCCGATTGAAACCGTCGGCGCGGGCGGCGTGTTGGGCTGGTCCTGGCTCTTTCCACCGTATTATTCGCACTTCGATGCGCGCGCGACGTCGCCGGTCAAAACCATATTTTTCTACGGCACGCGCCTGCGCGAGCAGTGCGAGAGCGACCATGAACTCGGCTACCAATTGATGAAACGGGTCGCCGCAATTTTCATCGAACGACTACAAGCCGCGCGAGAAAAACTGTCGGAACAAGGCAAAATTCTGCCGTTCACGATCTAATCCGGGAAATTGGCAACGGCATGAACGAATTAGGATGGCTCAGGCACATTGTCAGTTCTTCTATTGCCTTCCAAAAAAATCCGGCCTACTCTCGCGTCCATGAGCGAGATCATCCATCCGCGCACTTCGCTGGAAAAAACGAACGGCTGGTTTCGCCTGTCGCGGTATGATGACAAATTCGCCTTCGATGTGCCGCCCGCCTGCGAAGCACCCTCTGGCTCTCCTGCCGCAGCCGATCGCCCGACCGGGATTATTTACTGGAAGCTATCAACCGTTTCAGAACGGAGCGGCGGGGTGATTTTCGACTTCTGGCGAATTACATTGCGACCGATAAGAGCCGACATTGAATCTTCATCGGGCATTTTCCTTCAGCAACGGCAAAACCGATCAACAAAAAATCATGAACCAAACGCCTAATAAAACCATGTTGATCTCCAAAGGCTGGATCCAGGCCGTTGCTCTGGTGATGCTCTTTGGATTTTTTGTGATGGGGCTGCTCGCCTATTACACCTACACCGACCAACCGCCGATTCCGGACAAGGTCGTGGATGCAAACGGCCTGGTTTTGTTCACCGGCAAAGACATCACCGCCGGCCAGGAAATTTTTCTCAAGAACGGGCTCATGGAATACGGCTCCATTTTCGGCCACGGCGCGTGGCTGGGGCCTGATTTCACGGCGGATTATCTGCATCGCGCCGCCGAAATGACGATTGACACCTACGGCGGCCCGGCGTCAGACATGGCCCGGCAGCAGACGATCAATGATTTTAAAACCAACCGTTACGACGCGGCGACGGGCTCGCTGACCTTGAGCGCGGCGCAGGCGGACGCCTTCCAAAAACTCACCGCCTACTACGCCGGCTTTTTCGGCGCACCCACGACCAAGTTCGGTTTGCGTCCCAACGCCATCACCGATCCAGAACAAATCCGGCAGCTCACCGCCTTCTTCAGTTGGTCGGCTTGGTCGGGCTCCACCTTGCGGCCCGGTAAAAATTATTCCTACACGAACAACTGGCCGCCGGAATCGCTGGTGGACAATCATGCCACGGCGGAAGCCCTTATTTGGAGCGTGCTGTCCTTGATCACCCTGCTCGGCGGTATCGGCCTGCTGATGGCCGCGTTTGGCCGGTGGAATTTTCTCGGCTGGCACGGTCGCCAGGAACAGCGCATTTCATTCCGCCCGCCGGATGAAGTGCTGCTCACGCCGGCGCAGCGCGCGTGTGCTGGATTTTTCCTTGTGATGGCGCTGCTGTTCTTCCTGCAAACGCTGCTGGGCGGCGCGGCGGAACACTACCGCGCGGAGCTGTCCAACTTTTTCGGCATTGATCTGGCGCGCGTGCTGCCCTTCAACATCGCCCGCACCTGGCACCTGCAACTGGCGATTTTCTGGGTGTCCACCTCCTATCTCGCCGCCGGCATTTTTCTCGTGCCAATGATCACCGGCCGCGAGCCGCGTGGACAGGGCGGGCTGGCCTATGCGCTGCTCGGCGCGCTGGCGCTGGTCGTCTTCGGCAGTATGGCGGGCGAATATGCGGGCGTGTTCGGCTGGATTCAAAACGGCTGGTCTTGGTTCGGTCATCAGGGTTTCACCTTCCTGGATCTCGGCCGGTTCTGGCAAATTTTGCTGACGATCGGTTTATTTTTCTGGGTGGTGGTTTTGTTCCGGGGATTGCGCCACCGGCTGCGGATGGAACACGCGGGCAACATGCCGTGGCTGTTTTTCTTCGCCGCGCTTTCCATTCCTGCGTTTTACGCCGTCGGCTTGCTGGTGCATACGAACTCCAATTTCACCACCACGGATTTCTGGCGGTTCTGGGTCGTGCATTTGTGGGTGGAGGATTTTCTCGAATTGTTCACCACGGTCATGGTCGCCTACATTTTCGTGCTGCTCGGGGTGGTGAATCAGCGCGTGGCCATGCGGCTGATCTATCTGGACGTGGTGCTGTATTCGGCGGGCGGCGTCATCGGCACGATGCACCATCTGTATTTCTCAGGCGAACCGGCGCTGCACATGGCGTTGGGGGCGTTCTTCTCTGCGGCGGAGGTGATTCCGCTGACGTTCCTCACGGTCGAGGCGTGGAGCTTTCTCCAGCTCGGCGCGCAACAAAGCGAGCAGGCCCGCACGCCGTTTCCGCATTTTTGGTCGGTGATGTTTCTGGCGTCGGTCGGCTTCTGGAACTTTCTCGGCGCGGGCGTCTTCGGATTTCTCATCAATCTGCCGATTGTCTCTTATTATGAAATCGGCACCGCGCTGACGGCCAATCATTCCCACGCGGCGATGATGGGCGTCTATGGCATGCTGGCGGTCGGGCTTGCGCTTTTCTGTCTGCGTTACCTAATCCCGGAAAAGTTGTGGAGCGACCGCGCGGCGAAAATCAGTTTCTGGTCGCTGAACCTTGGTCTGGCCTGGATGGTGTTTGCCACGCTGTTTCCTCTGGGCTTGATCCAGCTCTATCATTCGATCAACGTGAGTTATTTTGACGCCCGTTCGTTGAAGTTTATTTCCAGCCACGCCAACTCCGTGCTGGAATGGCTGCGGCTGCCCGGCGACGCGGTTTTCATTCTGGGCGGAACCCTGCCGGTGCTTTACTTATGCTGGTTGGGCGTGCGCCACCGGAAACCACAACCGCCGCACGAAAACCCGGACGGCGTGCTGTTCATGGAAATCCAAGAAAACCAAAAGTTCGGCGGCGAATGATTCACGGCGTCCATCTCGAGGTGATTCTGGCCGGCGGCTACGCGCTGTTGCTGGCCGGGGTCGCGGCGATCCTGGAATTCATCGCGCGCCATGCGCACCACCGCTCGGAACATTTCCGCAACTCGGGCTTCACCTACAAGAAGCAGCTCGACGTATGGCAATGTCCGACCGGCATTCACCTGACGCGCGAGCAGACGGATTTCCAGAGGAAAATCGCCACCTATCGCGCGCCGGCGCACAAGTGCAACGACTGTCACATCAAAGGCGACTGCACGGATTCCCATCACGGCAGGGTTCTGGAAAGCCGGCTGGATGCATGGCTGCAATCGGAATTGAACCGGTTTCATCGCGGCATTTCGCTCGCATTGCTGCTGCTGGCCGTGCTGATTCTCACGGTGGAAATGTTCCTGCATCAGGACGCGCGCGACTGGCTGGTGCTGCTCGTATTCCTGCTGCCCATCGGCCTTGCGGGTTCGCGCTATTGGGTTTCCTTTTCGGAATCGGCGCGAAAAAACTGACTTCATCACGATTCCGCCCTACATGACCAGGCTGTTTTCACCGGGAAAATGCTTGATGTAGGTCAAGGAAAGCGCCGCCGTCTGAGAGTAGATTTAAAATGTGAATTCGCTTTCAAAGAAGGGTTTGAGCCGGCAACCACTCAAAATTAAAAATGGCGTCCGGCAGGAACAGATTGCCCGGACGGCTTTGGCGGTCGTTGCTCAACACGGGCTCAATTATCTGAACATCGGCACTTTGGCATGCGAGGTTGGCGTCGCGCCATCGGCGATTTACCGCTATTTCCCCAGCAAGGATGCGCTGTTGAAATCCATCTTGGAACTGGTCGCCCGGCTCCTTCGGGAAAACGTGACCGCAGTCTGCGAGCAAACTCGTGATCCTCTGGAACAGCTTCATCTCCTGATGCAACGACATGTCAATCTCGCCAGTCACAATGCGGGAATCCCCCGCGTTCTCTTTTCAGAGCAAATCTTTGCGGGAGACTCTGGCCGGCGGGGTCTGGTGGATCAGACCTTTCACAGTTATTTGGGTGAGATTGCCCAAATCATCAGCGACGGCCAGCGCCAAGGACATATCCGCCCAACGGTGCCGCCGGAGGTGGCGTCGGTCATGTTCCTGGGCCTGATTCAGCCAGCGGTGATTCTCCAGTTAATCAGCGGTGGAAATTTTGATGCCGCCCGGCATGGCGAACGCGCCTGGAAGATGTTCCGCGAGATTCTGCAAGTTCCGGGATCCTTGCCAACAGTTGCGCCGCTTCATCAAACGCATGTCCGCTCAAACCCGAAAAATCTCCGGCAAACATTCAACCGATCCAAACACGATAAATATCCCACCAAGCCAAAGCCTGGAGCGTGACGAGCAACCGCACAAATCTAAGAATGCCACCGCTATTCAAAGCCTGTCCTGTGAACACCGCCACATTGAAACGGTCATCAAGTCGCTGCACGACGCCGTCGCAGCTTTAAATGCCCGGCAGCGGCTCAACGTCCAGAAGCTTCAAACTGTGGTGGAGTTTCTGAGGGTTTATGCTGATCAGCGTCATCATCAGCGCGAAGAAGCCCTGCTCTTTCCAGCCTTGGTAAAGCGCGGCGTGCCAGCGCAAGGCTGCCCCATCGGCGGACTAAACAATGAACTCGAAAAAGGCCGCGCATTGGTGTTCGCTCTGGATGAAAATATCACCGCCTATGAGCAAAGACCGTCGGGAGCGGATTCCGCCGTGCAAAAAACGCTGCAAGCGATCATTGATCTTTACCGGAAACATCTCTGGATGGAAGACGCCATGGTCTTTCCCATGGCAGAGAAAATCATCACCGAAACCGAAAACAAAGAACTGAAAGAAAAATTTGCCGACCTGGACCGCAAAATTGGTCCCGCCGTCATTGTGCGGCTGGAGCAGTTTGCCGGGAGTCTTTCTTTTCAGGCAGGAACCGCAGACTTCGGATATGGTTGTTCCTGAAACAGGTCAATTTAAACCGCACAAATACCACCAAAGTGAAAGCATACAATTATGACCCATGATAAAAATTCAAATGAAATCAAGTTTGCACCTGCCCAAGCCGTGTCAGTCGGCGGGTTGGTGGATTACCAGAGCGGTTCCATCGTCAGTCGGGAAGTCGTCAAAGGCGCGACCGGGCGGGTCACGCTGTTTGCCTTCGATCAAGGGGAAGGTTTGAGCGAACACACTTCCCCGTTTAACGCGTTGGTTCAGATCATCGAGGGCGAGGCGGAAATCACCATTTCCAGCCAGCCGCACCACGTCAAGGCGGGTGAATTGATTTTGATGCCGGCCCAACAGCCGCACGCACTGAAGGCGCTCAAACGGTTCAAGATGATTTTAACGATGATCCGTGCGTGATTGTCAAAGACAGCCAGCCACCCACTGCGAATCCATTTTTGATCAAACGTTCAATAACGACTGCGAAGCTTGTTCAAATCCGGGCTTCTGGACGGGCGGGGAACTTGACCGGCTGGCTCACCGGGAAGTCATGACACCTCCATGAATCTGGTTTCAGGGTGGCAGGTGATTTGCACATGCTATATGCTGAAATGAAAGCGAGCAAAACTATGGCTATTGAACCGGCAATATTCAGTCCTTTGAGTCTGGTCTATGTGGAGGGGCTGTATGCAAATTATTTGCGCGATCCCGCGTCAACTCCGCCAGATTGGCAGGGCTATTTTGCCGGATTGACGAACGGCGAACCCAACGGCGGACCGGCGATGGCCGGCCCGAACTTCCACCCTTACAGCGTTTTTAATCCGCCGACGTCCCGTCGCGCCAGCAAGGCGCAACCCAATGAATCGAAAGTGGCGGATTTGCAGGAGCGCGTGGACTCGCTGATTCGCAGCTACCGCGCGCGCGGCCATATCATCGCGCAAATTGACCCGCTCCAACAGCCGAAGGCGGAACCGCCCGAGCTCGATCCGGCTTATCACGGACTGACCGCTGCGGACCTAGACCGACCGTTTGCCTGTGCGACAATGGAGCCGGACCATTTGCTGCCCCTGCGTGAAATCATTGAACGGCTGCGCCGCACCTACTGCCGCTCCATCGGCGTCCAGTTCATGCATATTGACGACTATGCGACGCGATATTGGTTGCAGGAGCAGATGGAGCGAATGCAAAACCGGCTGGCACTCAGCCGCGCAAAACAACTGCGCATTCTCACGCGATTGACCGACGCGGTGGTGTTCGAGGAGTTCATCCGGAAAAAATTCATCGGCGCGAAAAGCTTTTCCTTGGAAGGAAGCGAAAGCTTGATTCCGCTCCTGGATCTGGCCATCGAACACGCCGGGGAACAAGGTGTGACCGGCATTGTTTTGGGGATGGCTCATCGCGGACGTTTGAATGTGCTCGCCAACATCCTCGGCAAAAGTCCACGCGCGATTTTCCGCGAGTTCGCGGACACCGATCCCAAACTGCAACGGGGCGGCGGCGACGTGAAATATCACATGGGCCAGGACCATGATTATGTGACTGCTTCCGGGCGAACGGTGCATTTGTCACTGTGCTCCAATCCCAGCCATCTGGAATTTGTGAATCCCGTGGCCGCCGGTCGCACGCGCGCCTGGCAGGACTGCGGTGGCGACACGGAGCGGGAGCAGAACCTGCTGGTGCTGATCCACGGCGATGCGGCCTTCATTGGCGAGGGCGTGGTGCAGGAAACGCTCAACATGAGCCGCCTCCGGGTTATACCGTGGGCGGCGCGCTGCACGTCATCGTCAACAACCAGATCGGTTTTACCACCTCGCCCAACGAGGGCCGGTCTTCCATGTATGCCACCAGCGTGGCCAAAATGTTGCCGGCGCCGATTTTTCACGTCAACGGCGAAGACCCCGAGGCTGTCGCGCAATGCGTGCAACTGGCGCTGGCGTTCCGCGCCAAATTCAAGCTCGACGTCGTGATTGACATGTATGGCTATCGTCGCCTCGGCCACAACGAAAGCGACGAACCGACGTTTACGCAGCCGCTGCTGTATCGGCGCATTGCCGAACGGAAACCGGTCCGGGAAGGCTACCTGGAACATTTGCTGAAACTGGGCGAGGTGACGCGCGCCGAAGCAGACGAAATCGCCGAACGGCGCCAAGCCTTGCTCGAACAGAACCTGGCGGAATCCCGCCGCCCGCCAGTCCAGGCAGCGGAAGCCGCGCTGACGCCGGGCGGACAGAGCTACGTGGGCGGGCCGGAGCCGGTGGACGAAGTTGAGACCGGCGTGGCCAAGCAAACGCTGGCAACCTTGATCGCCGCGCAAACACAATTGCCCGCCGATTTTCAGCCGCATCCAAAAATTCAGAAAATTCTCGAAGCCCGCCGGGAAATGGCGGCGGGCAAGCACGCGCTGGACTGGGCCGCCGCCGAGTCTCTCGCCTTCGCAACGCTGGCGACGCAAGGGATGCGCGTGCGGCTGAGCGGCCAGGATTGCGGGCGGGGAACATTCAGCCACCGGCACGCAGTGCTGCACGATTTCAAGGACGGTCACCGTTACACGCCGCTGCAACATCTCGCGGCCCAGCAATCATCCATCGAATTTCACAACAGCCCGCTGTGCGAAACGGGCGTGCTGGGGTTTGAATACGGTTACAGCCTGGATTGTCCCGGCGGGCTGGTTTTGTGGGAGGCGCAATTTGGCGATTTCGTGAACGCAGCGCAGGTGATCGTGGATCAATTCATCGTCAGCGGGGAAAAGAAATGGGGCCATTTGAGCGGACTGGTGCTGTTGCTGCCCCACGGATTGGAAGGCATGGGTCCCGAACATTCCAGTGCGCGACTGGAACGGTTTCTCCGGTTGGCCGCTGAGGACAACATTCAAGTGGCCAACCCGACCACGCCCGCACAATACTTCCACTTGTTGCGCCGACAGGCGTTGCGGCATTGGCGCAAACCGCTGGTGGTGATGACGCCGAAAAGCTTGCTGCGCCATCTGAAATCGGTTTCTACTTTGGACGAGCTGGCTGTCGGGCAGTTCCAAAGAATTATTCCCGATGAAAGCCCAAATCCTGCGGCGGCCAAAATGAAACGCGTGCTCTTGTGCAGCGGCAAAATTTATTTTGAATTGGCGGAACACCGCGAAAAATCAAAGCGTGAAGACGTCGCGATTGTCCGCGTGGAACAACTTTATCCATTGCCGGCTGAATTGTTGCAATCGGCTCTGGCACCGTATCGCGACGGGACGCCGGTGTTCTGGGTTCAGGAAGAACCGGAAAACATGGGCGCTTGGTATGACTTCCGGGTGCGCTTCGGCGACCAGCTTTTCGGACGACATCCATTTGCCGGAATCTCGCGCCCCGCGTCCGCCAGCCCGGCTTGTGGTTCGGCGAACGCGCATAAACGGGAACAAGCCGCCTTGATCGCGCAAGCCTTTGGAGAAAATTTATGATGATTGAATTAAAAGTGCCCGCCGTTGGCGAATCCATCACCGAAGTTGAAATCGGCAGTTGGCTGAAGGCCGAAGGTTCGACCGTCGCCAAAGACGAGCCAGTGGCGGTGATTGAAACCGAAAAAGCCACCGTGGAACTGCCCGCGCCAGAGCCTGGCACGCTCGTTAAAATTTTCAAGCAACCAGGCGAAACCGCCAAAGTGGGTGAAACCATCGCTCACTTGGAAGCCGGAAAAGCAGAGCCGGTTGCTGCAGCGAATCCGACGCTGCCACCCAAAACGGAAATATCTCCCGGAGCGCCCGTGCGGGCAACGCCGCTGGCCAAACGCGTTTTGGCAGAACACGACCTGCGTGCGGAGGAAGTGCTGGCCACCGGGCCGGGCGGTCGTGTCTCCAAGGCCGATGTGTTGCAGCACGTCGAGCAGGTGGCAAAAAAGCCTGCTCCTGCCGCCAGCGCAGCCGATGCCACTCCGCCAGCACCGGCACCGGCAACAACAGCCGGAACGGGCGCTCGCGACGAGCGGGTAGTGCGGATGACGTTACTGCGGCGCACCATTGCCAAGCGATTGGTGGAGGCGCAGCATACCGCGGCGTTGCTGACGACGTTCAACGAGGTGGACATGTCCGCCGTCCTCGCGCTCCGACAGCAATACCAGGAGGCGTTCCAGAAAAAATACGGCGTCAAGCTGGGCTTCATGTCGTTCTTCGTCAAAGCGGTGATTGACGGGCTGAAACAGTTTCCGCAATTGAACGCCGAAGTCCGCGACACGGACATCGTCTATCACAATTACCACGACATCGGCCTCGCAGTGAGCACGGATCGCGGCCTGGTCGTGCCGGTGCTGCCGGATGCGGATCGTTTGAGCTTTGCGGAAATCGAACAGGCCGTTGCCGATTTCGCGCAGCGCGCCCGCGACGGCAAAATCAAGCCCGAAGAACTGGCCGGGGGCACATTCACCATCACCAATGGCGGCGTATTCGGGTCGCTGCTCTCCACACCGCTCGTGAACCCGCCGCAAAGTGGTATTCTCGGGATGCACACCATTCAGGAACGACCGGTTGCGGTGGCAGGACAGGTGGTCATCCGCCCGATGATGTATGTGGCGTTGACCTACGATCACCGGATCGTGGACGGCAAAGAAGCGGTTTTATTTCTCCGACGCCTCAAGGAGGTTGTTGAAAATCCGGCCCGGATGTTCCTGGAAATTTAGGACGCTCAATTCGAAACGGATTCCTAAGGATCGTTGCTGGCGACTTGTCCGACCGGTGAGCGATGTCGTCTTCATTGGCTGTGTAACGATGACGCCAATTGAGACAGTTCAGCTCTTATCGGACAAGCCCAGCACGGCCCTCATTTTGGGTCGGTGCTTCATGAGGTCGGCCAGAGTGTAACTATCCATTACTGCAAAAAACGCCGTGGCGGCTTCATCCAAAACGCCTTTCAAACGACAGGCTGGCAGGAGCCGGCACAGATGGTTTTCTCCGTCCAGGCAATCAATCACAGTCTCGCTTTCCTCGCAGAGCCGAATGATATCGCCCAACCGGATTTCTTCCGGCGCACGGGCCAGCGTGAAGCCGCCGCCAATCCCACGCTGGGTGACGAGATAACCATGGCGGCCCAAATCATGCACCACCTTGACGAGGTGATGGCGCGAGATGCCAAACGTCAGCGCCACTTCCGCCACGGTGATCCGTTGCGGGCTGCGCAGAGCGGTTTGCATCAAAACCCGGATGGCATAATCAGAATAAGCGCTCAATTTCATTGCCATCCAACATCGCTCAACGCCGGCGCGAACGCAATGTAAATATGTATTTGCCATACATCTTTTGGTCGGTTAAGCTGCGTCAGTGATTTAAACGTAAATATCACTGCATTGGAGAAACCAAATATGAATACTATAACTGCCGAAACCACCGTTGGTGAAATTGTCCGCGCCGTGCCGTCACGCTCGCGTATTTTTGAAAACCTCGACATTGATTACTGCTGCGGCGGCAAGAAGCCGCTGGCCGAAGTTTGCCGGACCAAGAATCTGGATCCCGCGACCGTCATCGCCATGCTGGCGGCGTTGGACACGCCCCAAGAAACAGCGTCAGCCAATCCTGACACGATGCCCCTCGGCGAACTCTGCGACCATATCGAGATGTTCCACCACGGCTACCTGAGCGAGGAACTGCCGCGCCTGCAATTCATGACGCGCAAAGTCACCGCCGTCCACGGTGACCGTGAACCGCGCCTGGTGGAAGTGTGGCGCGTATTTGAATCGTTTAACGCGGAGATGACCGCCCATACCAAGGAGGAGGATGAAATTATTTTCCCGGCGATCCGCCAGTTGACATCGGCGAACGGCGACAAGCCGGCCGCTGCGGCCAAACTCAAGGACGCGTTCGCCAAGCTGGAATCCGAGCACGACCGCGCCGGAGCGGCGCTGGTGCAACTCAAGGTCTTGACGGACGGCTACCAAGCCCCGAGTTGGGCCTGTAACACCTTCCGCGCGCTATATGATGGGCTGGCCAAACTGGAGAAAAATACGCACCAGCATGTCCATAAAGAAAACAATGTGCTCTTTCCCAAGGCGCTTGCTGCCATTTAAACAGCCGGCTCCCGTTTGCACAGGTGCCAGTGCAATACGGACAACGTCCAATCAATTTTATGAACACCACTGCTAACAAACTGCCCGTCGCCGCGATGATCTTGGGCGAAGTGGCCTCTTCCGGTCTGGCCCGCGGACGTGCTGTGCTGTGTGACTGCGGCAAACAGGCGGTTGTGCCGCGGAGGCAGGTGAGCGAGGCGGAGGCGCAAAAGGAACTCGAGCGATTCGACACGGCCGTTTCCGCAGCCGAAGGAAAACTGCTGGAGGTTCAGGCGAGCGTCCAACGGTCCTTGGGGAAGGCCGAGGCGGAGATTTTTGAAGCGCAAATTCTCCTGATGCGTGACGCGCAATTGCGGGATGCAGTCCGCGATCTTTGCCTCGAAAAGCGGATGAACGTGGAATTTGCGGTTGATGAGTCGATTCGGCATTTGACGGTTTTGTTTGGTCGTCTTCAAGATCCGTATTTCCGCGAGCGGGCCTCCGATCTGCGCGATGTGGGCAAACGGCTGCTCGATCATCTGGCGATGGACCAGACGCCGGGCCTCCCGGTCTTGTCGGACGATTGCGTGCTGGTGACGGATGAGTTGTTCGCTTCCGTCGTGGCGCAGTTGGAAGGCCACGGCGTCCGTGGATTGATTGTCGAAAAAGGCGGACTCACCGCCCACGCCACGATTCTCGCCCGCGCCTTGGGCATCCCGATGCTTGTGCAGGTGGCGGGGGCCACGGAGAAGATTCGCACGGGCGACTTGGTGATTGTGGATGCTTTGGCGGGCCGGATTTTCGTCAACCCCAAACCGGAGATGCTCCGCACTTATGAGCGGTTGGATGCTGACCTGCAAATTCACCAAAGCGCCTTGAAAGGCTTGATTGACCTGCCGGCGGTCACGCGGGATGGCGTCGAGGTAAAGCTGTGTGCCAACATTGGTCAAGCGGCCGATGCCGTGGCGGCCGCGAATGTGAAGGCCGACGGAGCTGGATTATATCGCACGGAATTCATTTTCCTGGTGCAGGAACATTTCCCCTCGGAAGAGGAACAATACCAGCTCTACCGCACCACCGCTGAGAAGCTCCAGCCGGGCGAAACGGTGATCCGCGTGCTGGATATTGGCAGCGATAAACCGCTCCCCTATTTCCCGTTGACCCGCGAAGCCAATCCGGCGCTGGGCTGCCGGGGCACGCGGTTGCTGCTCGCGCATCCGACGATTTTACACACTCAACTACGGGCCATTCTCCGACTGAGCGCGTCCCATCCGGTCGCCATTCTCCTGCCGATGATTGGCGGAATGGACGAATTGCGTGCAACCAAAATCGCCCTCGAGAACGTGAAGGCGGAACTCACCGCTGCGGGTCAGCCGTTTAATTCCCGCATCCCGCTCGGGGCCATGATCGAGACGCCGTCCGCCGCGATTCTGATCGGGCAACTGGCCGGGGAGGTGGACTTCTTCAGTGTGGGCACCAACGACCTTGTGCAATATCTGCTGGCCGCTGACCGGATCAGTGGCAACCTGGCTTCCGCGTATGAACCGCTGCATCCGGCGGTGTTGCAGGTGCTCGCCACGCTGGCGGCGGTGGCCAAGGCCAAGGGCAAGCCCATTTGTCTCTGCGGTGAAATCGCCAGCGACCCCGCTTACACGACGCTCCTGCTCGGCTTGGGATTCCGAAGTTTCAGCGTGAGTCCCGGCCGGCTGCTTGAAATCAAACATGCCATTCGCTCGACCCGTTTGTCCAAGGCCGAGGAATTGACCGGGAAAGTTCTGGCCTTGACCTCAACTCGGGAAATCAAAGCTCATTTGCAGGAGGACTGGAATCGCCGCAGACCGGTTCCGTTACCCGTCATTTGCACCCCAGCATCAGTCACCTGAACATGCAACCAGGATCAAATCCAAATGTCTTTTTGGGCGAAAAATTGAATCGCTCACCCGTTTACAGGAAACTCAATAAATGCGGCTGGAAGTTTCCGCCAAATAAGGAGTCACCATGAATGCTCAACACCTCCCGGATTGGGATCCAAAATCCAAAGAAGTCCTGCGCGACCAGCGCGCGGCTTACGATGACCTGCGCCGTCGCTGCCCGGTCGCCCACAGCGAATCTCTGGGTTGGTCGTTGTTTCGGCACGAGGATGTAACCCGCGCGCTTCATGATCACGAAACCTTCAGCAACGCCGTCTCGCAGCACCTCACGGTGCCCAACGGCATGGACCCGCCGGAACACACCGCCTACCGCCGCATCATCGAACCCTACTTTTCACCGGAGCGAATGACGGCGTTCGAGCCGGTCTGCCGCGACATCGTGGTGAGGCTGGTGCGGGATTTGTCCTCGCGCGGGGAGGTGGAGTTCATGACAGATGTAGCGCTGCCGTTCGCGGAGCAGGTGCAATGCGCCTTTCTCGGCTGGCCACCCGAGTTGCATGGACGGCTGGCGAACTGGACCCGCAAGAATCACGCTGCCACGCTCGCCCAGGATCGCCAAGCGCTGTCGGAAATCGCGCTCGAATTCGAGGAACTCATTGACGGCCTGCTCGAAACCCGTCTGCGCGCCGGCACCGATCCAAAAACGGACCTGACTGCCGCGCTGATGAACGAGAAGGTGTGGGGGCGGCCGTTGAGCAATGAGGAGGTGGCGAGCATCCTGCGGAACTGGACCGTCGGTGAAATTAGCACCATCTCCGCGTCCGTCGGCATCCTGGCCGAGTATCTGGCCGGGCATCCTGAACTCCAGGCGCAACTGCATTCGCAGCCGAAGTTGATCCCGCCCGCCATTGAAGAAATTCTTCGCATTCACGGACCGCTCGTCTTGAACCGGCGGGTCACCACCCGGCCCGTCGAGATTGGCGGCAAAAAAATCGGAGCGGGCGAGCGCATCTCGTTGAACTGGATTTCCGCCAACCGCGATGAGGCTGTATTCGACAATCCTGACAGCTTTCGCCTCGACCGCGATCCGGCAAAAAATCTGCTCTACGGTGCGGGTATTCACTACTGTCCAGGTGCGCCGCTCGCTCGGCTGGAGATGCGGGTGTTTCTGGAAGAGTTGCTGGCCCGCACCCGCGAAATTGCCATCGTGCGGGAGAAGCCTGCCACGCTCGCGGTTTATCCGGCCAGCGGGTTTGCCACTCTGCCGCTGCGTATCCGATGAGCTATGAGCGCCTCGCATTTCCATCAGCCTCGCCCAGCCCTATCGCTTATTTGACATGTATCGTGAAACGATATATTGTGGGACTCGGCATCGATACAAGGTAACTTTGTTGTTTGGCTTGCGCCCAACGGCAAGGTTGCCGGGCCGGAGCAGACGTCGAGCGGACCGAATTTACAACCAACTTTTTTCCATCTATTTCTTATGGCGCGCATCTTTAGCAATATTATCGAAACCGTGGGTCACACCCCGCTAGTTCGTTTGAACAAAGTCACTGCTGGCATCGATGCCACGGTGCTCTTGAAGTGCGAGTTTTTCAATCCCCTTGGCAGTGTGAAGGACCGCATCGGGATGGCGATGATTCAGGATGCCGAGCAACGCGGCATCCTCAAGAGTGATTCTGTGATCATTGAGGCCACGAGCGGCAACACCGGGATTGCTCTGGCCTTTGTCGCGGCCGCCAAAGGCTACAACCTCATCCTGACGATGCCGGACACCATGTCCCTGGAACGCCGGACGCTTTTGGCGATGCTGGGGGCCAAGCTGGTGCTCACTCGGGGTGCCGAGGGCATGAAGGGTGCCATCGCCAAAGCCGAGCAACTGGCCAAGGAAACCCCGAACAGCTGGATTCCGCAGCAGTTCGACAATCCGGCCAATCCGCAAATTCATCAGCACACGACCGCCGAAGAAATCTGGGCCGATACGGACGGCAAGGTTGACTTTCTGATTTCAGGCGTCGGGACGGGTGGCACGATTACGGGTTGTGTGGAGTCCATCAAACCGCGAAAACCCTCGTTCGCAGCCATCGCCGTTGAGCCGGTAGATTCACCGGTGATTTCACAATCCCTCGCCGGGCAACCCCTCAAACCCGGACCACACAAGATTCAAGGGCTGGGTGGCGGATTCATTCCAAAGAACCTGCATTTAAATGATTCCCAAGGCCGCCCGCAGATTGTCGAGTGCATTCAGGTTACAAACGACGATGCGATTGCGATGGCGCGGCGTTTGGCCAAGGAAGAAGGCATTCTCGCAGGCATCTCTTCGGGCGCAAACGTTTGGGCCGCCATTCAAGTAGCAAAGCGCCCGGAAAATAAGGGCAAAACGATCGTCACGGTGGCCTGTTCGACCGGAGAACGCTACTTGAGCACTCTCTTGGCCGCTGAAGCGCGTGCGGAAGTCGGCAGTTGATGGACAACTGTGCATGCGCACGGAATCTTGTCCGCAAATTCGCCATCCCAGACATCTTTCGGTCTAAGTGCGATCCGGCCCTTTCAGCACTGAAAGCCAAACGGTTTGGGCGCGTCCGGGAGGCGAACTTGGCGAAAACCAATTTTTCTCCAAGAACGTCCAGAGATCGTCTTTCCCGAACTCCGGGCAACACGAGCCGCAGCCGCTGTAACACTCCTGACAGAGCTTCCGGTCACCCAGTTGGTAAGCGCCAAAGCGACCACAGGCATCGCAAGTGGCGTTTTCGTCGAGACGCACCCTGCTCTCGTTTTCAGAAGGCTGTGGTTGTTCTGATTTCACCTCTCAACTTCGCAGCACCAAATGACTCGCACAATCGGCGGTTCAAAGATGAATCGCAACACCGCAAGCCTGGCCGGTGGCTCCATGCACCGCTACGCTCCACGTTGGCGCTGGCCACCGGAAAGCTTAATTCCGCGATCTTCCACCAGCTTGCTAAATCCCTCGGGAAAGGTCTGGATGCATTCATGCACATGTCCCAAAGCGTGTGTTTTGAATACGTTGTCAGCCGAGGTAAAGCCTTGAGGATCGCCGCAGATTATCGCGCGAACCGAACCAAGGAAAACCATTCGCCGTGTTCGTTGAAGAACTGCTCTTTGCGGCTCAAGCTGTCACGTATAACAACCCAATATCGTGATTTCCCAGCCCATCCATTTTGTGTCGGCCGGCAAATCTTGTGGAACTGCCTGCGATGGGCTGCCTGCTGTTTCTGCGCGACACACAAAACTTACGAAGCTGGTGATGGGACACATTAATCTGCCACCCAAAACGTCACTCATAAGCTGCACTAAAAACGCTTGTAAGCTATTGATTTCAGGCGCATTCTAGGCTCACATCAGAAGAGAAAAACCCTCCAGAACGACGGACAGGAGAAGCGTTGCAGGTAAATTAGTGATGAAAAAACTAACTGCCAAATCCGTCTTGTCATGCAGCGTGATCGGAATGCTGTTCCTCTTTGGACTGATGCGGCGGCATTGTTCGCCGCCGGGCGCAAGGATCCACTCATGAAGATTTTCATGTCATCAATCTGCACGCTGAAAGAAAAACAGTCCGTCTTCCGTTTTTTTTGGTCAAGGCTCATAGTTCCAATGTTTGCGGCTGTCTCCTTGTTGGTTTTCACGACTCACGCTTTTGCCCAAATAACGGAAACAAATCGGCCATCCGAACTGTTAAAAAAAATGAGTTTGGAAGAATTGATGAGCCTGGATGTCACTTCCGTTGCCAAACAACCAGAGCCTTACGGACAGGCCCCGGCCGCGATTCAGGTCGTTACCGGTGAAGATATTCAACGTTCCGGTGCATCCAGTATCCCTGAAGCATTGCGACTCGCAGACAACCTGCAGGTGGCGCAGAAGAATTCCCACAACTGGGCAATCAGCGCACGGGGGTTCAACACCGCGCTGGCGAATAAACTTTTGGTCTTGATTGACGGGCGGTCAGTTTATACACCGCTTTTTTCCGGGGTGTTTTGGGATGTGCAGGATTATTTGCTGGAGGACATTGACCGGATCGAAGTGATCAGCGGGCCGGGCGGCACGTTGTGGGGCGCGAATGCGGTCAATGGCGTCATCAACATCATTACCAAAAGCGCCAAGGAAACCCAGGGGCTTTATACCGAAGCAGGTGGCGGAACATGGTTGCAGGATTTTGCCGGGGTGCGTTACGGCGGCGTGCTGGCTTCAAATGTTTATTACCGCGTCTATGGAAAATATTTTGACCGGGGCGACGAAGTGTATCCCAACGGAGATAATGCTTCGGATTCATGGCGCATGGGACAGGGCGGATTCCGGATTGATTCGGAGGCGTCGCCTCAAAACCCGCTGACACTGCAAGGCGATTTTTACCTCGGCAACGAAAACGTCCCGACGGGTGGCGACGCTCAAACGGGTGGTGGCAATATTCTTGGGCGCTGGACACACACATTTGCAGATGACTCGGACATGAGCTTGCAAATGTATTATGACCGAACGCATCTGGCTGACCCGATTCCAGCGTATGCGATCGGCACATTCGTGCTGGCACCTGCCGGAACCTTGACGGACGATCTCGATACGTATGACGTGGATTTCCAGCATCATTTCCATTTGGGCGAACGGAACAATATTATCTGGGGCCTAGGTTATCGCTTCACTCATGAAGTGGACGACAACGCGCCCGGTCTGGCTTTTTTGCCGCCAACTCTTGACCAAAACCTGTTCAGCGGATTGGTGCAGGATGAAATCATGCTCCGGGAAAACCTGTTCTTCACCCTCGGAACCAAACTGGAACATAACGATTATACCGGCTTTGAAGTGGAACCCAGCGCGCGGCTGCAATGGAATGTCACGCCCAAGCAAATGATTTGGGGCGCGGTTTCACGCGCCGTTCGAACACCGTCCCGCGTTGACCGGGATATGTCGCAGCCGGCACCGTCTTCCCCGCTGGTCATCCTGCAAGGCTCGCCGGGCTTTGATTCTGAAACGCTGATTGCTTACGAATTGGGTTATCGCTCCCAACTTGGCCCCAAGGTCAGCGCTTCCGTTTCAACTTTTTACAACGACTACAACGATTTGCGGAGCACCACGACCAACAGCGTTCTCAATGGCTTTGGCCTGCCCTTCCCCTTCTATTTTCAAAATAACCTCGAAGGCGAAACTTATGGGGTTGAGCTTGGGGCCACGTATCAAATGCTCAGTTGGTGGAGGCTGCATGGCGGCTATAATTTTCTTGAGGAAAATCTCCGCGTTAAGTCCGGCCAGACAGACATCAATAACGGGCTAAACGAAACATCCGACCCGCAACAGCAATTCTCCATTCGCTCCTCCATGAATCTGCCAAAAAACGTGGAGCTGGATGCCGGATTACGATGGGTGGACACCCTTCATAATAATTCCGGGGCGACACAAGGAACCGTGCCGAGCTATTTTGAACTGGATGTCCATATCGGCTGGCACGTCACAAAAAACCTCGAAATTTCCCTCGTTGGACAAAATCTGCTGCATGACCAACATGCCGAATATGGTTTCCCAAGCCCGACACGGGAAGAGATTCAACGCAGTGTGTATGGAAAGGTCGCATGGCAATTCTAAACCCATTCGACAGACCATGTCGGCCCTGTGACCTGAAAAGGTTGTTCCCTGTTTGGGTTGTCGTGTCCGCGTTGCTGTTGTCGGGAGCCATCGAGATGCCGGCGCAGACAAAGATTTCCAGGGAGTATCAGATCAAGGCCGCTTTCTTGTTCAACTTCGCCCAATTTGTTACCTGGCCACCAGACGCGTTTACCAACGCCGCCGCGCCATTCCGCATCGGTATTCTAGGCGAGGATCCGTTTGGCGCTTTTCTGGACGAAACCGTTCGCAACGAAAAAGTGAATGGCCACCCGTTGGTCGTTCAACGCTACCGCAGCGCCAAGGACATCAAGGACTGCCAGATTTTGTTTGTCAGCCGCTCCGAAAGCCGCCGGGTGAAGCGGATTCTCGCGGACTTGAAAGACCGGAATATCCTGACCGTCGGCGACATGGAGGACCTTGTGGAAAGCGGTGGCATCATACGCTTTTCTACGGAAAAAAATAAAATTCATTTCCAAGTCAACCTGGAGGCCGCGAAGAATGCCAATCTGACAATCAGTTCCAAAATGTTGCGGCTGGCTGAAATAGTCACCCCCGAAAAGGATTGACCATGCCACTGAGAAACCTGCCCATCCGGCGAAAATTGATGACCGTCAATTTGCTGATCAGCAGCATAGTAATCTTACTGACCTGCACGGCGTTCATCACCTACGAAATCATCACTCTGCGCAAAGCGATGCTGCAAGGATACAGCACACGCGCCCAAATCATCGCCGCCAATTCATCCGCCGCCCTTGCATTTCAAAACGAGGCCGACGCCGCCGACGTGTTGAGCGCACTCAAAACCGACAAACGGATCATGACAGCGTGTCTCTACGATGATCAGGGGAAAATTCTTGCCAAATATCCAAGCAACGCCGCCGCCGGTGTTTTTCCCGATGCCCCCCGCGCGTCCGGTTATCAGAATGGATGCCTGGAAATTTTCAGCCCCGTCGTTCAGGGCGGCCGCACGCTTGGCGCAGTTTATCTCCAGTCAGACTTATCCGCCTTGACCGACCGCTACCGGGTATACGCCGGGCTCGCGGCCATCATTATTGCCAGCTCAATTTTGGTGGCGTATTTGCTTTCACGCATGCTGCAAAGGCAAATCTCCCTGCCCATCCTGGCATTGGCGGAAACGGCGCGGGTCATTTCCGACCACCATGATTTTTCCGTCCGTGCCGCCAAGATCAGCGACGATGAACTAGGTTTGTTGACCGATGCCTTCAACCAGATGCTCACACAAATTGAAGCCCAAGACATGGCCATCAAGAAGCTCAACACGGAACTGGAACAACGCGTGGTCCAGCGCACCGGAGAACTGGAGGCCGCCAACAGGGAACTGGAGGCCTTTTCTTATTCAATTTCACACGATTTACGCGCGCCGTTGCGCACTGTGAACGGATTTGCCGGGATCGTGTTGGAAGATTTCGGCTCGCAAATTCCCGAGGAAGGTAAACGCTATCTGGAACGGATTCGCGATGGCGGAGCAAGAATGGGAGTGTTGATTGACGATCTGCTCGCCTTTGCACGATTGAGCCGGCAACCGGTGAACCGGCAAAACGTTGATACGGCCAAGCTGGTTCAAAATGCCATTGATGAACTGAAGCCGCAACGGGACGGCCGCCAGATTGAGATTCGCATCGGAAACCTGCCGCCTTGCCAGGGCGATGCCGCACTGCTGAAACAAATCTGGATCAATCTGATTTCCAACGCGATCAAATACACACGCGGCCGGGTTCCGGCGATTATCGAAATCGGTTGCAAGCTCGATGATGGCGGAACCACTTATTTGGTCCGCGACAATGGCGCGGGCTTTGACATGAAGTATGTAAACAAGTTGTTTGGAGTTTTTCAAAGGCTGCATCGCACCGACGAGTTCGAGGGCACCGGCGTCGGGCTGGCCATCGTCCAGCGCATCGTCCACCGCCACGGCGGACGCGTCTGGGCGGAGGCCGAAGTGAACCACGGTGCCACGTTTTGTTTCACCCTTGAAGAGGCGGATAAATTATGAACAACACACACGAAATTGAAATTCTGCTGGTCGAAGATAACCAGGACGATCTTGATATGGCCTTGCACTCGCTCCGCAAGGCAAATCTGACCAATCGCATACAAATCGCCCGCGATGGTGCGGAGGCATTGGAGTTTATTTTTTGTCAGGGTGCGCACACCGGACGAAAAATTGAGAGCCGGCCAAAGGTGATTCTGTTGGACTTGAAGCTGCCAAAAATTGATGGATTGGAGGTATTGAAGCAGGTTAAAAGCGACCCGCGCACAAGGATGATTCCCGTCGTCATGCTAACCTCATCCAAGGAGCAAAAAGATGTGATTGAGAGTTACCACTTGGGCGCCAACAGCTACATCGTCAAACCAGTGAATTTTGAGGGCTTCGCCGCAGCGGTGCAGGAATTGGGAATGTATTGGTTATTGCTCAATGAATCCCCCAAACCTTAACCCTGCTCAACCCACTCCCCACCGCTCTTGCGCCGCACTGATTTCGACCGAAACCGCAGTGGATGGAACAGGGAAGAAATCCGCGTTTGCCCCTAAGGACCAGTATCCCCGCCAACAATGGTTGTTTTTCGTTGGCGATTTCAACACGGGCCTCGCCGGGCAATTGCAAAACCAGCAAACGGACAGCCAGCGACCTGGGCCGACTCAACCACTTTATGCTCGCCGTCGCTGGAGCCGGTGTTCATCCTGATGGCGGCAAGCCCAGTCGCGTTGACAATCCAAATTCTTAGGGGAATTGATTGGGGCTTTTCCGGGATCCTCAAATTGCAATCACAACGCAGCTGTAGCATGGGTTGCTATTTTATAGACATCAAGCTGCCGTTGTTTGAAAGCGTCCCAGGGTCGGCGATGACTTGAACCTCAAACATTTTGGCGAGAATAGGGCGGATAAAAAATTATTTCCATCGAGGCGTGACTGCGGATTTCCAACGCGGTGGGAAACTCCGTCAAAGAATTCTTTCGCGATGTTTGACGGCTTGGATTTTCTCCCAGAGAAACACATTCCCCGCGCGAAATCCTAAACGGGAAAGCCCCGGAGCCAGGCGGCGGGTCAATGTGGAGCACAGAGGGCAACAGGGCGAGCAATACATTGACGCGACGGCCGGCGAACCATCATTGAAACCGGATACGCGCGCGGACTTTGACAGCACCTCTGTGCGATGATAGGGCTGCGTTAGTGATGTCGCATGTGAAACTTAACCAAGTATTACGCGGATGATTCATCGGACACTGCATGTATTGCTTTGTGGACTGTCAAGTGAACTTCGGTGAGGACTGCCACATCTATTGCGAAGACATTTGCGGATCATCACGCCAACTGTTCCGTGAACATTCTGCTGCGTGACGCGGGAAGTTTTCCGCCAATATCGCGGACTCTGCTCGTCAATTGCCCGGCGCGAACCGGGTTGATCCACCGGAAATTGCCTGAATGCTTCACGCACCGCCAGTTGGCCTGCTTCGCGACTTGCTGCGTGGATATCACCGGCAATTGCCCGGTCATTCGCGAACGGTTGCACCAACCATTGTGCGGCCGCTGCTCGGCGCTAGGTGAGACGTGTCCGGCAACTGATCGGATACGGTTCGTCATTCGCCCGGCGATTACTCAGATGATTAACCAGACACTGCGCAGATGCTTCGCCGGATGCTGCGCGGCCGCTGCTCGGCTTGCGGCCCTATTTTTGATAAGGGGATGGTGTCTAACCAAAATACCGGCTTTCCAATTCCAGAAAGCCGCCAAAGATTCCGTTCGACTGAACATCTCAAATTGATGCATCCATGAGCAAATTTCCAAGCACTGAACGAGCGTTCTGAAACCGGCAGCGAAACGAAGCAGGTCGGAAGTGGCATGAACGGACGACGGCGGAGTTGAGCGCGGTTTTAGAACAACCGGTGAGTGCGCGACCGTCTAGGTTTCAATTGAGGCGATTTGTCTGGTCGGTTGCTGAATACCTGGAAGCAAGCCGGCCAGTCAAAGCGCCGGCCATCACATCAGATGGAAACGCCCTTCGATTTTTTGCAGCCCTGTTCCAATTGCTGTTCTCGAAACCGTTTGATCTTCCCGTTCTGGCTTTTGGCGATGGCAGCCAACGGTAGAATGTTGGGCCAGCTAATATGATGTTTGTTGGCAATTTTCCGGGCGCGCTGGTCGGTCGTCAGTTTCAATACTTGATTCGCTGCGCCAAGCCAGTGTCTTGCCGGAATCTCGCTGTGCTCGACCTGTTGCAGAAATTCATTCAAAAAAGCGCGGACGCACGGCAGCAGAATTTTTAGATGTGGAACGTCATGACGTTTTTCCTGCGGCACATTGGCAACCAACTCCAGCTTGCAGGCGAGTAATGAAATAGGGTCAAGAACACGGATGGTTTTCCCGTTCCATTCGGTTTGAACTGCCAGTGCGTCCACCGAGTTGGTGACACCTGGAATTCGCCGGACCACTTCAATGGCCGATTTCAGATCACCGATTTGAAATGGAATGACTCCGGCCAGTGCGGTCATTTGCACCTTGGGCGGATAACCCGGAACCAGTTCCAACTGCCGGGCAATGCGTTGAACATCTGCAACCCCGCCTTTGAAATCAATGTCCTCGCTCGTGAACGGCTGCAAGGATTTAAGTTGCGGTTCGGTGGCTAGATACCGTTCCGCCCAATAGTTGACCGCCTGGCCGCCGATGAGCAGATAAGGTTGTCCCGCGGCATCGCGAACGTCGAGAATTTCTGAAAATTGGTGGAGAGAAAAGCCCACGGTTATGCCCATTTGGCCATGGCGCGGGCAACCTGTTTGAAATTGGTGATGCGCCACTTAGCCCCATCTCCGACCAGTGAAGCCCGTCGCTGCTGTGCCACAGCCGCTGCAGGGCTACGGCGAGCTCTGCGAACAGCCGCCATGCGGCTGTTCGCTTCCTGACGTTTCACTGCATTGAAATCCACCGTCTTCACAGTTCAACTGATACTGCAATCTGAAGTCCGACGCAAGTTTGCGACGGCACTGAATGGGTATGATTGGGGCCAGTCTGGTCGCAGAATTAAAGAATCTGTCGGTGCATTTTGTGTATGAGATACAAGTTGCCGGGGAGGTTTTTCAGGCAGACTGGCTAAAAATGACTATCAAGATGTAGCTGGAGAATGTGCCCCAAATGGCACAACCACCATCGGCGAATTGCATAAGCTGATTTCGTATGTTTACAGCCGTAGCGCAAAAGAATCTGGCGGATGCCGAAGGCTACTTCGACGAGCATCTGGCGCAGAACGACTACTATGCCGCCGGTGAAATCCAGCCCGGCCAGTGGATTGGTGCGGGCGCGGAGCGGCTGGGATTAAACAATGCTGTCACCCGTGATCAATTTCACGCCCTGTGTGAAAACCAAAATCCGAATGACGGCAAACGTCTGACGCGGCGGCAGGAAAAAACAAATCAGCGGCGCGTGTTTTATGACTTCACCTGTTCCGCGCCCAAGTCCATTTCGGTGCTGGCGGTGACGATGGATGACGACCGGTTGGTGTCGGCACATGAGGAAGCGACGCGCATTGCGTTCCGCGAACTTGAAACCTTTGCGGCAACACGAGTTCGCAAGCAGGGCACCCAACGCGACCGCACCACCGGCAACTTGGTCGCCGCCGCGTTCACGCATACGAGCAGCCGGGCGCTTGATCCGCTGTTGCACACACATCTCACGGTGTTCAACGCCACCTTTGATGAAACGGAAAAGCGCTGGAAAGCATTGCAGGCAGGCGGTATGTATGACGCGATTCGTTACGGCACGGCAGTCTATCGCAACGAACTGGCGAAACGGGTTCAACAGATCGGCTACTGCATTCGACCCGCAAAACACGGCTTTGAAATCGAGGGTGTGAGCGATGCGGTGTTGAAACGATTTTCCAAACGCTCCCAGCAGCGTGACGCAGTGGTCCGGGAACTGGAACAAAAGCTGGGGCGCAAATTGTCGAACAATGCCATCGCCCTAGCGGTGCATCAGAGCCGGACGAAAAAGATTAAGGGCATTTCGACCGCCGAGGTTCGCGAGCAGCAGTTGGCACAATTGCAGCCGGATGAATTGCAGGCGTTGCAAAAACTCACCACGTCGGTTCAACCCATCCGGCAAGTCCGCCGGTTTGAACCGGAAAACCAAGCCCTGAATTACGCCGTCGCCCATGTCTTCGAGCGCAAGTCTGTCGTGCCGGAGCATGAACTGTTGGGCTTGGCGCTGGCGCAGCATCCGGGTGAACTGGATTTGTCGGTATTGAAAGAAACGGCAAAGCATTCGGCTCATCTGGTCAAAACCGAGCGAGGATTATCCACGCCACAGATTTTGGCAACGGAGTTGGATTTGATTCAGACGGTCAATGCGGCCTGCGACACCGTTGCGCCGATTCATCCAACATATAAACCTGCCGACTGGCTGGGCGAAGATCAACAACGGGCGATTTATCATGTCCTGCGCACCCATGACCGGATCACCGGCCTGCGTGGTCTGGCTGGCAGCGGCAAAACCACGGCGTTGCGCGAGTTGGTCGCCGCCTGCGTCGAAGTTAAAATCGAACCGTTGTTTTGCGCGCCGACGGCGGCTGCAACGGATGTGCTCCGCAAGGAAGGATTCGAGGCGAAGACGCTGCAAAGTTTGTTGCTGACGAAACCGAAGCTGGACGAACGGCGGCTGGTGGTGCTGGACGAAGCCGGGGCGGTGGGCATTGACGACATGAAGCGGCTGTTTGACCTGGCGCGTGACGCCCGCGTCGTGCTTTCCGGCGACACCGGCCAGCACGCCTCGGTGGTGCGTGGTGATGCGCTGCGGATTCTGGAGCAACATTCCAATTTTCAATCCGGTCAACTAACCCGAATTCGTCGCCAACGCAAAGCCGAGTATCGCAAAGCGGTCGAACTGGCCGCGCAGAAGCGGACCCTGGAGGCATTCACGCAACTGGAACGCATGGGAGCGGTGGCCGAATTTTCTGATCGTCAGATTTACGAATCCGCCGCGCAGTCATATTTGAAAGCGGTGGCGCAAAATAAATCAGCGCTGCTGGTCGCGCCGACTTGGAATGAAATCGAGGCGGTCACGGAGAAGGTCCGGGGCGCAATGAAAACATCTGGCCGGCTGACCGGTGAAGAAAAAGAATTTGAGGTTTTCGATTCATTGTCATGGACGGAAGCGCAAAAACAAGATTCGCGGCAATATCATCCCGGCATGGCGATACGGTTTCACCGTCAGAAGGATGATTTTGCCAAAGACGAAACGGTCGCGGTGGTCGCGGTCGAAAACGATGCGATCAAAGTTCAACGTGCGGACGGTGCTGAAAATCTTTTCCCATTGGGTGCAGGCTGCGCCTGCTTTGATGTAGGGGAGAGGCGGAAGTTGAAAATTGCTGCCGGCGACAAGCTGTTGCTGCAAGCGAACACGGTCGGCAAGCGTTTCATCAGTGGCGAACTCGTCGAGGTGCGGGCGATTCAGGGCGGTTCGGTGGTGTTGGCCGATGGCCGGGTGATTCGTCAAAATTACCGCACATTCACTCATGGCTACGCCGTCACGTCGCACGCCGCCCAGGGCAAGACAGTGGATGAAGTGTTGGTCGTGGCCACATCGCGTTCGCTGGCCGCCGTCCATCAGCAACAATTTTACGTCAGCATCTCGCGCGGTCGTGAACGCTGCCAGATTTTCACCGATGACACCGAACGACTGCGTTCGCACGTCACGCGCTCCAGTGCGCGCTTGGCCGCCATCGAGGCCGGGCCGGCTATCCGTCAGCGCGACTTCCTGAAAACTGTCTTGCAAAGCGGTAATCGCTTCCTGAAACGATTCCGCCAACGCATCGCGCAAACGCTTTCACCTAAAACCACTGAAAGGAGCAGCCATGAAATCAAGCTCACTGAACCCCAGCGACAATCCGTCCACCGAATCTCAATCTAATTCACGCGATAATCCCTGTCTCGGCAGTGACCTCCAGATCACCGCCCTGAATGTGATTGCCGACGATGGCATCAGCTACCTGCTGCCTTACGCGCAATTTCTTCTTGCCGAGCGGGTGTCTAATCCCGTCTTGGAAAATATGCCGGAGGCACCGCCGGAAAAGATGTTGATCCGCTTTGTTGCGGCCGAGGTCGTCGTCGTGGGCAGTGGTCTCAAGGTCGTCGAGCGGATGATCCAGAAATGTGAATTGAAGTTCGTCAAGTCGGCGGATCGGCGTTTTGCCGCCACGTTGAAAACCCACATTGCCGCCGTCACCATCACTTTAACTAAGGAAAATGTATGACTGCTGATACACCGTTAAAAATTCAGGCACTGGAACAGTTTCCGGTCACGATGACCAAGGAAATGGTCGCCAAGGCGCTGGGCGTTGCCCCGCATATCATCCCGCCGTTATCGCAGGCCGGGTTGATTAAACCGCTGGGACGCCCGCAGCGTTATTGCGTGAAGCATTATTCCCGGGATTTGCTTGCCCGGCAAATCGCGGATGTGGACTGGCTCGACAAAGTGGTGGCGGCCATTCATCGGCACTGGCGCATTAAGAATTCGCGCAAACGTGCAAAACTTGTCTAATTGTTACGGCATCAATGAGACTGGGTGTTTCGCCCGTGTCCCTTTACATTTAGGATATTCGGAGCATCCCCAAAATATGCTTCCTGTATTTGAACCCCGCTTCGCAATCCTCTCAATCATATCTTTGCCGCAGATAGGGCACTTGGGGACCGAGGTATCAAGCTCGACATCCAAAGTTCTTTGGATTTGAACAGATTTTACCAAGGCCAGTAGTTTTGAGCCGTCAATTAATTGAATGGGTTTCCCTGCGGCAAATTCTTGGGCGTCGCGAGTGAAGTTGCCGGTCGTAACAATGATGGCTTCGTCAGCTTTTTCGGCTGTCATCAGGCCAAACATTTCTCGAATCACCGGAGCACCTACCGAAAAGATCTTCCATTGTTTGCATTGAACTACAGATTTGTGGCCGTCCTTTCGGAGCGTTATATCAATGCCGCCGTCGGCACCGCGACCAAGCGAGTATTCCGTCTGGAAGCCCTGTCGCCGGAACGCTTCGGCCACGAGAAATTCAAAGTCTTTCCATGACGTTTTCCGTAACGACTCCAAGCTCGTCTGCTCATCAACTTGTTTGCGGCGTTTGATTTCAAATAAAGTTGAGGCAACGGCGAAAAGGCCGAACAACATCAACGATATGGGGGCCAACCGGGGAAGGGCAATGGCGAATGGTTTTGCGACTGGGTTTGAAGCAATTGCCGCAGGGATAGCCCAACGCATGGCAATAAAAACAACAACGCCGGTCATCGCAATCGCAACGACGATAATGGTGTGGCGGCGGAAACGGGTCGAACGTGTCCGGCGGCGGTGACGTCGGTCTTTCAACAAGGATGATGGGTGGGACATGAATTCCTCTCCGTTGTGGATTTTGTCGTTGACCACGGCGTATCAACACGATCAGACCAAGGCCAATTGCCATTACCAAGTAGATCAAGACGATGAGGACGCCCAATTTGTGCAGGGCGATGAATTCATCCACCTGTCCCAAGGCCGTCTGTTGCAATTCCAGAATGTTAATCTGCCACAATTGCATGATGCGCTCCTTTCTAGGTGATGATGGCTTGTGCCACAGGTTCGGGTTTGGTGGCTTCCCTGCGTAAGCGCTCGTATTCGCCCAACGAGGGGAGTTCCACCTTGGCCTTGCGCGAATAGGCACGGTGGACGGCCTTGCTGTTCTGGCCCAAGTTCTCCATTGCAAACCGTTCAGGATAACCGACCGCCTTCGCTCTTTCCGCCCACGCATAACGATAGCTGTGCAACGTCACGCCCTTGATGCCGAGGCCGGCGCAGCGTTGCTTGAACTCGGTCGCCCGGTCGCCCGAACGGACGGTGCGCAGATACGGGAACAACGGGCCTTCGGCGGGCAAGTCCCGTAAAACCTCCGCGACATCCTCGTCAAATCGGACAATGGCAACGCTGCCGGTTTTTTTTCGCGCATAGCCAATGGTGTGATTTTCCCAATCCACATCCTCGGCATTCAAGAGCGCCAGATCCGATTGCGATGCGCCCAAGTGCCACGCCAGTTTGTAGAACGCCTTGCGTTCGGGATTCAGTTCGCGGGCGGTGATGGCCAGATGTTCGGCCAACGTGATGCTGCGCTTGTCCTTGAACTCGACTGCTGGCCAGCGTTTCTTGGGCAGCACCGGCCACGGCAGCCAAGTCATGTCCAAGGCGAAGTTGTGAATGCGCCGCAGATAGACGTTGGTCGAAACTTTCCCGGCTTCGAGCACGCGCAGAAAATGTTCCGGGCGCGTTTCCAGCAGCGGCAACTGGCGGATCAAGTCGAATGCATTGTCCTTAATGGCAGTTTGCCAGCGACGTTGGGTCTCGCCTTTTTTGAGCTTCACCATTTCCTCCATGACGAACTGCCAGTTGCGGGTGGCGATCTCCTTGTCGCTGGCTGCGAGATAGGCGCGGGCGATTTGGAGGTTTACGGCAGGCTGTTGCTCAGCTTCGTTCCGGGAATGGAGCAACCGGATGGCAAGGGTGCGGTCATGCGTGCCAAGGCTTTCCTGTTTGCCGGTGACCTCGTCGTGCAGGTAGAAGCGGCCGCCTTGCTTCCGCTTGTAGAGTCTGAATCGTTGTTTCATAACTGGATTGCCAGTGATGAGGTTACGACGATTGACCGGGACTCCGGTAAGGAGCAAGCGGGAGTTAAACAGCGCAGGCCAGAGTTAAATTTTGCTGGCACTTCCGCTGGCACTCAAGGGTGGAAGCCTGCCAAGTCATGCGGTTCCAACCGGTTAGACTTGGAGGCGAGGGTCGGAATCGAACCGACGAATGCAGCTTTTGCAGAGCCGTGCCTTACCACTTGGCTACCCCGCCTTTGGGGAGCGGCAAAATAAATTATTTTCCCCTCGAAGCAAGTTCAACTTTCGTCGCCGGTGGTCTTTTAACTGATGGATCCCAGTTTCCGCCGCTGTTTCCAGAGTTCTGCTGGCTTGAAAATTCCTGCCGGCGTAATGATGCCGGTGATCAATTCCGCCGGGGTCACATCGAATCCGGGATTGCGCGCGCCGCTCGTCGGATTGGCGACCCGGATGTATTCGCGCCGGTCCTGCGGATTGATTCCCCAGGCGCCGAGGACTTCGGACTCGTGCCGTTCTTCGATGGGAATGTCAAAGCCGCGTTTCAAATTCCAATCAATCGTCGAAAGGGGGATGGCGACGTAGAACGGAATCCGGTGTCGCGCGGCGAGCACGGCCTTGGTGTAGGTCCCGATCTTGTTGGCCACTTCGCCGGTGCGGCCGAGCACGCGGTCGCTGCCGACGATGACCAAATCAATCTCTCCGCGTTGCATCAAATGGCCGGCGGCGTTGTCGGCGATGATCTGATGCGAAATTTTCTGCTGCGCGAGTTCCCACGCGGTGAGCGTTGCGCCCTGGGAACGCGGGCGGGTTTCGTCGCAAAAGACGTGGAATTTTTTACCCTGCGCCTGCGCCGCATACAGGGGCGCGGTGGCGGTGCCGGTATCCACGAACGCCAGCCAGCCGGCGTTGCAATGCGTGAGCACTTTCATGCCGTTGCGAATCAGCTTCGCGCCGTGCCGGCCAATTTCTTCGCAGTGGCGGGCGTCTTCGTTGGCAAACTCCTCGGCTGCCGCCAGCGCGAGCGCCTGTTGTTCTGCGACCGTCTCCCCTGCCCGCATCTGCCGGCGGACATCGTTCATGGCGTTGACGGGGTCCACGGCGGTCGGCCGCGCGGCGGCAAGGGTTTTAAAAACCAAGTCAACGTGTGCGGAAAATTTCCCCAAGCTTCCACCGCGAAACGCCAGCGCGCCCTGCGCCAAGCCATAGGCGGCGGTGGCTCCGATGGCCCCAGCCCCGCGCACGATCATGTCGGTAATGGCGACGGCGGTTTCGCGAAAGTTTTTCGTGCCAACGATTTTGAATTCGTGTGGCAGCAGCCGTTGCTCGATGAGCCGGACGGAATTCGTTTTGGCGTCAAAGGTGACGGTGCGAAAATGTTCGGTGTGACCGCGGACAGTGACATTCATGCGCTATCAAATAAAGGATGTGCTCCACTTTGCAAGTGATTCCGGCCGTGGTTAAAATTTTCGAGCCAGCATTGAACGGCGCGGCTATGCGGCATCCAGTGGCAGGATAAATTGCACAATCAAACCACTGCGATCCGTCCGCAGGCGCGCAGAAATCACGCCTTTGTGCAGTTCAATGATGCTTTTGCAGATAGCCAGCCCCAGTCCGGCTCCGGTGCCCGGCTCGGAGCGCGGGGTGAGTTGCACGAATCGTTCAAAGATGGCCGCCAACTGTTCGGGCGGCACGCCGGGACCTTCGTCCCAGACTTCCACCGTCCATCGCCCCTCCGCACATTGGGAATGACAGGTGATGATTCCGCCCGGCGGGCTATGACGCATCGCGTTGGAAAGCAAATTGAACAACACCTGCCGGATCCAGCCATGGTCGAACACCGCCGTGCCGCTGCCGTTCTGCGCGACCACCAGTTTCAACCCCCGGCTCTCGGCCAGCAGCTTTGCGTCCTCGGCAAACTGGCTGATGTAATCGCTGGTCAGACTGGATTTCAGTTTGAGCGGCAACACGCTCGAATCCGCCTTGGCCAGCGTCAACAGTCGTTCCAGCGTCTCCGTGAGATAAATCGTTTCCTGCAACTGTTCTTCGACGGAATGCCGGTGCTGGGGCGGCAACCCCGGATCGTTCAGCAACTGCTCGGTGTGCAGACGGATGACCGACAGCGGCGTCATCAATTCGTGCGAGGTGTCCGCCGTGAAGCGTTTCACCTGGGTGAACGATTTTTCCAACCGGTCCATCATTTCATTCAACAGCTTGGCCAGAGCGGTCATTTCGCCCGCCCGGGGCGGAACCGGAATGCGCTCGTTCAGAT
>Ga0310810_10000140_pt1 | contig 74291 bp, 61 predicted proteins | sample NCmetagenome_FD_207641 | JGI IMG/M metagenome (GOLD analysis project Ga0310810, IMG submission 207641) | Soil microbial communities from experimental microcosm in Duke University, North Carolina, United States - NC | ecosystem: Engineered > Artificial ecosystem > Soil microcosm > Unclassified ...
TCGTCCCGATTCCCACGACTCCGGCAGCAAAGCCCATTGCGCCGTTGCCGGTTGCAAAGCTGAGTTCTGGCGACGACGTAAAAGAGCGCGTTCTGGCCCTGGTGGTCGAAAAGACTGGCTATCCCCAGGACATGCTCGATCTCGACCTCGATCTCGAAGCCGACCTCGGCGTGGATACCGTCAAGCAGGCAGAGATCTTCGCCACCATTCGCGAGATTTACAACATCCCGCGCGATGAAAACCGCAAGCTGCGCGACTATCCGACGCTCGCCCATGTCATTCGCTTCGTCTTTGAGAAGCGCCCGGATCTGGCGACCACGACAGAAGTGAAAGACCAGAATGTGGAGCGGGCGCCCTCGCCCGCTACAGCCGAATCTGTCCCGACTGTTGTTCCCGCCGCGACTGTCAGCCCCGACGAAGTCAAAGAACGTGTCCTTGCCCTGGTAGTCGAAAAGACCGGCTATCCGCAAGACATGCTCGATCTCGACCTAGACCTCGAAGCCGACCTCGGAGTTGACACAGTCAAGCAGGCAGAGATCTTCGCCACCATTCGCGAGATTTACAACATCCCGCGCGATGAAAACCGAAAGCTGCGTGACTATCCCACTCTCGCCCACGTCATTCGTTTCGTCTTCGAAAAGCGCCCCGATCTGGTGACTGCCAAACCCGAAATGGAACAGGTGAATGTGGAGCGGGCGCCCTCGCCCGCTACAGCCGAATCTGTCCCGACTGTTGTTCCCGCCGCGCCGGTCACCCCCGACGAAGTCAAAGAACGTGTCCTGGCCCTGGTGGTCGAAAAAACCGGCTATCCCCAAGACATGCTCGATCTTGACCTCGACCTCGAAGCCGACCTCGGGGTGGACACGGTGAAACAGGCGGAGATCTTTGCCACCATTCGCGAAATCTACAGCATCCCGCGCGACGAAAACCGCAAGCTGCGTGACTATCCGACGCTCGCCCATGTCATTCGCTTCGTCTTTGAGAAGCGCCCGGATCTGGCGACCACGACAGAAGTGAAAGACCAGAATGTGGAGCGGGCGCCCTCGCCCGCTACAGCCGAATCTGTCCCGACTGTTGTTCCCGCCGCGACTGTCAGCCCCGACGAAGTCAAAGAACGTGTCCTTGCCCTGGTAGTCGAAAAGACCGGCTATCCGCAAGACATGCTCGATCTCGACCTAGACCTCGAAGCCGACCTCGGAGTTGACACAGTTAAGCAGGCAGAGATCTTCGCCACCATTCGCGAAATCTACAGCATCCCGCGCGATGAAAATCGCAAGCTGCGTGACTATCCCACTCTCGCCCATGTCATTCGCTTCGTCTTTGAGAAGCGCCCCGATCTGACGGGCGCGGCGCCCGCGGCAGTAGAAGAGCCGGCGAAGCCGGAGCCCCGTCCCAACCCTGAGGCAGCACCGGCAGCGCCGGTCTCAGCAGCAATCGCCGCCGTGGACCCTCCGGAAAATTCAACCGCAGTAGCCGACTCCATCAAGGACAAAGTGCTCGACATCGTTGCCGAGAAGACCGGCTATCCGAAAGACATGCTGGACCTCGAACTCGATCTTGAAGCCGACCTTGGGATCGACACCGTCAAACAAGCCGAGATGTTCGCCGCCATCCGAGCGACCTACAACATTCCTCGCGACGAGAACCTCAAGCTGAGAAATTTTCCAACGCTGGCCCACGTGATCAAGTTCGCGCAGGACAGGTCAGGGCTGCTCTCGGCACAAGCGCGGCCAGAGCCACAGGCCAAACTGTCTGCCTCAGTCAAAGCCACACCTGAGCCCGGAACAGTAACACCGCGGCCCGCAAGGCCAGAGGCCACCAGCTTCGACGCAGCCAATAAAGTCCCTCGCCGAGTTCCCGTTCCCGTGCTGCGCCCCCCGCTCAGCATGTGCAAGCCCACCCGCGCGACACTGGATCGTGGCGACCGCGTCGTCATCATGCCCGATCAGGGCGGAGTAGCCGACGCTCTCACTGACACCCTGCACAAAAAGGGAGTCGAGGTCCTTCGCATCGAGTACACGCCGGATGCGGAGTCACTCGAAAAGCTCCTGAAGGCCTGGACCGCGGCCGGTCCTGTTCACGGCATTTACTGGTTGCCGGCACTCGACGTCGAAACGGAAATTGCTGACATGACACTCGACGACTGGCGAGAGTCTCTGCGCGTCAGAGTGAAATCTCTCTATGCCACCATGCGGGCACTATACGAGCACGTTTCGAAGCCGGGCACATTCCTTATCTCCGCAACGCGCCTCGGTGGTCAGCACGGTTACGACGAAGTCGGCGCTGTCGAACCTCTGGGAGGCGCCGTCACCGGCTTCACCAAAACCTATAAGCGAGAACGCGCCGAAGCCACGGTTAAGGCGGTGGACTTCGCAACCACTTGCCAGCCGAGAGACGTTGCCGATCTGTTGATTGAGGAAACCCTGCGCGATCCCGCCACCGTCGAAATCGGTTACAAAGACGGCCTGCGCTGGACAGTCGGCCTGCAGGAGCAACCCGCAGCCAACGGCCAACCCGGGCTTACGCTGGATGAAAATAGCGTGTTCCTGATCACCGGCGCTGCAGGCAGCATCGTTTCGGCGATCACCGCAGACCTGGCTGCCGCATCCGGCGGAACTTTCTATCTGCTCGACCTTGTGCCCGAACCAGACCCCAACAGTCCCGATCTCAAGCGCTTTTCAACCGACAAAGACAATCTGAAGCGCGAGCTCTTCGCCCGCATTCAAGCGCGTGGCGAACGCGCGACACCGGCGCTGGTTGAAAAAGAACTTGCCACCATCGAGCGCCTGCAGTCTGCGCAGAACGCCATTGATGCAGTGAAAGCCGCGGGTGGAACAGCGCACTACTTCAGCGTGAATCTCACCGACCGCGCAGCCGTCGCCAGCATCATTGAGCAAGTCCAAAAGCGAAACGGCAAGATTGATGTCCTCCTGCACGCCGCCGGCCTCGAACGTAGTCATCCTCTGCCTGATAAAGATCCGCGCGAATTCGATCTCGTATTCGACGTGAAGGCAGACGGCTTCTTCAATCTGCTGCACTCAATTGGCATCATGCCGCTGAAAGCAACGGTGGCTTTCAGTTCGATCGCGGGCCGCTTCGGGAACCATGGCCAGGCCGACTACAGCGCGGCCAACGATCTGCTCTGCAAAATCGCAAGTAGCTTCCGTACCACGCGTCCCGAGACCCGTGCTATCGTCATCGACTGGACCGCATGGGGTGGCATCGGCATGGCGAGCCGCGGCTCGATTCCCAAAATCATGGAGATGGCCGGAATCGAAATGCTTTCGCCGGAAGCCGGTGTTCCCATTGTCCGGCGTGAACTCACAACCGGCGGAACGCGCGGCGAAGTGGTCATCGCGCAAAAGCTCGGAATACTGGAGAAAGAGTGGGACGATGACGGCGGACTTGAACGCCCCCAGACCCCATTCGGAACCGTTGCCGGCACGATCGCGAACGCCGGCCTCCTCACGCCTCTGACCACCGAAACAACCCTCGATCCCAAAGTTCAACCCTTCCTCTACGACCACCAGATCGATGGCACTCCGGTCCTGCCCGGAGTGATGGGACTGGAAGCGTTCACTGAGGCCGCGCTCGCATTTGCTCCAGGCTGGCACGTAACCGCAATCGAGGACGTAGATTTCCTCGCGCCCTTCAAGTTCTATCGGAACGAACCGCGGACCGTCACCGTCGAAGCATTTGTACATGCGGAATGCGATCAGGTCATCGCCGAGTGCAAGTTGATCGGCCGGCGCACGCTCCCAACTCAGTCTGAACCGGTGGTGACGACGCACTTCACAGCACGCGTGCGTCTGGCCAAAGCGCCCGTGGCTTCGATTCAGGTTGGAAAAATCAAACCGGAAGGAAACGTCGTCAGCTCCGGGGACATTTACCGTTTGTACTTCCACGGTCCCGCATATCAGGTAATCGAAAAAGCGTGGTGGGATGGAACTCGAGTGATCGGAGCGTTTGCAAAAAATCTTCCGGCAAATCATCACCCCGCGGGGCTGCAGACCATGATTGCCCCGCGCCTGATCGAGATCTGCTTCCAGACTTCAGGCGTATGGGAAATGGGTATCGAGGGCCGAATGGGGTTGCCGCTGCGCATAGACAAAGTCGAAGTGCTCGGCGCTCGCGAGCAGTCTGAAGAACAGTTGTACGCGCTCGTCACGCCGAATCCGCAAACCAGCAGTTTCGATGCAGAGATTGTGGACGCAAACGGCAACTGCTATCTGCGGATGCGTGGCTATCGCACCGCGCCAATTCCAGACGCGATTGACTCACAGGCACGGAAGCAGTTGCAGGCTGCCATGTCGCTCGAGCCGGTCGCCGCCTGATTGGTGCCACGGTCCATGTTGATCGAGGATCTTATGAATCACGAATTTCAACGAGTCGCAATCGTCAACCGGGGTGAGGCCGCCATGCGCTTCATCCATGCAGTCGGCGAATTCAATCAGGAGTACGGCACCTCACTTCGTACCATCGCGCTGTTCACGGAGCCGGACCGGCGAGCTATGTTTGTTCGCGAGGCCGACGAAGCTGTGTGTCTCGGCCCAGCCCATGTTCTCGACCCCAATACGCGTGCGCCCAAGAGCAGCTACGTGGACTACGACCGCCTGCAGCGCGCGCTGGTCGAAGCCCGTGCGGAAGCAGTTTGGGTCGGCTGGGGCTTTGTTGCCGAGCATGCCGCTTTTGCAGACCTTTGCCGCGAACTGGGAATTGTGTTCATCGGTCCCGATGGCGACGTCATGCGGCTCGTCGGCGATAAAATCGCCTCGAAAAAACTGGCTGAAAAAGCCGCCATACCGGTGGCGCCCTGGAGCGGCGGCCCCGTTGAAACCGCTGAAGACGCGCTGCAACAGGGCGAACGTCTCGGTTATCCCCTCCTTATTAAAGCCACGGCCGGCGGCGGCGGTCACGGAATCCGCAAAGCGTACTCCGCGGACGAACTTCCGCGGCTCTTCGAAAGCGCCCGTGCGGAGGCATTCAAATCCTTCGGCGATCCTACGGTTTTCATGGAGACCCTGGTTCAAGGCGCGCGCCACATCGAAGTTCAAGTCATCGCCGATCAACATGGAAACACCTGGGCCGCGGGAGTCCGAGACTGCACCATTCAGCGCCGCCATCAGAAGGTCCTCGAAGAAGCGCCATCCCCGGTTTTAACCGCGCAACAGGATCGTGAGATCCGTGCCGCCGCAGTTCGCTTGAGCGAGGCCGCCAATTATCACAACGCTGGTACGGTCGAATTCCTCTACCAGCCGGAGACCAAAACCTTCGCTTTCATGGAAATGAACACTCGGCTGCAGGTGGAACATCCCGTGACCGAGTGCACTACCGGACTCGACCTGGTAAAGCTGCAGATTCACGTTGCGCGCGGCGGAAAGCTTGAGGGCGAACCCCCGCAAGCAAGCGGCCATGCCATCGAGGTTCGCCTGAATGCGGAAGACGCCGACAACAACTTCGCTCCCGCCCCGGGGGCGATCGAACGATTTCGAATTCTCGCCGGCCCTGGCGTTCGCGTTGATACCGGAGTCGCCGAAGGCGATGCCGTTCCCGCCGAGTTTGACTCCATGGTCGCGAAGATCATCGCCTACGGGCGCACCCGGCAGGAGGCGCTTTCCCGGCTTAAGCGCACTCTCAAGCAAAGTGTGGTCGTGATCAAAGGTGGTTCCAGCAACCGTGCATTCCTTCTGGACTTGCTGCATCGCCAGGAAGTCGAACGAAGTGAAGTCCACATCGGCTGGCTCGATCAACTTGCCGCGAGTGGAGATCACGTTTCCAAGCGCTATTCCGATGTTGCGCTAATTCAGGCCGCCATCGAATCCTATGAGGCGAACCTTGCCATTGAGCAGGCACAGTTTTATGCCTCAGCGGTTCGCGGCCGTCCCCAGGTGCACGCCGAAATTGGCCGTATCGCTGAGCTTCGTTATCGCGGCAATCCTTATTCCCTCAAGACCTACAGGTTGGGGCCCCGCCAGTACCGGATAGAAGCGAACGGCTCGCGCATCGAAGCGAGCCTGGATTACCTCGGCGGCTTCGAGTACTGGCTCAACGTCTTCGGGCAACGCTTCCATCTCGTTTCCGTTCCGCAAGGCCTGAGTTACAGAGTTGAGGTGGATGGAGTCGCTCACCATATCGACCGCGACGATGGCGGAGTTGTCCACGCGCCGGCGCCGGCGGTTGTTGTGTCCATTGCAGTCAAGCCTGGCGATGAAGTTTCAGCCGGTGACCGCCTCGTTGTGCTTGAAGCCATGAAGATGGAGATCCAGGTTGTTGCCCCATTCTCAGGCCACGTCCGGCAAGTGATGGTCATCCCCAACGTGCAGGTGGATACCGGCGCTCCCCTGTTGCAGATCGATCCCGCCAACGGCGAACAGGAGCACGCGGCTGCGGAACGTGTCAGCTTTGGCAGTTCCATGAAAGAAGGTTTCGCTACCCAATCGCTTCCGGCCTATCGGCAGGCTTTGAACGAGCTGCAGCAACTGATCCTCGGCTTCGACGTGGATTCGAAGGGCGTCGCAAAAGCATTTGCTGATTGGAAAAAGATCGCACCGTCAGATGCGTCAGAAGTGAGAGAGCTCGAACGGAAGATTCTCGGCAGTTTCGTGGACATCTGCTCCCTGTTTCAGCGCGAACCAGAGGTCAACCATCGCGCGAGTGCTGAAGAACCCAGCGCAGAGGCGCATTTGTTCGCCTATCTTCGCATGCTGGATACCAAAGGCGAAGGCCTGCCTCCCCAGTTCGTCAGTACTTTGGCGCGAGCTCTTACTCATTACGGCATCAGGACGCTGGAACGGTCCCCGCAGCTGGAAGAGACCATGCTGTGGATCTATAAAGCGCACCAGCGCGTGACCCAGCAGGTCTCACCTTTAGTCGCCATTCTGGACGGGTGCCTGGAAGCCGCTCCCGGAACATTCGGCGCCGACGAACCCGCTCGCATGCTCCTCGACAGTCTGATCTCAGTCACCAGTTCGTCATTCCCCGGACTCAGCGATGTGGCGCGGGAACTTCGCTATCGCACTTTTGACCAGCCCTCGTTCGAAAGAGTGCGCAGAGACGTCTACGACGGAGTTGAAAAGCAACTCTCTGAGATCGCTCTCAATCCGGAAGGTGCCGGCCGCCAGGAACACGTGCACGCGTTGGTTGAATGCCCCCAGCCGCTGGTTGGTCTGCTTCTGAGCAAGTTTTCCGATGCTGAGCTTGCGATGCGGAGGCTCATGCTCGAAGCAATCACGTTGCGTTATTACCGCATTCGCGACCTTGAGAACTTCCATTCTTTCGATCTTGACGGGCACTGCTACGTTTCTGCTGAGTACGAGCTTGAGGGAAAACGGATCCACGTATTTTCGACCCACACCGCCTACTCTGGCCTGCCACAGGCGCTTCAGGCCATCTCGCCGTTATTGAATGCAGTTCCGGCGGAACATGACGTAATGGTTGATGTATACGCTTGGCAGCCGGATCAACCTGCCGCCGATGACGCCAGTGCCCAGGAATTGCAGCGCACCATCAACCAGGCCAACTTTGGCCGGACTTTGCGGCGCGTTGTGGTCGAGGTTGCGTCGCCCCTGCACACAAACGCGGCTGGCGGAATTCAGCATTTCACATTCCGTGCAACCGGCGAAAACACCTACCAGGAAGAGAAACTTTACCGCGGTATCCACCCCATGATGGCAAAGCGCCTGCACTTCTGGCGGCTGAGCAATTTCAACATCGATCGTCTTCCGTCGGTCGAGGACGTATATCTGCTCCATGCGGTTGCGCGTGAAAATCCCAAAGATGAGCGCCTCATCGCCTGCGTTGAAGTCCGTGATGTCACCGCAGTCCGCGATGAGAACGGGCGGGTCGTGCAGTTGCCTCACTTTGAGCGGATGCTCAGCGAAGCCATTGCCGCCATGCGTCTGTATCAGTCACGCCGCCCGCCCAATCAACGCCTTTACTGGAACCGCATCCTCTTATATGTGTGGCAACCGTTGTATCTGGGGCGCGATGAATTTCGCAACATCGTTGCCAGGTTGGCTCCTTCCACCGAAGGGCTGGGCCTGGAGCAGGTTGTGGTACGCGCCCGCATTCCTAATTCCGTGAGTGGAGAATTGCGCGACATGGTTGTGCGTATCTCCAACCCAAGCGGAGATGCGATGTTGACAACCTTCCGGCCCGCGGATCACATGCAGCCCATGAAGCCCTTGTCGGAATACGAGCAGAAAGTCGTTCGCATGCGCCAGCGCGGCATGGTCTATCCCTACGAGATCATCAAGATGCTGACGCCCGAACCTCGGCATACCAGTGCCGAATTTCCTCCTGGGACCTTTGTCGAATACGACCTCGATGCGAGCGGAAAGCTGGCACCCGTCGATCGACCGTATGGGAAGAACAAAACCAACATCATTGCCGGTGTGATTCGCAATTTCACCCCGCGATATCCCGAGGGCATGACGCGCGTGCTGTTGCTGGGCGATCCCAGCAAAGACCTGGGAGCGCTGGCTGAAGCGGAGTGCCGCATGATCAACGGCGCAATCGACCTGGCTCAAGAACTTGGAGTGCCCCTCGAGTGGTTCACGCTCTCAGCCGGGGCGAAAATTTCCATGAGCAGCGGCGTTGAAAACATGGACTGGATCGCCCGTGTTCTGCGCCGCCTGATCGAATTCACCCAGGTCGGCGGCGAGGTCAACCTGATCGTCAACGGCATCAATGTGGGCGCACAGCCTTACTGGAATGCCGAGGCCACCATGCTTATGCACACCCGCGGCATTCTGATCATGACTCCCAAAGCATCCATGGTGCTGACGGGAAAACGCGCGCTCGACTACTCCGGAGGAATCTCTGCCGAAGACAATCAGGGCATCGGCGGCTACGACCGCATCATGGGAATCAATGGCCAGGCGCAATATTGGGCGCGCGACCTCGATCAAGCCTGCCACATCTTATTCCGGCACTACGAGCACACCTACGTGGCTCCCGGCGAGAGATTTCCGCGGCGCGCGGAAACCACGGATCCAATCAATCGCGATCCGCAGGATTTCCCGCATCACAATCACGACGAAGGATTCGCGCGGGTCGGCGACATTTTTTCTGACCACGCAAACGCCGGTCGCAAGAAGTCGTTCGATATTCGCAACGTCATGATGGCCGCCGTCGATCAGGACCATGCTCCGCTCGAACGCTGGGCGGGTATGCGCGCGGCAGAAACCGCGGTGGTCTGGGATGCGCACCTGGGCGGCTATCCGGTATGTTTGGTCGGAATTGAATCGAAGCCCCTGCCGCGCTTCGGGTTCGTTCCCGCTGATGGCCCCGATCAGTGGACCTCGGGCACGTTGTTTCCGCAATCGTCGAAGAAAGTTGCACGCGCCATCAACGCAGCCAGCAACAACCGGCCAGTGGTGATGCTGGCCAACCTGTCTGGCTTCGATGGCTCGCCCGAGTCCATGCGCCGCTTGCAACTGGAGTATGGCGCGGAGATTGGACGCGCGGTGGTTAACTTCCAGGGGCCAATCGTTTTCTGTGTCATTTCCCGCTATCACGGTGGCGCCTACGTCGTCTTCTCCAAAGCCCTGAATGAAAACCTCGAAGTGGCGGCGCTCGAGGGGACCTATGCTTCCGTGATTGGCGGCGCCCCCGCGGCCGCGGTAGTGTTTGCCGGAGAAGTTGAAGCCAAGGCGCGGAAAGATGCCCGGCTGCAAGCCCTCACCCTTGCGATTGCGCAAGCGGAGGGGTCGGAGAAAGCTAAGCTGCGCAACCAGTACGAAGATTTGTTCAAAGTGGTGCATTCGGAGAAGCTCGGAGAAACCGCAGCCGAATTCGACCGTGTTCACAGCGTGCAGCGTGCGCTGCAAGTCGGTGCGCTGAATTGCATTATTCCTCCCGAAAAGCTGCGCGCTTATCTGGTTGACGCGATCGAGCGCGGAATTGCGCGCACCAAAGACGCGGACCAAAAAGCGGCGGTGCTTGTGTCTGAGGCCGCATAGGTGTCCCCAATGACTCGCATCGAAGTGCAGTTGCTGGAGCAGTCTGAAGCGGACGTTTCGGCAAGCAACCACTGGCTGAGCGCGAACGAGCTTCTTTTTGTAGATGGGTTTCGCTTCGAAAAGAGACGCGCCGACTGGCGGCAGGGACGCTGGACCGCCAAACTCGCACTGGCTTGTCATTTCAGTATTCCCATTGAAATTGAGTCCCTGGCAAACATTGAAATTCGTCCCGCCAAATCGGGAGCGCCGGAAGCCTTCATCTTCGGCAAACCAGCTGCTGCGACCATCTCCCTCAGCCATCGCGCTGGGCGCGCCATCTGCGTTGTTGCCGCGCCGGGAGTGAAGCTCGGTTGTGACGTGGAGGCAGTTGAGGAACACAGCGCCGCATTCCTCGCGGACTATTTCACCCGCACTGAGCAGTATCTGATTTCAAACCGCGCCAAAGGTGAGCAATCGTTGGCAACAGCTCTGTTATGGAGCGCGAAGGAGAGTGCGCTTAAAGCCTTACATGAAGGGCTGCGGCTCGACACCCGTGCAGTCTCGGTCAGCATCGAACATGGCCAATTAGGGGACAGTCTGGAGTGGCGTCCCTTTCAGGTCCACTACGAGCAAAACACGATCTTTCACGGATGGTGGCTGCGGCAGGCTGATCTGGTGCGGACCGTCGCCGCTGATCCTGCTCCGAATGCCCCCATCCTCTTGACACAGCTTTTTGCTGCGAAATGAGTGTCATGAATAGGAGCGGCTCATTTCTCGCGCTTCGCCGAACCCGGAACTGTCTCCGCGCTTCGGATCGCTTTCGCGTCCAGTTCCCATTGATGGAGGGCCTTGCGGCATCCTTCCTTTGCCAATCCGGTGTTCATCTGACGCTCGGCCTCTGCAAAAGTGTCCTCCGCATCTTTCCTGGCCTCGCGCGCGGCATCATCGGCGTCTTTAACTTTCTTGACGAAGGCCTGAATTTCAGCGCCGGTTCCGTCTCCCTTGCTGCGAGTTCTTGCCGAAAGCGCCTTGTACGCGACTTTGATCTCATCACTCCAGCGCGCTTTGGTCGCACGATTCAGTTTGTCCAAAGCTTCATTGGCGAGGTCCGCGACTTCGCGTACCTTGCTCTTTCGAAAAAGCCACGTAAAAACAGACCAGTCCATCGCTTCTGTCATCAAGTCTTTTGCTTCTTCGACCTCTGCGAGCTTTTTCACGGCCAAAAAACCATACCGAGTCGACTGGAAAAAGTCCAGTCACCGCGTGAGGCTGTCTATGCCTGAGCACAGCGGCCAATTCGATTTTGACTTCATCATTATTGGTTCAGGATTTGGTGGAAGCGTTTCGGCCCTGCGCCTTGCCGAAAAGGGCTACAAGGTCGCGGTGATGGAGATGGGCCGTCGCTGGACACCGGAAACTCTTCCGCAGACCACATGGTCTCTTCGCCGCTATATCTGGCGTCCCAGGTTGGGCCTGCGGGGATTCTTTAACATGCGGTTGTTTCGGCACGCGACAATTTTCCACGGTTGCGCAGTGGGAGGCGGTTCCATCACCTATGCGGCGACTTTGCTCGAACCTCACGCCAAGGTTTGGGAGTCGAGCACCTGGGCCGGACTGGCGGATTGGAAAGCGGAAATGCCGCTGCACTACGCCACTGCAACCAGGATGTTGGGAGTCGCCGAAAACAACATTCTCGGGCCCGCCGATCACATGCTGCGCCGCACCGCTGAATGGGCCGGCTGTGGTGCTACTTTTTACCAGACTCGGGTCGGCATCCTGGAGTCGTCGTCAGCCGGAACTCCCGGTGAGCAACTTTCCGATCCATTCTTCGACGGTCGCGGGCCATCGCGCAAAACCTGCATTGGTTGTGGCGGCTGCATGATTGGCTGCCGCTTCGAAGCCAAGAACACCCTCGACAAAAATTATCTCTTCCTGGCAGAAAAGCTCGGCGCGCAGGTCTTCCCGGAAACCAAAGTTGTAGACGTAACCCCTCTCAGCGGCAAGTCGGATGGCAGCGCAGGATACGAAGTGTGGACGACCAATTCGTTTGCCCGGTTCAGCCGCGACTCGAAACGATTCACCTGTAGCGCCGTGGTGTTTGCCGCTTCCTCGCTGGGCACCATGGAATTGCTGTTCCGGCTTCGCGAAAAAGGATCGCTTCCGCGCATCAGTGATCGTCTGGGCAAGCATGTGCGCACCAACTCTGAGTCGCTGATTGGCGCAAGAATGCCGGGTTCCAGTGAGGACTACTCGCGAGGCATCGCCATCGGCTCCGGTGTGTACATTGACGAGCACACCCACATCGAAGCCGTTCGCTATCCGCGTGGTTCCGACACCATGGGCGTGCTCACGACGCTGCTCACCAACGGCCAGCCAGGAATTCAACGGATCGCGCTGTGGCTGAAAACCATCGTCCTCGGAATGCTTCAGCATCCTCTGAGGACACTGCGCGTGCTGCAACCATTCGGCTGGGCGCGAGAGCATGTGATCCTGCTCTGTATGCAATCGCTCGAAGGCCATATTCAAATGCGATGGCGGCGGCTCTGGTTCTGGCCATTCAGAAAGTTTCTGGTCAGCCACGGCAGAAAAGTGCCCACCTACATTCCCAAAGCCAACCAGTTCGCCGAACAGTTCGCCCACCTCGCGGGCGGGTTCCCTATGAGCATGCTGCCGGAGATTCTTTTCAACGTTCCCGGCACAGCCCACTGCATCGGCGGATGCGTGATAGCCGATTCTGCGGAGCACGGCGTGGTTGACGTTCAGCACCGTGTCTTCGGTTACAGGAACATGTATGTCTGTGACGGTTCAGTGGTGGCGGCAAATCTCGGCGTGAATCCCAGCCTCACAATCACAGCCCTGGCTGAGCGTGCAATGACCTTTATTCCGTCTAAGACAACCGAGCTCTCTTCTTCACCTCACCCCAGTCGCGGCGCCGGCCGGCAAGTAGCGGTCCAGTAACACTTGCTGGTATTTCACCCACGACCGCGTGGGGAAGAGAAGCGCGCTGCAATTGAGGGTGACCCAGTCTTCGGTTTTAAGTGGCGAACGAAAGCCATTGCGGTGCGCGAACCAGTGCTTCGCGATTTCACGCGCCACGGCGAAACTCACGCTGCCGCTATTCCCGCCGATATCGGCCAGCAAACCATCGAGCGTGAAAATCACTTTGGAGAGCATTACCAGCGGACTCGGAAACCTGACGCCCTTGACAGCGATCATTTCCAGCAGTCTCATGGCCTCCGCGGCGCCGGCAACATATTTGATTGGAAGCTGGTCCAAGAACTGTGACACTACGTCAGCAACTGAATGCGCCTTCGCCGAATCACTGCGGGGAGGATTGTCACTCAGCGCCAGAATCTGCTCGGTAGCGCCAACCGAATCGCGTAATGCCACCATGAAAACCAGCAGCGCCAGATGCCGCCGTTGCTCGCGGCTCAATCGCTCCCGCAGCGCCCAATCGATAATGGTGAGCCGTCCGGTTCGAGCGTCGTAGAGCAGGTTGCCGGCGTGAGGGTCGCCGTGGAACACCGCATTCTCCTGTCCTGACAAGAGCGGTATCGCAACTAACGCTTCGATGATCTGCTCGACAATTCTTTGCCTGCCGGCCGCGTCCAGTAGTGCCGCTGCATTCGGCACCTTGATTCCCGCTTCCTCGCTGAGAGCTGTGATGCTCCGCGTGCACAGCGCAGGAAACACTTCAGGAACACGGACATCGCGCAAATGCACATACAAATTCGCTGCTTCCAACAACGTTTTCTGCTCTCGGCGGAAATTCACCTCGTGCTGCAACAGACGCCGCACCTTGCGGAAAGTATCTGGAATGAGGCTCGCGGGAAATCCATATCGGTGGTGCTGATCGCCAAAATGCTGCGCCAACCCTTGAAGGTAATCCATGTCTTCGGCGAAGTAAGCAGGAATGTGCGGCTTGAGAACTTTGAAGACACCGCGCCGGCGCTTCTGTGTGACCGGATCCTGCCATGTAAATCGCACCACCGCGCTTACACTGGCTTCCGAAAGAATGGTTGATGCAAGCTTGACGTCATATTTCTGCAAGCGCGGCCCCAACTTTCTTTCGACAAGTGCCCGGATCTCCCCGGCAGTGACGTCGCGAATTCCGTTCTCGAGGCGGGCGAGAGCTTTGCGCAATGACGGGCGAAGGTGGCGATTGCGGGCAATCACCTGACCGAGTTTCTGCAGGCCGGGAACTTTCGCAATCAATCGCAACAGCCGCTCTTCGGGGGAAGTCTTTAACGGCAGTTCGATCTGCTCAACTAACTTTGGCGCGAGCCGTGAAGCCGAGAGGCGGGCAACGACAAAAATCATCGCGTCTCGGACCGGCGAGCGCCATTTCAGATAAGTGGGCGGCACCACTCTTTCGACCGGCACCAGTTCATCCACGATCCACTGCGCCATGTTTTCGCGCATGGACTGGCCCAACGGACTGAGCAGCGCAGCCTCAACCGCCCTGATTTTCTCAGCCGTGCTTGCCTTCTGGGGAAGAAATTTGGCCAGAGCTGAGCGCAGTTGTTTGGAATTCAGCTGTCCGGAAGGCGAAATTGAGGCGGCGAGCATTGGCTCTCACCTCAACCAATCTATCAGCGATCGATGAACAGGAAAGTGATTTGAATCACTCCGCTGGCGATGAATGCTAATTCAGGTTTTCGAAAATCCCCGCAGCCCCCATGCCCCCGCCCACGCACATCGTCACCATCCCGTAACGGGCATTCCGGCGTTTCAATTCGCGAATCACGGTGGCGGTCAGCTTCGCGCCGGTGCAGCCGAGCGGGTGTCCCAGCGCTATCGCTCCTCCGTTCGGATTGACGCGCGCAGGATCGATCCCAGCTTCCTGGATGACAGCCAGCGACTGCGCCGCGAATGCTTCGTTCAGTTCGATCACCTCAATGTCGGCGAGTTTCAGCCCCGCAAGCTTCAGTGCCTTCGGAATTGCAAACACTGGGCCGAGCCCCATCTCTTCCGGTTTGTAACCAGCGGTTGCGAACGACACGAATCGCGCCAGGGGAGTAATGCCCAATTGCTTGGCGCGATCCAGTGACATCACCACCGCCGCCGCGGCGCCGTCTGACATCTGCGACGAATTTCCCGCCGTGACCGTTCCCTTTGCGTGAAACGCAGGCTTCAGTGAGAGCAATGCTTCGAGCGACGTGTCTGCGCGCGGCCCTTCGTCGGTCTTGAAAGTAATTTCCTGCTTCTTCGGTTTCGAGCCATTCGGCGTTGTAAAGCTCACGGGAACAGGCACAGTCTCAGCCTCAAACTTGCCCGCCTGGATGGCCGCCACCGCTTTCTTGTGACTATTAAACGAAAACTCATCCGCAGCTTTCCGCGATATGCCAAAGCGTTGCGCAAGTCGCTCAGCGGTCAATCCCATGGAGAGGTACGAATCCGGATAGTGCTCGACCAGCCAGGGGTTCGGCGAAATCTTATGGCCGCCCATCGGGACCAGCGACATGGACTCAGTCCCCCCTGCAACCATCACCTCTGCGGCGCCGGAACCAATGCGCTCCGCCGCCATCGCAATCGACTGCAACCCCGAAGAGCAGAAACGGTTGACGGTCATCGCGGAAACGTCGACTGGCAGGCCCGCGCGCAGCGAAGCAATTCGAGCCACGTTCATCCCTTGCTCGGCCTCGGGCATGGCGCAGCCGAAAATGACATCTTCAATTTCCTTGGGGTCGAGCTGCGGCACGCGCGCCAGTGCGCCTTTAATGGCAATCGCGGCAAGCTCGTCGGGCCGCGTCGCCCGCAATGTTCCCTTGTAAGCGCGCCCAACCGGAGTGCGGACCGAAGAGACGAGAACAACCTCGCGCATGTGGACCTCCCGCGCAATTTCTGTTTCAAGACTACTATGATTTCGACGTGGCCGGATGGTGAGCAACGTCACTCTCTGCCGTGCGTGAAATCACTTGTCAAGAAAACAAATCGAAGCAGAGACTAGAGTGTTTGGAGGTTTTCTGTCATGAAGCGCATTCATAAGGTAGCCGTCCTCGGCGCTGGCACCATGGGCGCGCGCATTGCTGCGCACTTCGCCAATGCCGGCGTCCCCAGCTTTTTATTCGACATTGTGCCCCCTGATGCAGACATGCCCATGCGCAACAAGATCGCAGCCGCAGGGCTGGACGCGGCGAAGAAATCAAAGCCCGCAGCTTTCGTTGAACCTTCGCTTGCCCATCTGATCACCATTGGAAATTTCGAGGATGACCTCAAAAAGCTTGGCGACGTGGATTGGATCATCGAAGCAGTCGTCGAAAATCTCGATATCAAGCGCGATCTGCTGCGAAAAGTCGAGGCTGTGCGCCGGCCGGGAACTATCGTGACTACCAACACCAGTGGTCTACCGGTTGCGCGGATCGTCGAGGGCTTTTCCGAAGATTTTCGCCGGCACTGGTTTGGCACGCACTTCTTCAATCCTCCTCGCTACATGCGATTGCTGGAGATCATCCCGACGGCCGAGACAGACCATTCCGCCATGGAAACCGTGAAGTGGTTTGCCGACGTTCAGCTGGGCAAAGGCGTAGTCTTCGCGAAGGATACGCCCAATTTTATTGCCAACCGCATCGGCACATTTTCTGTTCTTAACGTCATGCGTCTCATGCAGGAACTGGATCTTTCGATCGAGGAAGTCGATGCGCTGACCGGTCAAGCCGTGGGCTGGCCGAAATCGGCTACGTTCCGCACCATCGATCTCGTGGGCCTCGACATTCTCGGCCACGTGGTCAAAAACATGGAAAAAGCGGGCATGCAGGAGAGTCCTCACACCGCGGCGTTACCCGACTTCATGAGACAGATGCTGGAACGAAAATGGCTTGGCGACAAAACCAAAGGCGGTTTCTACAAAAAGGCGAAAGGCGCCGATGGTCAAGAGGAGCGATTGGCGCTGGATTGGAAGACACTGGAGTACCACCCTCGACAGAAGCCGAAATTCCCCGCTCTCGAAATGGCCAAAAATGTCGAGGACATTGGGCCGCGGCTTCGCATGTTGCTGGGCCTCGAGGGTTCGCAGAAGCCCGACAAAGCCGGTACTTTTCTGTGGTCTGCGTTGTGCGACCTCTGGAACTACTCGGCCAATCGCATTCCGGAAATTTCCGAGACCGTCGTTGAGATTGACCGCGCCATGCGCCTGGGCTTCAACTGGGAACTCGGGCCGTTCGAGTTATGGGACGCTGCCGGCGTTGAAGCCACCGTCGCCCGCATGAAGAAAGAGGGACATGCGGTCGCCGCCAACGTGGAGAAGTTGCTGTCCTCGGGCAAGAAGTCCTGGTACGAGGATGACCCTGAACTGCCCTCCGGCCGCGCGTTCTGGAACCTGAACACCAACCACTATTCTCCGGTCCTGGTGCCCCAAGGAGTCTGGTCGGTCACGGTGGCGAAAAAGTCCGGAGGAGTTGTCAAGAAAAACTCCGGAGCATCGCTGATCGACCTTGGCGACGGCATCGGCTGCATCGAGTTTCATTCCAAGATGAACTCGCTTGGCGCCGACATCATTTCTCTCATCACTCAAAGCCTGAAGCCCGGCGGGCCAGGAGACCACTTTGACGCATTTGTCATGACCAATGACGCGCCAAATTTCTCCGTCGGCGCCAATCTCATGCTCCTCTTGATGTCCGTTCAGGAAGAGGAGTGGGATGACGTTGACCTTGCCGTCCGCCAGTTCCAGGGAATGACGCAGGCCATCAAATTCTCGCCCAAGCCCGTGGTGGTCTCGCCGTTCGGGCTGACTCTGGGCGGCGGAGCAGAAATTACCCTGCACGCCCCCGCGCGCCAGCCTCATGCCGAGTTGTACATCGGCTTGGTCGAAGTTGGGGTCGGTTTGCTCCCCGGCGGCGGCGGCTGCAAGGAAATGCTGTTGTGTGCAGTGGATGGAGCCACAGCACTGAAGCAGGGAACTCGTGCGTTGGCGGGAAGCCTGGCCGAATCGGTTGAACTACTCGAGACAATGAAGAAAGCCTTTGAGACCATCGCAACCGCCAAGGTTGCCACCTCTGCGCATGAGGCGCGCGCCCTGGGTTTCCTCAGCAATTCTGATCGCATCACCATGAATCGCGATCGCGTACTCGCCGATGCCAAGAATCGTGCATTAGAACTTCTTCGTGCCGGATACGAGCCGCCGGTTCCGCGTACCGACATCCCCGCTCCTGGCGAGAATATTCTGGCCACCCTGAAGATGGGCGTTCATCTGATGCGGCAGGGCGAGCACATCACCGACTACGAAGTAAAACTCGGCCACAAGATCGCCGAAGTTCTTTGCGGAGGGAACATCACACCCGGCACGCTCATCAGCGAACAATATGTCCTTGACCTGGAGCGCGAAGCATTCACGTCGCTCTGCGGCGAGAAGAAAACGCAGGAAAGAATTCAGTTCACTCTGAAGACAGGGAAGACTCTGCGGAATTGATGGATGTGTAAAACGCCGTCCCCGCGGAGGATTTGCCCCGACCGGCTTCAAGGTAATATGGAAACATGAAGCCGAAGAATACGATCTGCCTCTGGTTTGACAAGGATGCCCATGAAGCGGCGCGCTTCTACGCCGCCACCTTTCCCGAGAGTAAAGTAATCGCGGTTCACAACGCCCCCGCTGACTATCCGAGCGGCAAGAAAGGCGATGTTCTGACGGTGGAGTTCACCGTCGTTGGCATTCCCTGTCTCGGTCTCAACGGCGGCCCGACCTTCAAGCACAGCGAGGCCTTTTCCTTCCAGATCGCGACCGACACTCAGGAAGAGACCGACCGTTACTGGAACGCGATCGTCGGCAACGGTGGCCAGGAAAGCGCCTGCGGTTGGTGCAAGGACCGCTGGGGTCTCTCCTGGCAGATCACGCCCCGCGCCCTCACCGATGCGCTTGCCGCCGGTGGTAGTGAGGCCAAACGTGCCTTCGAGGCAATGATGGGTATGAAGAAGATCGATGTCGCTGCCATCCAGGCAGCTCGGCGAGGCTGACGAGGACCTACCCGCGAGGCTTTCTCCTCCCCACACGATCGAGGATCCGCCTGACTTTTTTCGGAGAGACCGAAAGCCTCTCCGCGACCCGGGACACCTTTCTGCCTTCCCGCTCCCAGACTTTGGGGATGATGATCTCCGCGAACTCTTCGCTGATCTGCTGAAAAGTCTTGTCTCCGACCGATCCCTGAGACCAGGCCCGCAGCGTTGGGTTCACGCTCCCTCCGCGCAGCAGCTTCGCTTTTAATGTCTGCAGATCTTCCCAGGCGTTTTCCGCATGGCCGTCTTTGGAAAGAGTGATCGCCTGGTCATAGCAGCGCCGCGCCGCTTCTGGGTCGTCGAAAAAGCGATTGCAATACGTCAATCCGTGCCAGATCAGCGTATGCGCGAGCAGGCGGCGGTTTTGCGTGTGCTTTGCGAGTTCCACAGCCTCATGCGCAAAGTCTTGTGCCAGGCGAGCGTGGTTGCCAGGTTCCGTGCTGTCGCCGATACCTTCTTCCACACGCGCATTCTCGATCATGCAGCGAACCATTTGCGCGCGCGCCATCAGGATGTTGTCGCGCTTCTGTTCGCCAAGATCGTATGCAGTCTTTGCCGCCGCCTCGGCCAGTTCGAGATCTCCATTATCGAGATGGAGATATGCGTAGTTCACATTTACGCTGCCCAGCCCATGATGGTTCTCATACTGCTGATAAATCGCTGCCGCTTCGGCCAACTCGGCAAGGGCTTCCTGTCGCAGCTGCTCGAAGCGATGCCGGTAGGGTGTTTTGGCACCCCCATCCGCCGATTTCCCGCGCGCTGCGGCCTTGCGGCGGCGCGCCGCTTCCATATCTATTTTGCGGCGCAGTTGCAGCGCAATCAGCCGCTTCACATAGGCCATGTTGTTAAGCGATCGCGCCACGTTGCGATGCTGCGGATCACGGCGTTTGTAGTATTCAATGGCCTTGGTAAAGCTGTCGATCGCATGCTGATGGCGGCCTTGCCGCCGCGCGATACGTCCGTAAGACGAGTGAATATTTCCCAGGGTGAGATAGTCGTCGGTTTTGCTTAACACCGCTTCCGCCCGCTGCAGAATCTCGATGGCTTGCTTCACGTCCCCCTTTTGGAAGCACAGCCAGCTCTCCAAAACCCGCGAAACCGCTGCCATCGGCTCATGCCCGCATTGCAATGCAATGTCGCGTCCCTTGGCAGCGAATGCCAGCGCCTGGTCGTACTCGCCGGTCATCCGCAGGCAACGGCCCTTCCAGAAATTCGCGATCGCAGCAAGTTCCTTGTCGTCGGTGTCGTCGGCAAGGCTTAAAACGAAATCAAAATGGTGGATCGCGTCATCCTTCAGCTCTTCTGCCATGGCCAGCATGCCTTCAGCCATTCGCAAATAGAGATAGTCGAGCAGGCAAAGTCGGCCGCGTACCGCCTTGGAGAAGTGCTCGACGATCGCTCTTACCAGCGGCGGGCGTTCGAAGCCGAGGTCGACCCATTGCGCGAGATATCCTGCAAACCGCCCCGCGTTTTTTTGTTCGGGATCAAACGAATTGAAGAGTGTCCGATGCGCTTCAAGCAGTTGCATGCCGCGCTCGACGCGGCGGCACACCAGGTCGCCCTTTAACTGGGACAAGAGATTGTCCGGGATTTCAGGCGCGGGGCACATCTCCAGACAGGGCTCAGCAGAGCTTTCGCCGCCGACAATCATACGCCAAACCGCCCTATTCGTTGGCGATCTGCCAACCTTCCTTGCCTTTAACCAACAACACGCTCACCGCCATTGGATCCGCGTGATAAAAGCGCACGCCATACTTGTCGATGAGAGTGCCGCGGTCCCACATGTTGAATGACTTTACCGCCTGCCCCTTCGCATCGAAGCTTTCGCCCAGCGCATTCGGGTCCCACTGCCAGCTGTATTCCACTGTAGCGCGCCGCGGACCATCCATCGTCACCTTGGAGACCGAAACCAGTTTTGGATTGGCAAGCGGAACTGTGTAACTTTCAACTTGCTCGGAGTTCTTCACATGTTTTACATCAGGAATCTGCTTCAGAATCTCGCTCCCCTCGTCCGTAAGGGCTATGCGGAGCCCGCCCTTGGCCTTGGTCATCTGTATGACGTTCAGCTTTTCCAGCAACCGGTTGCCCGGGTCGCGGGCATTCTCGCCGTAAGTGTCTTTGATAGTTCCGGTTTCAAACTTCACCACCGCCGGCGCCCGCGCGTTGAGTATGGTGGTGACCATGGTTGTAGCTTCAGACGTGGTGAGTACACGCCGGCTCTCGATGATGACGTACACGATGCCGACGACGAAAACCCCGATCAGAACCATCGTCAATAGAAGAGGAACGACTGACGACTGCTTTTTTTCCAGTTCGATTTCTTGTTCAAACATGATTGCACCTCCGCCGGCCGGTGAAGAAAAACGTCACAGCCTATAGTGGCGCGGAATCGCCTATTTGAATGTGATTCTGCTCACGTCACCGCGTGAGCCCGAACCAGCGTTCTCCTTCGAATATGCAAAAAAATGCCTCATCCGCACCAGCAGCAGGCACGGATGAGGCTTTCAGCTCCCCCATCAGCTTGTGATTACGCTCAATCTATGTAGTCGTAGGCCACCAAAGTCAGAAACTCAGCGAACTCAGGGCTGGTCATCATGCGATCGTAGATCTCTGCCGCCTCTTCCATGCGCCGGCCTTTCAATTTTTCCTTCTGGTCTGCGATGACCTCACGCACCCACTCTCGCGTAATGCGGTGTCCGTTGATCTTGGCCTCATGCCGCAACCATTGCCACACTTGCGCGCGTGAAATTTCAGCCGTGGCAGCATCCTCCATCAGGTTGTAAATCGGCACGCATCCCGAACCGCGCAGCCATGACTCCAGATATTGCAGGCCAACGTCGATATTCCACCGCAGCCCTTCCTCGGTGATCGGACCTTCGGGAACGGTCAGCAAATCGTTGGCGGTCACCCGAACCTCTTCGCGCCGCCGAGTGAGTTGGTTCGCCCCCTCCATGTGTCTGTCGAAAATTTCCTTCGCAACCGGAACCAGCCCCGGGTGCGCCACCCAGGTTCCGTCGTGGCCGGCATTTACCTCGCGAAGCTTGTCTTGCCGGACCTTTTCGAGCGCCTTCTCATTGGCTTCCGGATCGTTCTTGATGGGTATCTGTGCCGCCATTCCTCCCATGGCGTGGATTCCACGCCGATGGCAGGTCTGAATCAGCCGATCGACATACGATTTCAGGAAGTGTTTGTCCATGGTCACGGTGGAACGATCAGGCAACATGAAATCCGGCCGGTTCCGGAATTTCTTGATGAAGCTGAAGATGTAATCCCAGCGGCCGCAGTTCAGGCCCGCCGAGTGTTCGCGCAGCTCATAAAGAATTTCGTCCATTTCGAACGCGGCCAGGATCGTCTCAATCAGGACCGTAGCCCGGATGCTTCCGCGAGGTATGCCCAATTCGTCCTGCCCGAAACAGAAGACGTCATTCCACAGGCGGGCTTCGAGATGGCTTTCCATCTTTGGCAGATAGAAATAGGGTCCGCTGCCTTTGTCGATCAGGGCCTGAGCGTTATGAAAGAAAAAGAGCCCGAAGTCGAACAATGACGCTGAGATCGGCTTGCCGTCCACCGCGAAATGTCTCTCCTGCAAATGCCATCCGCGCGGACGAACCATCAGCGTGGCCACCGGCGGAGTCAGGCGATACTGCTTGCCTTCCGGACTCACGTAGTGGATCGTGCCTCGCACCGCATCACGCAAATTGGCTTGGCCTTCGAGATTGTTTTGCCAGGTCGGGGAGTTCGAATCCTCAAAGTCGGCCATGAAAACATTCGCGCCGGAATTCAGTGCGTTAATGATCATCTTGCGATCAACCGGCCCGGTAATCTCCACTCGTCGGTCCAGCAGGTCATGTGAAATGGGCGCCACCTGCCAATCTCGGTCCCTAATATCTTTTGTCTCAGGCAGAAAGTCTGGCAACTGTCCGCCGTCGATCTGCTGTTGACGGAACCTGCGCCGCTGCAATAGTTCCACTCGGCGCGGTTCGAATTCGCGCGCCAGTGACTCGATGAACCGGGTCGCCTCAGGCGTCAGGATTTCACTTGCGATTTCATTACGGTCGAGTGTCATCGTTGTCATGCCCATCATAGTAGTGAATATGGATGGCCGTTCAGCTTCCAGTAGTCCGAAACGGACGACTTGGTCCTGATGACCCACCACACTTGGAGGACGTTCGCACAATGCGCTCTACTGAGGTCGGCCAAAGGAGCGGGCCGGTTATGTTCCCACAAAGCGCAGCAGAAATGACAAGAGAATGGCACAGCAATCCACGCTGGACCGGAACCAAACGTCCCTACACCAGCCAGCAAGTCGCCAGGCTGCGCGGATCCATCCGCGTGGAGCACACGCTCGCGCGTTTAGGCGCGGAGCGCTTGTGGTACCTCCTGCGCAATGAGGAATACGTCCCCGCGCTCGGCGCTCTGACTGGAAATCAGGCCGTACAGCAGGTCCAGGCTGGGTTAAAAGCCATCTATCTCAGCGGCTGGCAGGTTGCTGCTGACGCCAACAATTCCGGCCACATGTATCCGGACCAGAGCTTGTACCCGGTTGACAGCGTCCCGAATGTGATCCGTCGGATCAACAATGCCCTCATGCGTGCCGACCAGATCCATCACATGAACAACAAGAGCCGTGTCTATTGGATGGCCCCGATTGTCGCCGATGCCGAGGCCGGCTTCGGTGGAACATTAAACGCCTTTGAGCTGATGAAAATGATGATCGATGCCGGCGCGGCTGCGGTCCACTTTGAAGACCAGCTCTCTTCGGCAAAGAAGTGCGGGCACCTCGGCGGTAAAGTTCTTGTGCCTACTTCGGAGGCGATCCAAAAACTGGTTGCTGCGCGGCTGGCCGCCGACGTACTCGGGGTCCCGACTCTAATCATCGCTCGCACCGATGCCAACAGTGCACATCTCTTGACCAGCGACATTGATCCTCGCGATCGCGAATTCCTGACCGGCGAGCGCACCTCCGAGGGCTTCTTCTGCATTCGCGGTGGACTGGATTCCGCCATTGCTCGCGGTCTCGCCTACGCGCCCTACGCTGATTTGATCTGGTGCGAGACATCCGAGCCGAACCTTGAGGAAGCGCGTCGTTTCGCAGACGCCATTCACAAACAGTTCCCCGGCAAAATGCTCGCCTACAACTGCTCACCTTCGTTCAATTGGAAGAAGAAGCTGGACGATATGACCATCGCAAGCTTTCAACCTGAACTCGCGAAGATGGGCTACAAATTTCAATTTGTCACCTTGGCCGGCTTCCATGCGCTGAACCTCAGCATGTTCGAACTGGCGCGCGGATACAAAGATATCGGCATGACCGCATATTCGCGTCTCCAGGAGAAAGAGTTCAGCCGCGAAGCCGAGTACGGATATGAAGCGGTGAAACACCAGCACTTTGTCGGAACTGGATATTTCGACGCTGTCACCGAAGTCATTGCTGGCGGGACGTCATCCACTGTGGCATTGCGGGGCTCAACCGAGGAAGAACAATTCTCGGAGATCAAACGGCAGCTCCGGCCAAAACACGGTCCCGATGCAGCCTGTCAGCCAATTCTGGGCGAATGCCCGTCTGTGCCGCTGATTCCCGAGATCATGCCGGCGCACGAGGAGTCGCTCTTGCCGTCAGGCGATTAAACCCGCCTCGCGCGAGTCGGACTTCATCGCAGTTGCAATTCCTGATGCCCTGAATGCAGATTCAGGGCTTTTCCTTTCCAAACCAGTTCGCCGGTCGTGTTGGGTGGAAGATCGATCTCTGCCGCGATGCCGTCAGCACTCGTCCTGTACTTCGCCTCAATGGTTCCGCGGGGACTCGGAATCGCCGCGGCAACACGTTTCAAAGTGCCCAGATGAGGCTCCAGCCTGACACCTGCGAAGCCAGGGGTCTTCGGTCGAATTCCGGCAACTATGGTCAGAAAGTCGTAATTCGGATGCGCGCTCCAGGCATGCGAATCGGATCTGGTCGGCTCCGGCTGTTCAGCCCAGGTTGTCAGGCCCAACTCCACCATGTCGCGCCAGGGCTTAAGCAGAGCGAGATATTTGTCGCCCATTCCGGCATGATCCAATGCCCGCGCCAGATAAAAACGAAAATAATAGGTCGCGGCAGTCATCTGCGGCACAGACCCCTGCGACGCGAATCCCGGATCGGTCGCTGAAAGAATCTTATTCAGAACGTCTTTCTGCTTTTCGGCAGGAATCACATCCAACCAGGCGCCGAGAATGTTGGCATGCTGGCTGTAGCGCTTTTGCGCAGGCGTGTCGGCAAGCTGACCATTGCTCTCGTTCCAGCACAATTGTCGTACCGCATGCACGGCCCGCGATTCAGCTTCACGATAATGCTTCCCGCGAACCGGATCCCCGAACGCGGACTCAAGCGCAATCCCATAACGCAGCGCTTCGATGTATTGCAGCGTGATGATAGAAGAACCGCCATCCGCGTCTTGAGGCGGAACCCCGAATCCAAAATCCTTCCCCCAATCCACGAATGGCCACCAGGGTATTTGCCCGAGCAGTCCGTCTTGCCTCTGCTTGCTGATGAACCAGTCGAGCACGCTCCGCGTTCCGTTGAGTTGTGCTTGAACGAACTTGGCGTCTCCGCGATATAACCAGAAATCGTGGACCATTCCGACCCACAGCAAAGAGAATGTCGGAATGATCTGCACCACTGAGGACGGATAGCGGCTGCGAGTGATGCCATCAGGAATCCGTGAATCGTTGAACGCCTGGATCGCCTGTCGCGCAAGCCGGTCGTCGCCCGCCACGGTGTACGAGATCAAAGCTTGTATGCGCGTGTCGCCGATGTACTGCATGCGCTCCCAGTACGGCGTATCCATATATGTCTCGTGCGCATCAAGGCGCGCAGTTCGCCAGCCGATCTCCCATATCTTCGCGAGAGACGGATCATCCGACTCAAACTTTCCGCGCTCCTCAAACGGATAAGCCGTGAACCAGGATCGCAGCTTCTCGATTCGTAGCGGCTGGTCGCCGGTGGTGACGTCCAGTTGCAGGTAGCGCCACGTTCTCCACCCTAAAGGCATGAACGTCCGGCCGCCACTGCCATCCGGCACGAACTCATCGAAGATGCCGACTATACGCTTGCCCGCGATCTCGTTCCGATTGCCCTTCTCGCTCCTCTTATCGACGAGCGCCTCTGTATACGTAAGGCGAATCGTGCTCTTGGCGCCGCCGCTCACTGTCAGCTCTGGATATGCCGTAGTCAAATGCGATTGATCCACCAGGATCGTCGCTTTCGTGTGCGCTGGAATTTCCAAAACCCCGTCAGGAAAATTGCCGGAAACCTCCACGCCTGAGCTCCTAATCACGCGCCCAATCGGCGTCAACTCCATTTGCATGGGCGGCAAAGAGTCAGACACCAATTCCCAGTTATTGTTCTGCAGCACCGCTCCTCGCTCAACCGCGTTGCCGATCGATTCCGCCTTAACCCAATTGCCATGCGACGAAGAAGCATCGTTCCAAGACCAATCGAACACCGCTCCATCAATGTGCTCCGCAGGTTCGGCGACGTAATAGGATCTCAGCACTTCTGCTGGCGTGGGTAGTACCTGCACACCTTTTTCTTCCGCAACCTCCCAGGTCTCATCCGTATCCACGACGCGCTGAGTTTCATCTTCTGCAGCCAGAACAAAAGCCGTACGGTCGCTGATTTGTGCCAGTGGTGTCAGCGCGCCGAAATTCCATACCGTCGCTGCTATTTCGTTGCGTCCCGGATGGAGCAGCGGCGCAAGATCGTAGCTTTCATATTTCCAATGCGCCAGATCACTCAGCGCCGGCCCGCGCCCGGCCTCGTGCTGGTTTACCGAAAGAATGAATCGATTATCCGCGCTGATTCGCACAACCAAATGTGCCGGTACTTGCGCCAGTTCGAAAACTTTCCTGAAATGCAGCACCACTTGATCCCGCTGTGGTGCGTTCGCCGCGGTGATCCACTCCGCGTGCCACAAGCCCTTCTGGGTCTCAGGTGCGAGTTGAGCAAAACTGTCCCCATGCGCAACGAGAAGGGTGCAAAAAATGCACAGCACAAGTTTGTTTTTCATCTGGATACAATGGCCCAGCGCTTCATCTCACCTTAACGCGCACCACATCGATACGCACCATCTGCCCCGCGAGCGGCTGGTCGGCAACTCCTGCAATGATCTGCTGCCTGTCCGGCCCATTCTTGCCATTGTCGATCTCGCGATCGTTGCCGTCTACAACTCGGACAGTAACGGTTGCGCCCGCCGCCACAGTAATGTTTGCCTCGAAGTCTTCCTTGTAGATAATGTGCCCGACCGTGGGATAGTGATTCAGCCAATAATCTTGTCTTGGCTCCGAGACATCGATTCCCCAATGCGACCAATCCGGAGTGCTGACCGTACCACCCGCCTTGAAATAGGGATGTTCTGGGTCAGGTGTGTCGCCGCCTGTAATTGTAGTCGGCTCGAAAATGCCACGTATGCGCAGGGTCACGTCATACACCATTCCAGGCTTTCCGCCAAATGTGAATGATTGCTCGTGAAGCCGATCATGAAGGCAGGTGTCCGGCTGAGGCGGGTATTGCGCGGTGCATTTGTCACGTAAGAAGAATTTGTCGAAGCCTGCGGCGGCCTGCATGAGTTCCTTCGACTGGGATTGCGCAGCCGGATCAGGAAGACTCGTCTGCGCGGATTGAACATTTTGATGTCGGCAACCGAAACCCGTGAGGCACAGAACGGTCAACGCTGGCAGAAACTTTGGCGTCGAGCGGCGAGATCGTCTGAAGAATCGAATCTGGAATATTGACATGGGCGCCTCGGGCTTTGAAGATGCCCCAGGCGTGTGCCATAGTCAAGTGCTCCCGAACTGCTTGCGAAGATTCGTTTCGCAAGGAACTCTACTTGAAGAGATTCATCCTCACTGGTGCGCCGGGTTCAGGCAAGACAGCGATGATTCGCCAACTCGATCTCGACGGCTTCCCCGTAGTCGAAGAGGCGGCAACCGACGTCATCGCCGCTGCGCAAGCCCGTGGCGTACTCGAACCTTGGCTTGATCCCTCGTTCATCGACGCAATCGTCAGTCTCCAAAAACAACGCCAAGGCCAGCCCCCGTGCCTTCCCGGCGAGATCCAATTTCACGACCGTTCCATCGTCTGTACCGCGGCGTTGGCCAGGTATCTCGGCTCCCCATTTTCGCCGCTCCTCACCCGCGAGATAGATCGCATTCAGAAAGAAGCATTCTTCGAGACCCGCGTCTTCTTCATACAGAATCTCGGATTCATCACTCCCACCCATGCGCGGACCATCAGCTTCGAAGAAAGCTTGCGTTTCGAGAAAATCCACGAAGAGATTTACCGAAGCCTTGGCTTCGAACTAGTGCAAGTACAACCAGCACCGTTACTTGACCGCATCAGAATCATCCAAGAGGCAATACGCTGATGTTTATTGCAGGCGATGCAAGAAAACCAATCGCAATCGTCTCAAAAACTTTTTCTGATTTCCTCTTGCAAAAAGTTTCCAGTCATGGCATCTTCAAACATCTTCTTACGAAAGGACGCCCGAATTGGCGGATTTCACAATTAAAACGCTAAGCGGGCAACTTCGGCGATTGAGTTCGCCAGGTTGCTATAGGGCGTCGCATCTGGTCGCGCTGACCGGAAGCAACTAAGCCGATCTCATCGGCGCTCTTCCCGCAAAACCAACAACTTGAGCAGATTCCCAGCCGCACACTGTGCGGACGAAGAATCCGCTGGGTGGCGAAGACTGCGGTTACTTCGACTCGTACTCGATTAGTCCTCCGGGACTAACCGCGGTCGTCCTTTCCCCCAGCAACAACCATGTGGGACAGGCGGCTCGCCTGTCCAGCGGAGCGAAGCTCCGCAAAGTTGTACATACAAGGTCAGTGGTGTTTGGCCACGGATACTTCTTACGGCAGAACAGCCCTCGGGCTGTGGGGTTCGAATCCCCATGGGCGCAAGCCCTAGCCGTGACCGCTTGTTCCCTGACCATAAATTTGCTGGAACCGTGTGGGACAGGCGGCCCGCCTGTCCAGCCGAGCAAACTCGGCAAAGAAGTGTCAGCAAAAAACTTGGCCGGTGGTGAAGACTACGGTTACTTCGACTGAAAATCGGGTGGTCGCAGGTTCGAATCCTGCCACGGGAATTATGCCCATGTAGCTCAGTCGGTAGAGCACCTAATGTTCCGTTGTCGCTTGTTCCCCGGCCTAAACAAATTGTAGTGGCGCGGACATTCCAGTCCGAGCAAGCCCGGCACGTGCCGGTTAGAAAACGAAACGCAATGCACGACTTGTTAAAAAACTTACTAAGCGGCCAGAACCAGTTCGCTTCCGGCGGCTTGTTGCTCATGATCATCGGTGCAGTCGGCGTGTACCTGCGCTCGCTGCCGTTGCGTCTGTGGTCGTGGTTGATTTATCAGACAACGATGTTGCTGACCGTCACCGACGACGATACCGCGTTCGAATGGATCAAGGAGTGGTTCCTTGAACAGAGATTTCTAAAGCGTGTGCGCTGGTTGGATCTGGACACCAGCCTTCGTGGCGATGACGCCGCGCTGATCCCGGCTCCTGGAAGGCACCGTTTCTGGTATTGCGGACGCCCCTTTTGGGTCTGGTTCTCGCGTAAGGACGAGACTCAGGGCTGGACTCCAAGACGTCTGGAGTCGCTGACGTTTCGAACCATCGGTCGCGATCCGGAATTTCTGAAGAAGTTTGTGCGCGACGTTGTGGCCTGTCATAAGCGCAAGATCAGGCTCGCGTCGTATTTGTACCAGTACAACGAAGCATGGCGCTATGTTTGTGCTTACACGCCCCGCGTGCTTGGCTCAGTCATTCTGAAGCCAGGCGAAAAGGAGGAATTGGTAGAAGATGTCCGCTCGTTCCGCACCGCGCGAGAGCGCTACCGCAGGCTTGGCGTCCCGTATCACCGCGGTTATTTGCTCTATGGGCCGCCTGGTACCGGAAAGACTTCGCTGGTCTCGGCGTTGGGCGAGAAGTTCGGCATGTCGATCTACGTCGTCAACCTGACCGAACTGAACGACCGCACGCTCAAGACTGCGATCTCCAGTGTCCCCGCGGGGTCAATCATCCTCTTCGAGGACATTGATTGCATGAAGGCGGGCAATCGCAGGCGGGAGCTAGGCGATTGGGAAACCACCCCGCCCCCGGTGGCGGCAAGCGAGAAGAACGATCCCGCGGATCGTTTCGGCGTCACGCTTTCGGGACTGCTCAACGTGTTGGATGGATTTCATGCACCGGAGAACGTCCTGTTCATGATGACCACCAACCGAATTGAGGCACTCGACCCGGCGCTGTTGAGGCCGGGGCGAATCGACTACAAGCTCTATCTCGGAGGAGCCTCGCCTTCGCAGAAGATCGAGCTGTACTGCAGGTTCTTCCCTCAGGCAAGTGAGGTTGAGGCGCGAGAATTTGTGGAGTCGCATTTTGCGGAAACAATGGCCGAATTCCAGGGCCTGCTATTGGCCCTGGAACAGGGCGAGGATCTCGTGACCAGCGATCTCAAGATCCTCGCATAACAAAAGCTTCGCCGCTGGTGAAGACGAGGTTTACCTCGACATAATCCGGCGAACACCCTCGACTTCACTCGCGATCTGGGTACGCCGCTCAGGCGGCTTGCCTGTGGTCAATTCCCGACGGCGGCGGTTCGCCTACTTGCTGTCGCCGTCGTGGTCGACATCGCCAGTACTTTTGAGGGTGACCTTGTCTTGCGGCGCGTTGCTGTTCTGCTTTTGCGCAGAGACGTTGGGCTTCGGACTGGTTTGTGTGAGTTGATCGACGTGGCTGTTGTAGGTGCTGACAGGGTTGATCATGACGGTTACATCGGCAATACCATAAATAACTTTAACCATTGTTCGCCGGTGGTGAAGACGAGGGTTACTTCGGTCGCAGGTTCGAATCCTGCCATGGCCGCGAGGTCATGTAGCTCAGTTGGCAGAGCAAAACCGTCGTCGCCAAATTCCCCGGCGAGAAACAATGTTCTTCGTTACGGAGGCTTACAAGTGACTCACAACTTTATCGTCCGCGCGAGAGATCAGATGCACGCAGTCTGGAAGTTTTGCTTGTCCATTTGTAAGCGTGATTGGGTCTTAAGTGACTATCCAGTTGTAATTCGGGCGAATGAGACGGATCCCAATTATATCGGTACGCGCCTCAAGCAGCATCGATACACGGCCCTCATCGTGAACTGGGGCTTGGCCGGTTTGGGGGACAGCGAAAAAGAAGCCTTGATTGCGTTGGACAAGAGTTTTGCGGCGGCCAAGATCGAGAGAGCAAAGACACACGTGGCTCTGCCTCGACCCGGCGCGCACGTTCCGATTCAATTTGCCTCTCAGGAACGAGTTAACAGGCATCCTGAATTGGCAGAAGACTTCGTTCACCGCGTCCTTGGGCTCGATTGGGCTTGGATTTCAGATGAGTCAAGTCTCTGGGATTTCCATGCAGGCGAAAACAATGACGAGTTGATTTCGAAAATCAAGGAAGTATATGGCGTCGACGTCTCAGACACATCATCGGCAAGATTGTCCGAGATTTTTGAGCGGATCGCCGTAGAGCAGCAGTCCGCGTAGACACGTATCGCGGAATGGAAAACTGATGTAAGGAGACAACAGCCATGGCCCGACTGAACACCCTAAACCTCAACACCGCACCTCGCACCCACGAGGGCGCGCCCGCGCGCCACATCTCTCCCGAACTGCAGCTGCGGCGCTCGGTCCTCGCGTGCCTGCTCTGGGAGAGCCAGTTCTACGAGGACGGAGTCGAGATCGGCGGCCGCATTGCCGAGCTGGTGCCGAAGGTCGCGGCCGAAAAGGTGGCTGCGCTTGCCGTCGAGGCCCGCGAGCAGATGAAGCTGCGTCATGCGCCGCTTCTGCTTGTCCGCGAGATGGCGCGTCACAAGACGCACCGCGCGCCGGTTTCCGACACGCTCGCCCGCGTCATCCAGCGTGCCGACGAACTCGCCGAGTTCATCGCCATCTACTGGAAGGACGGGCGTGTGCCGCTCTCCGGCCAGGTGAAGAAGGGACTCGCCGCCGCGTTCCCGAAGTTTGATGAGTATCAACTCGCCAAGTACGATCGCGGCGGGCCCATCAAGCTGCGCGACGTGCTGTTCCTCTGCCACGCCAAGCCGCGTGACGAGGCGCAGGCCGCAGTGTGGAAGCGCCTCATCTGGGGACGCCTGACCACACCCGACACCTGGGAGGTTGCTCTCAGCTCTGGCGCCAACAAGCGCGAGGCCTGGGAGCGCCTGCTCAGCGAGAAGAAGCTGGGCGCGCTCGCCCTGCTCCGCAACCTTCGCAACATGAAGGAGGCCGGAGTGGACGAGTCGCTCGTGCTCAACGCTCTTGGTTCGATGAGCACCGCGCGTGTGCTCCCGTTCCGCTTCCTGGCTGCGGCGCGTTACGCTCCGCAGTGGGAAGAGGCCCTCGAGCATGCGATGCTGAAGTCGGTCGCGACAGCCGAGAAGATGCCGGGCAAGACCGTCGTGCTGGTTGATGTTTCCGGCTCGATGACTGCAGCCCTCTCTCGCCGTTCGGAGATGCAGCGCAGCGACGCAGCTTACGGACTCGCCGTGCTTCTGCGCGAGATTGCCGAGAAGGTTGCTGTCTTCTCCTTCTCGAACGATCTGGTCGAGGTGCCGGCGCGTCGCGGATTCGCGCTGCGCGATGCGATCGATGTCTCGCAGCAGCACGGAGCCACGTATCTCGGCAAGGCGGTCGAGAAGCTGAACGCGAATGAGAAGTACGACCGCCTGATCGTGATCACCGACGAGCAGGCGCACGACACCGTGCCCGCGCCTGACGGAACACGTGGGGACGGGCGCCCTCGCAAGCCTGCTCTGAGCGAAGTCGAAGGGTCCGGCGGCCCCGGTGTATCGGGCCGCAGCACCGGCTACGTGATCAACGTGGCTAGCTACAAGAACGGCATCGGCTACGGCAAGTGGACGCACATCGATGGCTGGTCCGAGTCGGTCATCGAGTACATCCGCGCGCTGGAGGCCAGCGGCTGGGTGAACTGAGCTGCTCTGTTGTGCTGGACTGTGTGGGGCGGGCGCCCTCGCCCGCCTCGCGCAGTGATTCGGTGCCCTTTAGGAGGGTTGCATGTCAAAGATGAAGTTCACCCCGCGTGGCCCATGGCAAGCAACAGGCATGCAGAAACTTCGAATACCGAAGGATGATCCGCGAAAGTTGCGCATGAAGGCGGAAGAGCTAAAGTTGAAAGCAGGCAGACTTGTTAGTGAGGCCGACGAATTGATCGCTCGAGCTGAGCAGATCGAAGCTGCGCACACACGTGCAGCAAAGCCAAGCACGGATATTTAGGGCGGCGTCGCGCAGGGGGCAATCGGCTGATGTTGACGGCGTCAGGTGCTGAGTACCTCGGGGGCTAACGCTCGGGTCATGAAGGTAGCCGTACCGCAAGCCTGGAAGGCTGCGCCACCCAAAACCAATAGGGACACATATGTGTTTTCGGTGATCTACAAGGGGGTGGCATTCGCACACTGAATCGTATCCGATCGGTGCCGATCAGATCTCGCTTGCGTTGGCGACGTGCCGAAGGTGCGAGTGATCACAATTGCCTTTGGCAGATACAAATCCGTCACCGCTGACTGGTGAAGAACGACATGCGTCAGTGGATGATCAATCTGCCGGATAAGGATCTCGCGTGCCTGCCGCAGGGCACAGAGCACTTCGAGGACTACGTCCGCGCAGTGCACTGGGCGTCGAATCTACCGAGCGCGGGATTACTTCTCACAGTCTTTTATTTAGAGTAGAGAAATGTCCAAAGTACGCGTTAACTGTTTCGCAGTTTCGCTCGATGGTTATGCTGCAGGTCCCAATCAGAGCCTTGAGAATCCTCTCGGAGTTCGTGGTCCTGAGTTGTTTGAGTGGTTTTTCTCTACCCGCACCTGGAAGCAGATGCACGGGCAGGAGGGCGGCTCGACGGGTGTCGATGACCGGTGGGCACGACGAGGAATGGAAAACGTCGGCGCATGGATTCTTGGACGCAACATGTTTGGACCGGTGCGTGGCCCCTGGCCGGACGACTCGTGGCGAGGCTGGTGGGGCGAGGAACCGCCTTATCATGTGCCGACATTCGTGCTGACTCATCATGAGCGTGAGCCGCTCGAGATGAAAGGTGGCACGACGTTTCACTTCGTGACCGATGGAATCGAAGCGGCGCTACAGCGCGCGAAGGACGCTGCGAAAGATAAAGACGTGAGAATCGGCGGCGGAGTGGCGACGATCCAGCAGTATCTTAAGGCAGGGCTCATTGATGAACTGCACCTTGTGTGTCGGCCCATCCTGATGGGCTCGGGCGAGAATTTGTTTGCCGGGCTGGATATGACGGGGCTTGGTTATCAATATAGCGAACATGAGGCGTCGGAGTCTGCGACGCATGTGGTGCTGAAGAAGTAGTGACGGTCGCCTGAAATCGGAAAGACGGCGCCCTCATGTGGGATGGCGCGTGCGTGGGCCTTCCCACTTCTCGCAACATCGGCGGGAAGTGGCCCCCAGCTTTCATTCATTGCACGCCATCCTTAATTATGGAGGTACATAATCTGAAGAACTGGGCTAACTCTTCCGCCCTATGCTGTAATACTGGCTCAGAATGTCGGTGCCGCAGGACATAATTGTCGCCGGTCGGCAGTTTCGGCGCAGCCCCGGGTTCACGATCACCGTCGTGCTGACCTTGGCGCTAGGGATCGGCGCGACCACAGCGATCTTCAGCCTTGTGTACGGCATTCTTCTGCGGCCATTGCCATTTCCAGAGGCTGAGCGCCTGGTTGCGGTCTCGACATTGGAGTTTCCACCGGGCGTTGCGCCCACGAATCCCGCCGGCGCGAACCAGATCGGCAGCTCTTATCCCAATTTCTTTGATTGGCGACAACGCAACCACACATTTGAATCGCTGGCATCGTATGACCAGGTCGTCAGGCTCTTCAGCAAGATGAATGGCGAGGGTGCGCGGGTGATACCGGGCGCGCGCGTCTCTGCAAATTTGTTTTCGACTCTCGGCGTTGCTCCCGCACTCGGGCGCGCGTTCACGGAGGAGGAGGAACGTCCCGGGCACCGGGTAGTCATCCTGAGTCATGAACTGTGGGCGTCGGATTTCGCCTCCTCGCGGAGCGTCATCGGCGAAACCGTAAAAATTAGTGATGAGCCTTCGACCATCGTTGGCGTGATGCCCGAGGGTTTCCATTTTCCGGTGGGCGATCCGGTGCACTTCTGGGCAACCTTCGCGGCAGATACGGAGGGGGTTAAGCCGCTCACCTCCGATCGCGCAAGCGACCGACTATCCATCGTCGGGAGAATCAAAAAATCGGCCGACTCTAAACAGGCGCTTGCTGACATGAATGCGATCCAACGCAGCCTGGCGCAGGAGTATAACGAAAATGGTTTCAGGCTTGGGGTTTCGCTTGCGCCGCTGCTCGATCAGTCCGTAGGCGACGCGCGCACCGCGTTAACACTTTTGCTTGCCGCAGTCGGAACAGTCCTGATCATCGGATGCGCGAACGTAGCCGGGCTGCTGCTGGCGCGCGCGAACGGACGACAATCAGAGATCGCGATTCGAACAGCGCTGGGAGCGAGCCGGATTCGAGTCTTGAGTCAGCTACTGATAGAAGCGCTTCTGCTTGCGTTTGCCGGCGGAGCTTTGGGCATTCCGTTATCTATTGCTCTGTTGCAGATGGGGCTTCGTTTCATACCGGGCGACGTGCCCAGACTGTACGCGGTCTCGATCGATGGACGTGTGCTGGCATTTTCTATTTTGCTGTCCGTCGCTACGGCGCTGGCGTTCGGGCTTATTCCTGCGTGGAAAATGTCGCGCTCGGATCCCGCGTCCAGCCTGCGGGATGGCGGACCCACGACTACCTCGGGCGGTCGGCGCAACCGAGTTCATCACGCCCTGGTCGTCGCAGAAACTGCTCTTGGTTTCACTCTGCTCATCTGCTCCGGATTACTTATCCGCAGCGTGATCAAAGTTCTGGTCGTCGATCCGGGCTTTGACACCCGTACGGTTGCGTTTGACGTTGCGCTGACCAGGTATCGCTACTCGGATGCAAACAAAGTTCAGTTTTACAACAAGCTTTTGCCCGCCCTGGCTGCGCTGCCGGGAGTAGCAAAGGTCAGTGCTGTCCATCCAACGCCGCTTCATGGGCCTTCGTGGACCAACTGCATCATTGCGGGATTTCCGACCGAGGGGTGGAACATACCAACCGCGACGGATGCGGTGGTTGAGCCCGGCTACTTTGAAACTTTATCCATTCCGTTGATCCGTGGTCGCATTTTCGACCCGCATGACAATGACGCGAAATCGGCGCCGGTCGCGGTCATTAACCAGAGCTTTGCGAAGGCGTACTTCCCCGGCAAAGATCCCATCGGACGCTACTTCACGCCGCAACTCGATCGTCATCCGGGAGACCCGCGGATTGCGCGCCAGATTGTCGGCATCGTGGGCAACACCAGAAACGGCGACCTCTTGAGTCCTTACCTGCCCGAATTTTTCCTGCCGTTCGCGCAAGACCCCGGACATCAGCGGCCGGTGGTAGTCATAAAGGTCAGCGGAGATCCATGGAGCTACGAGAACGCGGTTCGAAAAACTGTTGCTGAGATCGACAAAGACCCGCCGGTCTTTGAGTACCGCACTTTCACCGCGGACATGGATGCGCAGGCGGCACAGCCTCGGTTTGAAGCTGCGTTGGTGTCGGGCTTTGCGGCGATTGCTCTTCTGTTGTCAGCCGTCGGACTGTATGCCGTGCTCTCTTACATCGTCGCTGAGAGAATACGGGAACTCGGGCTGAGAATGGCACTGGGAGCTTCGCGATCTAACATTTTGCAACTCGTGCTTCGACGAGGCCTGATTCTGGCGTTGATCGGAACTGTGCTGGGAGCATTGGCTTCAGTGTTCGTCGGCAATTTGATTCGAGACGTGCTGTATGAGGTCAAGCCGCTGGATGGATCAGTATTCCTGATTGTGACGGCTGTGCTTCTGCTGGTATCGGCCCTGGCCGCGCTGATCCCTGCGTTTAGAGCGGCGAACGTGGACCCAATGCGTACGCTGCGCGAGCAGTGAGAAATGCGGGTGGCAAGGAACGCCCCATTCGCTGGTTCACCCGTTCTGCCACCCTAGCTCCCTGTTGTCAGCATCGGCAATAGCCTGGACGTACAAGCGTTAAAAAGAGTTCAGGAACGCAATCAGATCGGCTTTCTCCGCGGGGGTAAAAGAAACATTGAAACGCATCTCATAAAAGCGAATGACATCCGCCAACGTCGCCCCAGAGCCGTTGTGAAAATAAGGCGCACGGCTGGCAAGCCCTCGCAAAATGGGACCCTTCACCTTTCCAATGTCTGCCCATTTCCCCGTAATGAGAGCGCGACCAGGATCGGTTGTCTCGACGGTTTCGCCTGTTGCGTTATTGACCAAGGTGAACACTGGTAAATAGCTGACGTCGAGAGGGCCATGTACATCCGCCACCCCGATATTCAATGGCGCAGAAACGGAGTGATGGCCAACATTCGGAGAGTCGTGGCAAGTTCCGCACGTACCTGTAAAGGATGCAGGCATTCCGGTCACATCATTGATGCCGGCAACGCCGGAGATTGTGATCGGCTTCGAATTGAAGATGGCCTGCCCCCGGGCAATGCTGGATCGAGCTGTCGATCGCGAGTTATTCCAGTCTTCGTACAAATTGAAAATATTGGGATTGAAAGTCGCCCCCGTGGGATTAAATCCAAAGCTCGCAGGAAACGAATCGTTGATGCCGATGAAGAATTCCTGTGAGGCCAATGCCACAGGGCCGCCAGTCGCTCTGCCGCTGTTCAGAAAGCCAGCTCGTTTATCGATTGCCTGGGCAGTCCGCAGGGCAGTCTCAAAGTTCACGATATCTTCAATCTGTTCGGGGGTGGGAACCAGGCCCTGAGCATGTCCGGTAGTGGCATCCATCGCCTGGTGAGCCAAGTCTGCCAGCAATTGGCCGGTATTGGGATAGGTAATTTTCTGTGTGCTTGGTGGCGTGGACTCGCGCCCATCCCACATCAAAGTGGAGAGGAATCCCAGATTTGTAGCAGGGAGGGGGCGGCGGTACATCGAAAGGGTTGACGTGTCATCGCATCCGTAGGGGTTGCTGACACTTTGAACTGTGAACTCAGCATTTGCAGGGGCCGATAATGCAATACGAATCAAGCCTCTGCTGAGCAAGAGACTATAAGCCTGACGCCGGCCTTGCAGGGTTGAGGTGTCGATATTTTGATCACAGTTGGAACCGTCGTTAGTGCGAAAGATTGGATCCAAGCCTTGGGTGAGAAGAAAACGTAGTTGTATTCCCGAGGCAGAAACTGTCCAGCCCTCGCCGGGAACATGGCAGGACGCGCACGAACGCCCATTCGTTCCAAGCGATTGAAAGAAAGCTCCGGTCAAGCTGATTGGAGCATTGTTGACATTGTATGTTTCCAGCCATCCACTCGGGTTTGGGAGCGGGAGCAAATTCGGTAGCGACTGGCTCCTGGCTATAGGTGTCATCAATGCTATCGCGATCATGGCGGCAACATTTCTGAGTTTCATCGTTTTTTCCTTGAGCACGAGCTTTTGTTAACGCATTCAAACGTGTCCAAAGCTTAGGGAGTCTGGCCCGAAAACGCGGCGCATGAAACATCCGGGTGCCAGTTCACGAAAGCGCCATTCGGATTGTCTTTCCACGCCCACACGTGCAGAGTATAGAAAGGCGGCAGGCCGAAGCGATTGGGACTTTCGAAGTAGTGAAAGAGCTGTCCCATAAGCTGCGGCGCACCCTGGCCGGGGTGGGCTTTATCCCAGGGGTCGGCAAGGATCAGGAAATCGGCTCCGATGAGCTTGAGATGACCATTGGAGGCCGGCTCGTAGATCACGATCTGGGGCTTTGCGGCGTCAACGTTACCCGCTGCAACCAGCGACATGTTTACGTAGTGAAGTCCCATCGCGCCTGAGTCGGGGCCTGTGACGCAGCCGAACAATAGAGAATAACCGTCCGCTTCAGCGGCTGAGACATCTTTGTATTTTGCTGTTGCCTCCCTCACGGCTTGCAGGAGCGCGCCCTGGGCGGTTGTGAGTTTTTCTGACGCGTTCGCGTGGGAGTGTCCAGCTTGTGCCGTCGCGCTCCCCAGACATAGGACCACCGTTATACATGTGATTGTGGAAAATCGGAATTGCCGTTGTGCCATCCTCATTGTTCAAAGCCTCCGCTGTAATAAGGAGATCAGCCGCGGCGGGTTCTTGTGAGCGCCTCGGCTGCTCGCTATTGCGATAGCCTGCCAACGGGGTGTGGGAAATGTCTTTGACGAGTTCTGAATTAATTATTGATAATTCCTTCGGGTAAGCATTCACTTGAGAACAAAGCACATATATCAGTTCGGCTCATTCCGGCTTGACGCGGACGAGCGTGTGCTGCTTCACAACGGCGCAGCTGTTCCCATTCCGCCCAAGGACCTGGAAACTCTCCTCGTGCTGGTTGAACGCGCCGGGCACATTGTCGAGAAAGATGAGTTGCTGCAGAAGGTTTGGCCCGGGGTTTTCATCGAGGAGGGTAACCTTGCGCGTCACGTCTTCAATATCCGGCAAGTGCTGGGGGATGCGCCGGCCGCAATTACATCGAGACGATCCCAAAGCGCGGGTATCGGTTCGTGGGCGCGGTGAAAGAAGAAAGCGAGCCGGCGGACTTGCCACCGGTTACCACAGTCGAGCAGCAAATCACCGCGCGCGGCAACTCGAGGCGGACCGCCTGGTTGTGGGCTCTGGCCGCGGTCTTAGCTGTCACAGCGATTAGCGTCGCAGCCCGCTTATGGATGGCGCGAACTACTGCGCCCCGACGCGTCATGCTGGCAGTGCTTCCTTTCGCGAATTTGAGCGGCGATGCTCACCAGGACTACTTTGCCGACGGCCTGACGGAAGAGATGATCGCGCAGCTCGGCCAATTTCAGCCGCAAAGGCTGGGGGTGATCGCTCGCACGTCAGTCGTGCGCTACAAAGATACGAAAGAAGACATGGCGCAGATCGGCAAGGAGCTTGGGGTCGCGTACCTGCTTGAAGGAAGTGTTCGCCGCGGCGGAGGCCGGGTGCGCGTCACCGCTCAACTGATTCAAGCTGCGCCGCAAACCCATGTATGGGCGGAAACTTATGAGCGGCCAGAGACCGACGTTCTCACTATTCAGCGGGAAATTGCCCAGCGGATCACCGACTCACTCTCGATTGAGTTACTGCCGAAGCAGGCAAGTTCCACTAGTTCCGTGCCCGTGAATTTAGAAACCTACGACAAATACCTTCTTGGGCGACACGAACTGGGGCTGGGGACGCGCGAAGGCGTCAGCAAGGCCATTCAGTATTTCCAGGACGCGATCGCTCAGGACCCGAACGATGCCCGTCTGTACTCGTCACTGGCTGATGCCTATGAGGCTTCGACCACGTACTACAAATCACCCGCCGAGGTGATGCCGCGCGAGAAGGAAGCGGCCCTGCGCGCTCTCCAGCTCGATCCCAATTTCGCCGATGCCCACGTGAAGCTCGGCTACGCGTATTTATTTTTCGACTGGAATTGGCCCGCCGCACAAAAGGAATTCCGGCGCGCTTTGGAGATCAATCCCAGCTTGTCGGACGCACAATTGGGGTACGCGGACTACCTCGCCACTCTCGGCCACTTCGATGAAGCCCTCTCCCGCGTACAGCAGGCTTATGTCCATGATCCGCTGAACGTCGAGAGCCGCAACGAAGCGCTTTGGATTTACTACTTCTCCGGACGCATGCCAGAAACAATCGACCAATGCCAGAAGACGATTGATCTGGAACCAGGAGTTGGAACGCCGTATTCCGTTCTGGCCATGGCCCACGCGCAACTGGGTAATCGAGACGAGACGATCCGCGCTGCGGAAGAGGTAAGCCGCATCCGCAGCAGTCCGAGCGATCTGGCCACTGCCGCGTCGTCGCTGGCGCAGGTCGGCGAGAAGACAAAAGCTAACCAGGTCCTAAGCCAGGCGCTGGAATTGGCGAAAGATCGGTACGTGTGCCGCTTTATTGTGGCGACGGCTTACACCGAGCTGGGTGAAAATGAAAAAGCATTGGAATCGTTGCAGCAGGCTTTCCTGCAGCGCTCTACTTGAATCCCATGGATCGGGGTGGATCCCCGACTCAAGGTCCTACGCAGCGATCCCAGATTTCAGGATCTGGCGCATCGCATCGGCATCCCGCAAGACTGAAATGTGATTGCACACCGGAACTTCACTTAGTGGCGCTGGGGTTGCTGAACAGTACGGCATCGCTTTGGCGCGAGCCATGGGACATTGCGATGTATTTTCCGTCCGCCGAAAACGCACAGCTCCAAACTTTCCCGGACGTGAAGTGCGTTAGCTGTTTTTGAGGGCCAGTTCCAAGCGCCGGCTCTGACCACAGGTTGGCAACGCCGCTGCGCAGATCGGGAAAGGCGACGGAGCGGTTGTCAGGCATCCAGCACAACGTGCTCACGCTCAAGTCGAAGGTAGGCGGGACGCCTATTTCATTTTCAAGTTTGCCATTGTCAGCCGAGAAAACCGCACCACGAACCGATCCATCTTTCATGGGGGTAGCGAACAGCAAGTGCCTTCCGTCTAAAGAAACAAACGGCGGACTGATGGCTACGCGATCAGAGAAGCGAACCGCCGTGCCGCCAGAGAATGGCACCCTAAAGACGTATGAACTCCCATCTGCCTGCTGTCCCCAAAAAAAGATCATCTCAGTTTCTGCTGCGCACGTCCCCACCAATGCCGCCGCAGCTGTGTTCGGGATCTGTGTAACATTCCCGGTCTGCGCGTCAAGTTTCCACAAGCTATTTCCACCTGTGTCGCTGAAATACACGATCGTGCGTCCGTGATTGCAGACAGTCGGGAAGCCATGGAACGCACCGTCAAAACTAAGTTGGCGAGTATTGCTGCCGTCAACATTGGAAGAGAACAAATCCCAGTTCTGCGCGTGGTTGCCCACGTAAACGAGCTGGTCATCAGGACGAAAGGTCAGGCCATTTACGCCATCCAGCCGGCCCATGGTTACCTGCTGGGCCTTGTCAGGCGCACTTTCTGGACCAACCCACAAGTCACCAGACATGTTTCGCTGCGCAGATGCAAGTTTCTGCCCATCTGAAGCGACGGCTACAGACAAATAGTCGCTCAGGTCGTTCGAAACCCGCCGTACTTTTCCGCTCGGATACTGCGCGATCCAAAGCTGGATATTGGCCGCAGTCTTCTCCATCGCCGCCAGCACGATTCCGCTCCCGTCAGAAAGCCAGGCGATATCCAGAACCTCGCGCCAGTGCCTGCCGGCCATCGATTTCTGGACGCCAGTGACAGGATCAATTTCAATCAGAGAGACGCCGAGCCCGCTGGCATCATTTCCCGCTTTATTCAGCGCAACGATTCTTTTCCCGTCAGGCGACCAGGCAACCGCATAGTTTCCCGTAGAGGTGGAGCCGACATATTCACTCACTTTGCGCGACGCGGTGCCATCCGCGTTCGCAACCATGATTTCGATCCGGCTGGTCTGAACATTCTGCACGGCATAGGTCATTTGCTTGCCGTCAGGCGAAAACGAGACAGCGGTGTCGACTTTATTCAGCAAAAGGCGCGGAGTGCCCCCAAGTACCGGAACCTGGTAAAGAGTGCCGTCGGAGCCATCTACGGAACTGGTTGTGTAGTCGATAAAACCGCCGTCCGGGGTGAAGGAGACATTGCCGATGAGTTCCTCGCGCGCGGCAACAACCTGAACTGCGCTGGGCGTGGCGATTTGCCGTACCCACAAGCTGAAGCGACCATTCTTATTGGATACATACGCCAGGTAGTGGCCGTCAGGCGAAATGCGCGAGAGCATGACGTCACCGGTGGAACTCAAACTGGAAATGGTTGCATTCTGAAATGCGGTGGCTGCCATGCCGGAGGAGAATAGTCCCTCGCGGTACGCGAAGACGCCTGCGGCTACAAGCACGACCAGCAAGGCTACACCGGCTACAAGCAGCTTTCGTGTCGACGCGGACTTGGGTGTAGCGGCCTCAGCGGCAGTGAAAGAACCCGTCGATGGAATTCGCGCAGAAGCAGAAATTCCGGAATCGAGCGCTGGGCTGACCGTGTGCCCCGAACTTGAATCGCGCTTCAGGCGTTCCAAGTCGGCGCGCATCTCGGCAGCACTCTGGCAGCGAAGGCGAGGATCTTTTTCGAGCGCCTTGTTGATAAGTTCCTCAAGCTTTGGCAAGACATGCGGGTTCAGTCGTACGGGCGCCACCGGCGCGCGATTCAGAATCCCGTCGAAGATCACGCCAGAGGTCTCGCCGGCGAAGGGCAGAGAGCCGGTAGCCATTTCGTAAAGAACGGCTCCGAATGAAAAGAGATCGCTGCGCGCATCCAACTCTTTTCCGCGCACCTGCTCGGGCGACATATAGGCCACGGTGCCGAGAGCTGTGCCGGGACTGGTGAGATATTCACGTTCGATTGTCGCCGTAAGATCGGGTTCGGCGGCGGTTGAGGGTGCCGCGGTCATTTTGGCCAATCCGAAGTCGAGAATTTTCGCGTGGCCGCGCTTGGTGACGAAGATGTTGGCGGGCTTGACGTCGCGATGAACGATGCCTTCGGAGTGGGCGGCGTCGAGAGCATCGGCGATCTCGATGGCAAGAGAAAGGAGCGTCTCCATCTCAAGTGGTCTGCCTGCAATGCGGTGCTTGAGGGTCATGCCCTCGAGAAATTCCATCACGATGAAGGATCGGCCGTCGTGCTTGCCGATCTCATGAATGGTGCATATGTTCGGGTGATTAAGCGCCGATGCGGCGCGGGCCTCGCGGCGGAACCTTTCAAGCGCCTGCCGGTCTGAGGCCACGCTCTCGGGCAAAAACTTGAGAGCGACGAAGCGGCCGAGTTCGGTATCTTCGGCCTTGTAGACCACGCCCATACCGCCACCGCCGAGCTTTTCGACGATGTGATAATGCGAGATGGTGCTGCTGATCATGGGGAAAAACGATGGTACGTGGCTGGCGAGGCGGGGTCAACGAGTGGCTAGGGGGTGGGTAGTTGTCTCCATTCTGTAAGTTTGCAGGCCGGGTGGAATGGAACCTTCCACTGCCGGGTTTCATCCAATATGGCCAGAGAGAAAGCAGTTCCTACCGAAGTGTTGACGGCGGCTTTGGTACCCTTTAGGCTGCCAACCAAGGTAACTTTCAGCACCCTTGGAACAGCCGCAAGCGGTACAACGAAAAGAGGTTTACGCCGCATCAGACTGAGTGCGGCCGGAAAAGGCAACTTGACCGACGCGAGACGACTACAGGGCGAAAAGCTCACAGAAGCAGAGGCAATTGAGCGGGCTAAGCAGGGGGATGAAGGAGCTTTTCAGTTCCTTTACAACCTGCACAAGCGCCGTGTCTATTCGCTCTGCCTGCGAATGACCGGAAATACCGCCTCGGCTGAGGACCTGACTCAAGAGGCTTTTCTGCAGTTGTTTCGCAAAATCGGCACCTTTCGCGGCGAGTCCGCCTTTTCCACTTGGTTGCACAGGATGTCAGTGAACGTGGTCCTGATGCAACTCCGGAAGAAGAACCTTCCTCTGGTTCCGATCGACGAGACCATGGAAGGCGATGAAGAAAGCAGCGTACGCAAGGAGCCGGGAGCGCCGGATGAGCGGCTGACTGGCTCAATTGACCGGCTGCAATTGCAAAGAGCGGTTGACGAGCTACCACCTGGTTATCGTACGATCTTTGTACTTCATGATGTAGAGGGCTATGAGCACAACGAGATCGCGACTCTTGTCGGGTGCTCGATAGGAAACAGCAAGTCACAGCTGCATAAAGCGCGTATCAAGATGCGGGAGCTCCTCCGGGCAGGCAGAGCCGAAAAGGCCGGAAAAAGATGAGGAGCCACACGGAGCGATATCTTGACGGACGCCTGGCGCGGGAGTTGCGCCGTTGTCGGGGAGAGAGGCTGTAATGACCTGCGGTGAGTTCGAACACGTTTTGCCGGAATATCTTGAGGGCTCCCAAAGCCCGGAGCAGCAGGCGCACTTGAAATCGTGCGCGGCGTGTTCGGATCTGTTAGAGGACCTCAATTGCATCTCATCGCAAGCTGTTCTTCTGCGCGAGACTGACGAACCCAGCCCCAGAGTGTGGAAATCCATTGAAGCGCAGTTGCGCCGTGAAGGGCTGATTCACGACCCAGTGATCTCGCGTCCTTCGTGGCATGAAATATTCCAACGCTGGCGGGGCGCATGGCTGATTCCCGCTGCTGCCGCGCTCATCATCGCCGGTGTCAAGCTTTACCACCCAGCTCATATCGGCGATCGCGAGGCCGTGGTGCGAACACCGGTTTCTACACCCGCGAAGCCCGAAGCAAAAGTTTCGGCCGTAGATGCGGCTATCATGAGCACGGTGGCAGCGCGTCCGCCGGCGCAACGAGCGTCGTATCAAACCGATCTTGATCACGCGAATGCCTATATTCGCGACCTGGAACAATCGGTGCGCAACGATCCAAGCGACGTTTACAGTCAGCAATTGCTGATTAACGCATACGAACAGAAACAGATGCTCTACGATCTGGCGGTAGACCGCGGAATGGGCGAGCAATGAAACTGGGGAGTGATTCTATGAGCGCCGGCAAATACGCAGCGGGAGCGGTGGCGGTGGTGGTGCTTGCGGGCGCGGCCTTCGGCGCAGGCCCGGTACGGAAAGACCTGCATTATAAGGTCGGCAAGCATTCCATGGTTTCCCTGAATAATCAGTACGGCGCGATCAGAGTTAAAGCGGGAGTTCCGCACCAGATCGCGGTCAGCGCGCTGCTTCATTCCGACAAAGTTGAAGTGGACGAGAGCCGTAGCGGAAACCGTATCAATCTGGTCTCGCATGTGCTGCCGGGATCCGACCAGGCGAGCGCGACCGTGGAATATGAAGTGACGGTACCGCCGGATGCGAGCCTCACCTTACATTCCGGCGATGGCTTGATCCATGTTGAAAATATTCATGGCGACCTGATGATGGAGGGCAATAACGCACCCATCGAGGTATTGCAGTGCGGCGACGGCCATATTCACATCCGCACGCTTGACGGCAAGGTCAGCCTGACCAATGTTCATAACGGGCACATTGAAGTCGGTTCGATGGGCGGCGACGTAGTTTTGAGCGCGGTGGATGGCCCGTTCGTAAAAGTGAACTCGAACAGCGGTAAGATCCAGTATGACGGCGACTTCGCTGACTCGGGAATTTATGATTTCTCAAGCTACACCGGGAACATCGAAGCGTTGGCCCCATCGACGGCTTCAATCGACGTCCTTGCGCGCTCCAATAACGGCCTGGTGCAGAGCGACTTTTCACTCGAACCCAAGCACACTCCTTTTGCGGCCAAAGTGGGCAGTGCCTTCGCAGGCACCCTGGGCAAGGCTGCTTCCTCGGTAAACCTGTTCTCCTTCAGTGGTAAAATCCACCTCAAGAAACGCCAAAATTAACCTCGATTGCAACGCAATGAAAGCTCCGGCAGTGGTGTGACCGCTGTGGCCCTGGTCGGTTTTATGGGCGCGGGGAAAACCACAGTCGGGCAGGAACTGGCCCGCAGGCTGAACTGGCGTTTTCATGACCTGGATGACCTGATCCAGGCGACGGAAGGCACGACCATCGAGCAGATTTTTCATCAGCGCGGCGAAAAGGCTTTCCGCGAGGTGGAACGCCGCATCTTAGCCTCGGCGCTCACGGATCACAGTTCACCTCTGGTGTTGGCCCTCGGCGGAGGCGCGTTTGTGGACCCGGAAAATCAATCCTTGCTCCGATCGGCAGGAGTTCCGGCGGTTTTCCTGGACGCGCCGGTTGAAGAGCTTTTCGCGCGTTCTGAGCAACCGGAGATAGTCCGTCCTTTGCGGCGCGACCGCCGGCAGTTTTGCGCGCTCTACGAGCGGCGGCGGCCGGAATATGCGAGAGCGTCGGTTTGCGTGCAGACATCAGGTAAGGAGATTCGAGCAGTTGCAGAGGAGATTATTCAAGAATTGAAATTGAAGCTGGGAGAGGGAGATTGAATACTTTTCGGCATTTCGGGCGTTGCCTGTTGGCGGCAGTCGCAATCACGATTGTTGCCAGCGTTGCGATGGCGAAGGACAAAGAATCAAACGAGAACACCGTCGATTCGGGATCGTTCGGCGTATTCAACGGTGAGCACCGGATTGCGACTGAAACCTTCACCATTTCGCAGGGGGCGCAGGGAACACTCGTAACTTCGGAATTCAAGTCGGAACAGGGCGAGCAGAAGGCGCAACAGTCCTCCCGGCTGGAATTGACGCCCTCAGTTGAGTTGCGCGAGTACACCTGGAAGGAGCTGCTCCCAGAAAAGAACCAGGTTACGGTCATGCCGAATGAAACCTTCCTGATTGAACATTTCAGCGCCGGCGATAAGCAGCACGATCAAAATTTTCTGCTTCCGCCTTCGACCACGATTCTTGACGATTATGCGTTTATCCATCGCGAACTGCTGGCGTGGAAATATCTGCATACCGCTTGCAAGAGCGAAAAAGGGAGCTTGGGTTGTCCTAAGGGCCAAAAGGTTCAGTTCGGAACGTTGAATCCCCACGAGCGCAGTTCAATGGCGGTAAGCATCGAGTTTGGCGGAGTCGAAAAGGTGACGATCCGCGGGAAACAGCAAGACTTGACCCGGTTCACTCTGCACGCCGAAACCGGAGATTGGGCGTACTGGCTCGATGGTCAACTTAAGCTGATTCGGCTGCAGAGTGATGGCGGGACGGAAGTGGTGAGGGACTGAGAATCGGCTCTTGGCTGTGCTCTCGCCGCCACGTCAAACTTCTTGAAGTAGAGAATGAAGGCTGATTTATGTCCTTGCTCGATGGCCGTACGACGCGGGTCCTGTTTACGGCTGCAGTGTTTGTGGTTGCGATTGGGTTTCTTTATGTTGCCCGCCGCACACTGATTGCTTTCTTGTTTGCGGTGTTTTTTGCCTACCTGGTTGATCCTGCCGTTTCGCGAGTTGAGAAATGGACTAAAGGGCGAGGTGGTGCGATCGCCATCATTTACGTTCTGATTGTTGTTTTCTTAGGGATATTCTTCTTTCTGGTGGGGCCGAAGATCGGCCATGACACGCAGCGATTGACCCAATCCCTTCCTTCCCTTCTGGAGCGAGTGACCAGCGGGGAATTGGCTGAGCAGATCGGCGCTCAGCATGGCCTGAGCGTTGCTACCCGGCGTCAATTGGGTAGTTTCCTTGCTTCCCATCGAGAGGATTTGCTGCGGGTTGCGGGCCGCGCGGGATCGCGTGTGGCAGAGGTGGCACAGCAGTCCTGGCTGCTGATTGTAGTTCCGATTCTGGCGGCATTTTTTCTCAAAGATGGCCGCTCCTTCAGCCATGTTGCACTCTCGTTTGTACACACCAAGCCGCAACGCGAATTCATGCAGGGTGTGATTGCCGACATGAATCAGATGCTGGCGGATTTTATCCGCGCGCAATTGACGCTGGCGGCTTTTTCCTGGATCGCATATGCCACCTTTCTCGGACTCATCGCCCGCGTTCCCTACGCACTCATGCTTGGAACCGCCGGGGGAATTATGGAGTTCATCCCCGTCGTGGGGCCGCTGGTAGCTGCGATTTTAATTTTAGGCGTGGCGCTGCTCACAGGCTCGCATTGGCTGGCAGTGCTGATCTTCTTGGCCGCATGGCGGATCCTGCAGGACTACGTTGTAAGTCCGCGAGTCATGGGCGCAAACATGGAACTGCACCCGCTGGCTGCGATCTTTGGAGTGCTGGCCGGCGCTGAGATTGCCGGCGTTCTCGGGGTTTATCTGTCAATTCCTGTGATGGCCAGCCTGCGCATTGTGTGGAGACGGTGGCGGATGTATGCCGAGAAGCGGCGCTTCGGGCCGCTCAACGAATATTCCTTCCTGGCAGAGACGACTCCGCGAAAATAATTGCGTTCCTAGCCCTTTCGTGCAAGCCCGCCATCCGGTAATGGATGAAGTTGCAGGAAGGCGGCCGCGGCATCGCCGGCGCGTTTTGCAGTTTCGTGAGGAGTGGGTGGTTCAGCGACTCCGAGCAACATGCTCACCATCAAATCGCGCCACAGCAGCCCGGCGAATTGCTCGGCAAGTTCGGTGGGACGTCCACTGAGCAGCCCTGCTGAAAGTGCTTCTGACATTATTTTTCGTAAGACTGCTCGGCTGGCCTCGCGTCCAATCGAATTAAGCGCGTGCGCCACTTCGGGGGCCTGCACCGCTTCCGCAATCGCCAACCGGAATACGGCGATGACATTGGGATGGCTGATCTCGCGAACTAACCTCGCACCGAAAGAAGACAGTGCCTCGCCAAGAGTCTGGCGGTCGCTCAACCCTGGCATTTCGGCAGGAACCTCGAGCCGTTTGGCACGCTGCCTGATACAAGCGGCCAGCATTTCCTGTTTATTTCCAACTAAAGCGTAAAGTTCTCGCTTCGAAACCCGGGCGCGCGTGGCAATCTCAAGCGTGCTGGTCATCGCGTAGCCATTCTTCATAAAAGCGGTGAAAGCCGCTTCCAGGATTCGTTCGCGGACGGCGCTTTCGTTGCCGTCTTTCTGCCGAGTCTCTGATTTCTTCGACATCGCTCTTGACAATCATGGTACCACATAGTACCGTCAGGAATGACGACGGTACCAAGTGGTACCATCCGGCCAAAATCAAACCGAATCGAGGTCCTTTCATGAGAATACTTTTCCCCCTCCTGATGTCTCTACTTCCCACCGCATTTGCCGGGCAGTCTCTGTCTGCCTCGCCCCAGCCTCCCTCCAGTCCGCCTGCGCCGAAGACCACGGAAGTGATGGTGGTACTGACTGCCAAGCAGGGCGTGGCCCGTGAGCAAATCATGCGCGTCATGCCAGAAGAGGTGCGAGCAACCGTGAAGCTTTATCTCGATGGAAAGATTCGCCAGTGGTACTCGAGGGGAGACGGCAGAGGTGTTGTCTTCTTTCTTGACGCAAAGACCGTCGACGAGGCCCACGCCCTCATCGAGAGCCTCCCGTTGTCGAAAGAAGACCTGATGGATCATGAGTACATTCCGGTGGGTCCACTGATGCCGCTGACCGGCTTGATCGGCGCGCGGCCGGCATCGCAGTAGGCGCGTGCTGCTCCAACGTCAAATGCACAATATGACAGGAGGACAAATGTCCGTAATCATTTTTAACGTTCAGCTCATTCTGGGCTACGTCGCGTGGATGCTTTGCTTCCGCGCCTACATACTTCCAAGACTTAAGGCGATGGATGCCGCCGCGGCGCAACGCGCCATCGCTACGCTGCACAGCTTTCGCTTCTTCGGGTTGGTATTCATACTGCCGGGTGTGGTCGGGCCCAACCTGCCCGCCAGCTTCACATCGTTTGCCGCGTATTGGGACCTCGCGACCGGGGTACTGGCCATGCTCGCGCTTCTCACGGCGAGAATACGCCCAGCCTTCTGGTTCTTCGTTGTCGCCTTCAACTTGGTGGGGATTGTGGATCTCGTCCTTGACTACTACCACGCGATACGAGTCGGACTCCCCGAGATGGCAGGGCAGTTAGGCACGACCTACGCAATTCCGATCATTTACGTGCCGATACTCATGATCACGCATGTGGTCGCGTTCTATTTACTGTTGCGTTCCCGATCTCGAGTGGCTTCGCCCCTGGCCGTGAATGCTGCGGCGTCCTAGCTGGTACTTCGGGCCACTTTTGGGCCAAGAATCACCGAGAGAGTAACCTGCGGCCATGACCCGGGAGCGGGTCAGACCGCTTTGATGTTGGGATTGAGGCCGAGTACGTTGGTTGGGTCGTACTTCTTTTTCAGTTCCGTCAGACGGTGGTAATTGCAGCCGTACGACGTCCTGATAAGTTCATCGCTCGGCTCACTCAGACTGTTGACGTAAAGCCCGTGCGAAAAGGGCAGCAAAGCGGCGCGAAGGTTCTTGGTCCATTGAACCGCGCTCAATGCTTCCTCCGGAGTGTCCCAGTCTGCTCTCAATTGGAGCTCATGCCCGTTTCGTCTCAAAGGAAACGCCATATCGGAGGAGGGTACGCGCGTGACGGCGCCATGGAAGTGCCACATCATCACTCTAAAGTGACGGGGCGCATCGTGGACTGCCGTGGTGATCGCGGTAATTGCAGGCTCATTGAGTTCCGGAAGGAACACGCTAGTCGCAAAATATGGCAGGGGTTTTCGAGGCTGGGGAAACTCAGTTCTCTGCGCCTCTAGATAAGGCATGATCTTGATGGTGTCGTCTTGCGGTTTGATCGGCTCTTGTAAAGCTTTAAGCAATTGGTTGCCTGGGCCGGGCTCGCCGCAATGGCGAAACAGAATGCGAAACCTTGGTGCTTGCGGTGAGGGAACGATCATGGACACGAGCATGACCTCGTCCGGGGCCGATGCGGTGAAGTCGAGATACACATGCAGTAAGTCCGGGATGTGGTCGGCGGGATATTCCAGTGCTCCGGCCAAAACGTCGCTTACAGGATGCAGCCGGTACTCAAAAGATGTGGCGATGCCGAAGTTTCCGCCTCCTCCGCGAATAGCCCAGAAGAGGTCAGAATTCAAACTGGCGCTGGCTGTGAGTTGCCTGCCATCAGCGGTCACAATGTCTGCGGATTCGAGGTTGTCACAGGCCGCGCCATACTTCGGCATTAGCGTCCCGACCCCACCACCAAGGGTGAGCCCGCCCAGGCCCACGGTCTGGCAACCGCCGAGAACGGTGGCGAGACCTAGGCGCTGTGTTGTATGGTCGACATCGCCGATGACACAGCCCGCCTGGGCACGCACTGTGTTTTTGTGAGCATCTATCTCGACGCGTCTCATCAGGCCTAGATCAATCACCAGTCCGCCATCGCATACTCCAAATCCAGCCGCGCTATGCCCACCGGACCGGACTGCCACGATCAGGCTTTGGGTTTGCGCAAACTCCAGGCTCCTGGCCACATCGGTAGTGCTGCCGCAGCGGACTATAAGGACAGGATGCCGGTCGTAGGCAGGATTATTTACGTGGCGCGCGGATTCGTACACGGGCGAATCCTGAGTGATCACCTGTCCGCTAATCTTGGACGCGAGTTTCTTGATGGCAGATGCGTCGATCGGTCCAAGGCGCGTTACGCGTGAGTCGGCGCCCCCTGCCCGGTTTGCCCAGAGAACCGGGTAGAGCGCTCCGGTTGCAAGGGCTGTCTGCCGAGTGAATTGTCTTCTTGTTATCAACATTGTTGTCGAGGTCACTTATGAAGGCGTAAGATACAGTCCCGATCACAGCGGGCCGGAGGTTCTGTGCCTTGGGGAATTCTGGCGGCCTCCCAAACGTAGCGAAGTTGGCGGACTGGAATGCAACGGTTCGGCGTAAGGCTACGCCGTGTGGCTTGCGCGGTCAACCGATCTCAACTTGTCAGCAATACCTTTACAAAGCGGAACAATTCTTGACCGTGCCTCGCTTGAACGGGGGTAGAGTCTTGTGTTAGAAAAGAAATCCAGTGCTGCTGGTAGGCATCGGCGGCACGACTCGCAAGTCAGGGCCACTTAGTTTCACGGCGGCGCGTCTCAAAGGGCGTGTTGCTTTCGCAAATCCGGCGCCTCCGGAACTTCCTCGAAGCAGTTCCGCCGGTGTAAGACCTCGAACCTCCTAGCCTTTTTTGGAGTTTCGGATGCAGTTATCCAGATCGCGCGGATTGGTCGGGAGTTCATTCCGGCGGCTTCGCAATTCTTCCCTGCAACTTTCCAAACATTCTGCTTCTTCCAGAGAGGTAGCGTTCCTGCGTCTTGAGACGTCGCGAGCGCCGTCTTTACATTCGGACAATTAGCCAAAGCCGGAGGATGAAATGGCGACGAACCTCGTCCAGATTGAGAATGATGCTGAAATCAAGGCCCGCCTGGAGGCCGAGCGCGCGCGGCTGCGCAAAATTGCCGGACTTGACCAGCCCACGCATTTTCATCGTCCGATAGAGCGGGCGTTCACTGCCGATCAGCGCGCGCACACGACCATTCTGTTCGGCGGATTTACGTGGAAGCACGAGGATCTGATTCGCGCCGTGTTCCAGGGCTGCGGGTACAAATGCGAAAAGCTTCCGGTGCCGGACGTTGCCGGGTTCCAGATCGGCAAAGAATACGGCAACAACGGCCAGTGCAATCCCACGTATTTCACCGTCGGAAATCTAGTGCAGTATCTGCAGTTCCTGGAAAAGGAAGGTCTGTCGCGCGATCAGATTTTGAACAACTACGTCTTCTTCACCGCCGGCTCTTGCGGGCCGTGCCGGTTCGGCATGTACGAGGCGGAGTATCGCTTCGCGCTGAAAAATGCCGGGTTCGACGGATTCCGCGTGCTCCTGTTTAAGGACAGCGACGGTATCAAAGCAGCATCCGGCGAGCCGGGGTTGAAGTTCACCATCGATTTCGGCTTCGGCATGCTGAACGCGCTGCACCTCGGCGACGTCATCAACGACCTTGTTTATCAGATTCGGCCATATGAGGTGAACAAAGGCGAGACCGACCGAGTGTTCCACGAGATGGTGGACGGCCTGTGCAAGGACTTGCGCGATCGCAAGTCTTTCGAGATTGAGCGTGACGGGCCGGAGTGGCTCAAGCCGAAGGTCAAGAAAAACAAGATCCTGCGCAACACCTTCAACGTGTTCGGCAAATGGCACGAACACATGTGGGGCAAGGATTATTTGAATGCCCTGCGTAATGCCCGAGAAGAGATGAATTCGATCGAAGTCGACCGCACGCGCGTGAAACCGACGGTAAAGATCACCGGCGAGTTCTGGGCGCAGACCACCGAAGGCGATGGAAACTTCCACATGTTCGAATTCCTGGAGCGCGAAGGCGCGCAGGTGCTGGTAGAGCCGATTGCCACCTGGGTGGCGTACTTGATGTATCAGGCCAGGGCGCATGCCAAGGCCAAGTGGCCGGTAAACAAGCCGTACAAAAATCCGGAGTGGCACGAATTCAAGAAGCATTTTGCAAACTACATCGGATTGCGGAAGAAGCTCTGGGGTATTGGAGCCGGACGAAAGATGTGGAATTTCTTCTATCACCGCACGGCGGACAAGATGGGAGGAATTACGCACCATCTGGCTCCGCAGCAGGAACTCGCAGACCTGGCAGCGCCGTTCTACAACCAGTTGGCGCGCGGCGGCGAGGGACACCTCGAAGTCGGCAAGAACATTTACTACACCGTGCACAAGCTGGCGCACATGGTGCTGGCGCTGAAGCCGTTCGGGTGCATGCCTTCCACGCAGTCGGATGGAGCGCAGTCGGCGGTCATCAACAAATTCAAAGACATGATCTTCCTGCCCATCGAGACTTCGGGCGAAGGCGAGGTCAACGCGCACAGCCGCGTCCAGATGGCGCTGGGCGAAGCCAAAGTCAAGGCCAAGGGCGAGTTTGAGCAATGCCTGAAGGCAACCGGCAAGAGCATGGCGGAGATTCGCGAGTATATCGACGAGCATCCGGAGCTGAAGCGGCCGTTCTATCACGTGCCGCATCGCGAGGGAGTAGCGGGAACAGCGGCGCAGTTTATTTTGCACGTGAGCGACCGCATCAATAAAGACACGCGGTTTCAGAAAAAGTCGAGGGTGCCGGTGCAGACACCTGCCACTGTCAGCGGCGACTAAACCCACCGCAGAGATTGCAGAGTTCGCTGAGAATTTACATTACGTTTTCTCTGCGAACTCGGCGCACTCTGCGCTTAAAAGCTTTTGTTTTTAAGCGAGCGAGGAGTGATGCACGATCACAGCCATAAAGGTCCAGCACTGATTCAGATTGCGGGAATTGATCCCCAGCCCACGATTCAGAAGATTAAGCACGCGCAGAAGCCGCACGACCACGTGACGAAGTTTCTGGTCGGCTTGGATGTTGGCTCAACGACGGTGAAAGCGGTGGCCGTGGACGCTGCGACCGATCAGGTGCTCTGGCAGGACTACCAACGCCACGAGACCAAGCAGCCGGAAAAAACGCTTGAGTTTCTGAAGCGAATGGAAGCCGACATCGGCATCGATCGCCACAACACTCGCATGTTTCTGACGGGCTCGGGCGGCGGCGGGATTGCCGAGCAGATTGGCGCCAAGTTCGTGCAGGAAGTAACTGCTGTCTCTCTCGCGGTCGAGAAACTTCATCCGGAAGTTTATTCGGTCATCGAGCTAGGTGGGCAGGACGCGAAAATAATCGTCTTCAAAGACGACGAAGAGAGCGGACGGAAAAAGAAAATTCCATCGATGAACGATAAGTGCGCGGGCGGCACGGGCGCTGTCATCGACAAGATCAACGCCAAGCTGAAGATTCCGACAGTCGAACTGGGCAATCAGGGCTATCACGGAATCAAGCTGCACAAAGTTGCCGGTAAGTGCGGAGTATTCGCCGAGACGGACATTAACAGTCTGCAGAAAGTTGGAACTCCGCCCAATGAGCTCATGGCGTCCCTGTTTGAGGCCATCATTCTGCAGAACCTCAGCGTCTTGACGCGGGGTCACACTTTAAGACCGCATGTGCTGCTGCTTGGCGGGCCAAACAGTTTTATTCGCGGCATGAAAGAGGCGTGGCAAGCCAACATTCCGCGAATGTGGGCGGAGCGAAAAGTTCAGATTCCTGCAGGCGCGAAGCCGGAAGAACTGATTAAAGTTCCGGACAATGCGCAGTATTTCGCGGCGCTCGGCTCGATTGAGTTTGGCAAAGGCGAAGACGACTGCATCGGCTGCTACCGCGGCTACGATCAGCTTCTTCATTACATCGAGTACGGTCGCCAGGAGGAGAAGGCGAAGTCTGGCGGCAAAGGGCTGGTCGAAAAACCGGAAGAACTCGATGTCTTCAAAGATGCGTACCGGCGGAAGAAATTCACGCCGGCGGTCTTCCAGAAAGGAAGCATCGTCGCGGGCTTCATCGGAATCGACGGCGGCTCGACTTCTACCAAAGCCGTCCTGCTGAACGACAAGGGCGACATCCTGTGCAAGTCGTATCAGCTCTCGAACGGCAATCCGATTCAGGACACGATCGAGATGTTCGAGAGCCTGCGCGGGCAAGTGGAAGCGCAGGGCGCGAAGATGGAAGTGCTCGGGGTGGCGACCACCGGGTATGCAAAGGACATTCTGAAAGATGTTCTGAATGCGGACGTCGCGCTGGTTGAAACCGTCGCGCATACGGAATCCGCACTGAAGTTTTATGAAGATCCGCACGTAATCGTGGACGTCGGCGGCCAGGACATCAAGATCATCATCCTGCACCAGGGGCGCGTAAAAGATTTCAAGCTGAACACCCAGTGCTCGGCGGGAAACGGATACTTTCTGCAATCCACCGCGGAAGGCTTCGGCATTGATGTGAACAAGTATGCCGATCTGGCTTTCTCGGCAAAAGCCATGCCGGTTTTCGGTTACGGCTGCGCAGTGTTCATGCAGTCGGACATCGTGAATTTCCAGCGCCAGGGCTGGCAGGCGCAAGAAATTCTTGCGGGACTGGCGGCAGTGCTTCCGAAAAATGTTTTCTTGTATGTCGCGAGCATTCCGAATCTGGCGGCTCTGGGAACGCGTTTTGTGCTCCAGGGCGGCACGCAGAACAATCTTGCCGTGGTCAAGGCCGAAGTGGATTTCATCCGCAATAGCTTCCGGGCGGCGGGAAAGAGTCCGGAAATCATTGTGCATGAGCACTGTGGCGAATCGGGTGCGATTGGCGCTGCGCAGGAAGCTTTGCGGCTATGGCGCAACGGCATGCAGACGACGTTCGTCGGGCTTGATGCAGTGCGGAAGATTCAGTATCGCACGACGCGGAACGAATCCACGCGATGCAATTTCTGCAAAAACAATTGCCTGCGTACCTTTATTGACGTCCGAACTGAGCCGGCACAAGAGCTGATTCCTATCCAGAAGATCACCAAAGTTCCGCTGATGAAGGGCGAGCAGCGGCTGATCATCGCCACGTGCGAAAAAGGTCTGGTGGAAGACATCAACGAGATGAAGGACATTAAGGCCGGGCTGGACAAGTTGCGCGACCAATATCCTAACTTTGTGGATTACGCGGCAAAGGAAGTGTTCAGGCCGACGAATGCGAAAAAGGTTGCTGATCCGCTGCCCACGGCCGGTTTCCTCGGCCGCTGGAGCAAAGAGGCCAAAGAGCGCAAGGCCCAGATGGAGAACCGCGCGAAGATTCGCATCGGTATCCCACGGGTGCTGAACATCTACAGCTACGCGCCGCTATTCAATGCGTACTTCGAGAGCCTGGGCGTGCAGCCGGAAAACATTATTTACTCCGACTACACCAGCGGCGATCTTTATCGCGCAGGCGCAAGCCGTGGGGCGATCGATCCGTGCTTCCCGGCGAAGATTGGGATTTCGCACGTCTACAACTTGATTCAAGAGAAGCACAAGAAGAAACCGCTCAACGTGATCTTCTTCCCGATGTATGACGTGCTGCACTCGCCGCTGGTGAATCTGCAAGGCACGAACGCGTGCCCGACTGTGACCGCGACGCCAGAGACGGTGAAAGCGGCGTTTACCAAAGAGAACGATGTGTTTGGCGAAAACAACATCAAGTACATCGATCCGGTGCTGAATTTCGCCGACCGCAAGCTGTTTGCGTTCCAAATGCTGAGCGTGTTTCAGCCGGTGCTGGGATTGTCGGATGAGGAAAATGAACGCGCGGTGGCGGCGGGATACGAAGCGTTGAAAGCGTATGAAACCAGCATTCGGCAACGGGCGCGCGAAGTGCTGGACCAACTGGAGCGCGAAGACCGCATTGGAATCGTGATGCTGGGGCGTCCGTATCATCATGATCCGGGGCTAAATCACGAGATTCTTGATGAGTTCCAGAAACTTGGATATCCCATCTTTTCGCAGAATACGCTGCCGATTGATGAAGACCTGCTCGAACGTTTATTCGGCGATGAAGTGCGCGCGGGAGTGGTCAGCAGTCCGCTGGATATCAACGACGCGTGGAAAAACTCCTATTCGTGCAGCACCAACCACAAGGTTTGGGCAGCGAAGTTTACGGCGCGGCACCCCAACCTGGTAGCGCTGGAAATCTCGAGCTTCAAGTGCGGCCACGATGCACCGATCTATGGCGTGATCGAAGGCATCATCGAGAACTCCGGCACACCGTATTTCTGCTTCAAAGACCTCGATGAGAACAAGCCGACTGGATCGATCAAAATCCGTGTTGAGACCATCGACTATTTCCTGCGGCGGTATCGCGACGAAGTCGTACGGAAGCGCAAGGCGTCGGACGATATCGAACGGCAGTTGGCGGAACTCGAAGCACAGTTGCGGCGCGAGCACGATTCGGGTGGGATGCCGGCATTCGTCGAACAGGCGGAGCGTGAGTTGCAGGAGTTGGCCGGAGATTAGGCTCGTGCTTTTCGCACACCTGCATCGGCACCGCGTTTATTTCTTTAGTGCATCAATTCCCGCCTCGGCGACGGCTTCGTCAATCTCAGACTTCGCGCCGCTAGCGGCAATGCCGCCGAGGATTTGGCTATCAACGATGATGGGCAATCCACCTTGATTGGGGAAAAAGTCGGGATACGCCAGGGCTTCAACGCTTCCTTTCTTGACAGTGTCCTCGCCGCTCTTAGAGGGAGCTTTGTAGAATGCGGCGTGACGGGCTTTCTTCTGTGCCCACTGAATTGTGTTCAGGGACGCGGCGTCCGCCTTTTCGAGAAACAGCAGGTTGCCGCTCTCGTCAACGATGCAGACGGTGACTTCGACGTGAAGCTCCTGCGCCTTGGCTTCCGCGGCAGAAACCATCGTCTTGATGGCGGCCAGATTGAGATACTTCTTCGTGGGCAAATCCGCAGCGAGAGTCATAGTATTGAAGGTTAACAGCACGAGCAAGAGTTTCAGCATGGGTCGGCATGGTAGCACATTTGGCATCTGCTGTACTGCTTTGATCGCATTCGTGTTGGTCTCGACATCCGTGGCCGAATCACCTGCAAAAGCAGTCGCAGGGTTACTCGAACGCACTGTGCCGGCTGATGGACCCGGTCTCGCTGTTCTGGTGCGAACAAACGGCAGTAGCAATCTTCAACTTACTCGCGGCGTGCGTGATCTGCGATCGCACACGAAGATCGACTCGTCGACGAATTTTCGGCTCGCGTCCTGCACGAAGCAGTTCACCGCAATGGCGATCATGCTGCTCGTACATGATGGCAAGCTACGCTACGACGAACACCTGACCGACATCTTTCCGGAATTTCCGTCATATGGGCGCGCCATCGCCGTTTATCAGTTGCTGGACCATACCTCGGGCTTGCCCGACTACGAAGATCTCATGGACAAAGCCGGAAAGCTGCTGCCGTGGACAGACACGCACCAGATCACGGACGCGGAGGTCCTCAAGTTGCTCGAAGCTGAACAGCGGGGGAAGTTTGCTCCAGGCAAGCATTGGGCTTACAGCAACTCTGGGTATGTCGTCCTCGGGCTTATTGTTGCGAAAGTTTCAGGTCAGTCCTTTCCGGAGTTCTTAAATCAGAGAATCTTTGTGCCTCTGTCGATGAACAACACAGTTGCCTATGTAAAAGGAAGCAACCAAGTGCTGAATCGCGCGTATGGGCATTCGGTCGAGAACGGCGCAATTGTGGAAACCGATCAGAGTCCAACTTCGGCAACTTTAGGTGATGGCGGAGTCTATTCCAATCTCGATGATCTTGCGAAGTGGGACGCGGCTCTCTCCAGCCACACGCTGCTGAGTGGACCGGAGATGCGGGCCGCGTTAATCCCTGCAGTGACGCCAGAAGGCGCTCCGCATTGGGACAGTGGCCCGGGAGACGCCGACCCAATAGGCGGCAAACCTGTGTGGTATGGATTTGGGTGGTTTCTGGATCCGTACCGAGGCCACAGGCGCATGTGGCACTACGGCGAGACCATGGGATTCAAGAGCTCTATCCAGCGGTTTACTGGTGACAACCTGAGCGTGTTTGTTCTCACGAACCGCAGCGATGTGGATGCGATCGGATTGTCAACGAAGATTTCGGACTTGTTCTTGAAGTAAATGCTGATAGCAGTCAAAGATTTTAACCGCAGAGTTCGCTGAGGATTCGCCGAGTTCGCAGAGAGTTATTTGCACCACTCGAGGAACTGTTTGAAGGCTGCTCCGCGGTGACTGTATTTCGCCTTCTCTTCTGCGGTTAGTTCCGCAACAGTTTTCTGGATCGCAGGAAAGTAAAACAGCGGATCGTAGCCGAAGCCATTTGAACCCTGTGGTTCCTCCAGAATCATTCCCTCGGCTTTGCCTTCGAACACCGCGAGGGTTTTTCCGCCCCGAGCGGCAGCGATCCAGCACACAAAACGGCCGCTACGTCTCGCGACGGGCACTCGCTTGATCTCGCGAATTAGCTTGGCGTTGTTGGCGTCATCGTCGGTGTTTGCCTCGGCAGTATGAGGCTGGTCAGCGGCGTAGCGAGCCGAGTGTACGCCGGGAGCGCCGCCTAGCGCGTCAACTTCGAGACCGGAGTCATCCGCAATCACAAGCTCTCCCGCCGCGTATTGACTGTATGATTCCGCTTTTTTGCGGGCGTTGGCTTCGAACGTGGCTCCGTCTTCGATCACCAGGGGAAGGGAAGCGAAGTTCGGCAAAGCTTGGACCTCTACTCCAAAGTGTCGCGCCGCTCCCTGCAAGTCGCGAATCTTTCCCGGATTCGATGTCGCTACCAGAACTCGCTTCATGCTGGTGACAGACGGAGCCTCTTGCTAATTGCGAATAGGAGAAGCAGCACAAAAATGCCGACCAGCGACAGCGAAATCCCTAGTTTGCGATCGCTTCCCATTCGAAAAGCAATTTGAATCTGACTATTCCCCGCGTCGAGCGGGACGGACATCTGTCCCGTAGTCTCAGTGCTCTCGGTGCGGACTTCCCGGCCATTCACGGTCGCATGCCACAGGGGATAGTTGAACAGACGCATGACAACTGCGCCGGATGAATCGGATCTCACTGTCACCGATTTGAATTCCGCCCGCCAGTCAAGCACTGAAATCTGAGCCTTGTTGGTGGTCCCTTCGCCTACGAATTTGGCCAGCGAGGCCTGCTGGTCCACCTCGTAGGGATCCACGCCTGCGGGCACGTATTCGTCGATACCCTCGTTGCCAATTCCGTCATGTTGATTGTCCAGCATCTCCTGGATGTCATCGGCGGAGTCCCACCAGGGAGCCTGCACCGCATGCCAGCCAACCAGGACCACGCAAACTGCGGCGGTAGAAACCAGTGCTCTCAACCACCAGCGACGCATCGCCAGAGCAAACCCAATTGCCACCGGCACGTTCAGGCACAGCAGCCAGCGCCAGGGAAACTGCACGAAGCGTAACTCCGGGAGATGCATCCACAACGGCAGCGTGGGCTTGAACATCAGGACCGCCATTACTGAGCTCCACGCCAGCATGAGGCGCCAGAGCTTTCTTTGATCGCTCCGCCGGATGACGAACAGCAGCCCTCCCGCCACCAGGATTTCAAAGGCTGCCACGATTGAAACCAGCAGGTTGAAGCGATTGTGGTCAAGGTCGTCAGTGAATGCGAAAAGAAAATTTTCCTGCGGGCTGACTCCAGGCGCCAATACCTGTCCGATGTTGACCCAGCTTTGCTCATGAAAAGCCGGAAGCAAATAGGAACCGGCGAGTGCTGCGCCCAGCAGACTTGCAGCACCTGCATAAACCAGCACCATCCATGATTTCCGCCAGGCGGCGATACACAGCGCAAATACCGCGAGGGAATAATTCATCATCACAGCGCTTGGCAAATTCGTAAACCAGCCGACGGCAAGTATCAGACCAAGCGGGGCAATCGCACGTGATTCGCGGTCGTCAAGGTCTAAGACCAGAAACACCAGAAGGGGAACCCACACTGCCGCCAGCAATTCAGCAAACGCGCTGCGCCAATAGACAATCACGAGGTGATACGGATTGGCGGCATAGAATGCTGCCGCCCAAATCGCCGCAGACCCCGGCAAGTAGCGCCGGGACAGCGCGAACATGGAGCACCCGGCCAGCGTCAGCACCGTCCAGATGTAAGCAGCGGGTACCAGCTTCCATGGCAACAGCAAGCCGAGCAGGCCCCCGAGTGCCCAGGACAGCGGCGGGTAGAAGATGAAGCGTGCTTCGCCGTATCCGTAGTGCGCCATTGCATTCCAATGCGGATAGATCACACCTTGTTTCCAGTGGTCCACAACATCGATCCACGAATTCATGTGGAATTCGAAATCATGCCCTGACGGAATGCCGTAGTGGAAAAAGGGAAGGACAACGATGAGTGCAGTCAGGCTGACGACTGGAAGAGCCAGCCGCCAACTGCTGCGTAGATCGTGCTGAACGCCCATGTGTGCCAGACGAGAATACAGTAAGCGTCTTTAATATCTGCAGAACGCGTGAAGCCCGGAGTAAGAAACAGGAATCCAATGTGCTTGATTCCGGGTCCCTGGCTATCGTGTGAGGGCCAGAATCGGCTAACCGCAAAGGGCACGACGTTTCACTAAGGGTCACATGAAAGTTGCGTCGAGGCGCTCCGTGTCTTTCGTGGTTGAATGTTTGCTCGTGCTACGACCGAAGAAAGTGCACAATTGAGCACCGCTCCTCAGCCCCGCGCAGAAATCAACCCCTGGCTGATCGCCATCGCGGTCATGTCGAGCACGTTCATGGAGGTGCTCGATACCACGGTGGTGAACGTCTCGCTTCCGCACATCGCCGGCAATCTTTCTGCTTCCACCGACGAGGCTACGTGGACGCTAACGTCCTACCTGGTTGCAAATGCCATCATTCTTCCGATGACCGGCTGGCTGGCCGGACGGTTCGGCCGGAAGCGGCTGCTGCTGCTGGCGGTCACCGGATTTACCACGGCATCCTTTTTGTGCGGACTGGCGCCGTCGCTGGGTTTCCTGATCATCTTCCGCATCATTCAAGGCGCTTGCGGAGGCGGGCTGCAGCCGCTCTCACAGGCTGTGCTGCTCGAGTCTTTTCCGCCGCAAAAGCGCGGCCAGGCCATGGCATTCTGGGCACTGGGGATCGTAGTCGCGCCTATGCTGGGTCCCGTGATCGGCGGTTGGCTTACCGACAATTACAGCTGGCGCTGGGTCTTCTATATCAATGTTCCCATCGGAGTTATAGCAATTCTTCTTACACAAGCCTTTATCTTTGATCCCCCCTATCTGCGACGCGAGCGAACTGGAATTGATTATTGGGGAATCGGCCTGCTTACAGTCGGTATGGGTTCGCTCCAGATCATGCTGGATAAGGGACAGGAAGAAGACTGGTTCGGGTCGCGCTTCATCCTGACACTGGCAGTGCTGGCGATTATCGGACTCGGCGGGCTCATCATCCGCGAATTGAGGACCGCGCATCCCATCATCGATCTCAGCGTGTTTCGTTTCCGGTCGTACGCCGTTGGCACGTTTCTAATGACCATCGTTGGCTTCGTGCTGTACGGAAGCACCGTGCTTTCCCCGCTCATGATGCAGGAACTGCTGGGATACACGGCGACGCACGCCGGCGTCACCAATTTCCCGCGAGGCTTGGCTTCGTTCGCCTTCATGCCGCTGGTGGGGATCCTCGTAGGAAAAGTAGATCCGCGAAAGTTGCTTGCCGGGGGTCTGCTGCTGACGGCGGCGGCAATGTTTAGGGTGTCGTTCTTTAGCCTTGATGTCGGCTTCTGGGATTTTGCTCTGCCTCTGGCCATTCAGGGTGCAGGCCTGGGCTTGATTTTTGTTCCGCTGACGACGGTCACGAATGACCCTATCCCTCGTGAACGGATGGGGAACGCGACCAGCATTTTTAATCTCATGCGCAATATTGGTGCCAGCGTCGGGATCTCCAGCGTAGAGGCATTGCAGTTCCGCCACATGCAGACCCACCTGAACTACCTGGGTCAGCACGTAAATGAAGCCAGTGCTCGCACTCAGCAATCGGTCGCGGGTCTGTCGCAGCTATACATCTCGAAGGGCATTGACAGCGTCACGGCCCAGCAACGCGCGCATGCTGCGATTTGGGGAATGGTGCAGCGGCAGGCGGCCATGCTTTCCTACAACGATGTATTTCGTTTACTCGGCTGGATGTTTCTTGCCCTGTTGCCCCTGTTGTTCCTCATGAAAAAACCAAAGGGAGGCAAAGGGCCGACGATGGCCCACTAGCCGCAACTCTTATGCTTTCTCGATTCGTTCGATGACGATGATGGCGATCCATTGTCCCCGTTGTCGTTCAACGTACACCAGCCTTCCGCCCAGCAGGGCTGCCGCGATCTCCGGAGGCATGTCGCTATGAAAATCGAAATATCGCGCTTTCCATTCCTGCCATTTTTTCCAGCCATCGAGGAGCGAGTGGACTTCGTACTTGGTGGAGAACACCAGCGCCACATCGAACTCCGAATTGGCCTCCGCTGCTGAAACCAGTTGCTCCTGCGTGAAATTCTCGATTTGAACGATGCGCATGGCTTTGCTGACATAGCCAGCGTCAGGCTTCGTAAGTTCTCCGCTGGCCGGCCAGGCAGTGAGCACGCGCGCATTGGGATACTTTTCCTGCAGCCATCGCTCGGCTCGTTGATGCGACAAAACGAAATCGCGGTAGGCGAGGTTGTCTTCCGGCGCAAAACCATAGGGCGGATTCACGAAAAGCGCTGCGATGAAGGCTGCCGCAACGATACCCAGCACCAGGTTCGACATGCCCAACCTGCGCCAAACGGTGGAAACGCAGATCAGAATTACCAGGGGCACGATCGGCAACAGATAGCGGGCGAGAATCGCACCGCCGATGACTGAAAGCGCCAACACATGTACAGCCGCGATCGTAAGGAATTTGAGCTGAGCGGAGACGGCGATCCTCGGCCTAGGCCCATTCAATTCCTCGATCGCAGGTTGACGCATGGCGAGCGCGCAGGCAATCGTGAGCAGATACAGATTCATGTACACCGTGACCTGCCATAGCCTGAGAAGGAGCGCCAGAAGGATTCGCAACGGATGCAACGTCGCCTGTGCGTTGTAGCGGAGGAACTCCGGGTTTCCAAAAACAAATCCGGTGCGGGCATAGTGGTACGCATACCAGATTCCAAGCGGAATCAGCGGTGCCAACAGGAAGATCATCCGACGCAAGGATGCAGATAATTCAGTCGTCTCAGGCTGGCTTTCCTCCTCACGCTTTCGGCCGAATACAAACCTCAACGCTTCCCACACAATCAATGAAATCGGCGCCAGCACAGCTGTCTCTTTCGCCAATACTGCCGCGGAGAGCCACGTAGCGCAGGCGAGGTAGCGCTTTCGCAGGTAAGAGTTAATTCCCCAGAAAATCAATCCGGCAGCGGGCAGGTCCACTTGCGCGAGCGAACTCTGCGCGAAAAATACGGGGTAGATGGCCGTCAGCAATGTCGCCCATCCAGCGACCGCAACGTTGCTGACTGTCTTAGCCAGCCGAAAGAACCCCAAAAGCGAGAACGCTGCCAGAAGCAGCATGACGCAACGCGTGGTCGCCGGATGAAAACCGACCAGCTTCCAACTGGCCGCAAGCCAGGCAAGAACCAGCGGTGGATGAGCGTTCGAGGGCGTGGAATGCGGAATCAGCGAACCCGCCATCAGGTCTCTCGCAGCGGGAACGTAGTATCCGGCTTCGTCCCAAAAATAAGGTAGGCGGAGCAGAGGGAGATGGGAGGCGATCAGCACAATAGCGAACAAAACCAACAGATAAAGGGCGGAAAAGCGCTTTGTGAGCAGCCCGGCAGAGACCGACACTCGGTGCCCTAGTTCAGGCGTAGATGCTTCGCGATGACTGGCCGTCTGATGCATGGCCGCAATGGAATCAATGCACGGGGCCCGGAGCTGTCTGCACGCGGGGATCGAGTTTGATTTCGCCAAAAGTGCTTTCGTAGTTGGTGACGTTCTGGTGAAGGATTGCCGCCAGCGCCTTGGCCTGCTGCGGGCTCAGATAAATCCCCTGAAAATTGCGGACCTCTACCTGATTCTCCGATTGCTGCTGCATAGTTCCAAAGACGAGGAAAAAGTCCCAGACGTTGACGCGGACTTGAACGCTGTTGGCATAGGTTTCCCGGTACTCGTTTGTGTTCACGACGGTGAAATTCGGCTGAGTAGGATTGATCATGACGGCTCACAGTGTAACGGGAATGGAGGCATCGTGAAAGCGGTCGGGCGAGCTCAGGGGTGCACAACCTTACCTACACCTGGGACTACCCATCGCACCTGAGGGTGCTGCAACCCCAAAGCCCAGAGGCTAAAGCCTGAATTACAATCTAATCGCGCCGGGATGGCGGAATTGGCAGACGCGCTGGACTTAGGATGTCGTCGAAATCCACGCGCTGCGACGCATGTCCGCGCAAGTGTATGAAAGCATATCGAGTCCCGCACTGGACTAGGCGCAGTATAACGCATTAAAGCGCCACCACCTGCAAGGCTAAGTGCCACCAGAGGTGCCACCAGCGCATCGCTAATGGATATAAAAGAACTGGATGGTGCAAAGTGAGCGAAACCTCAGCGCTGCGACGGCTGCTTGCCGACCGCATTGAAAAACTGCGAGATGATCCGAAGCAACTTGAAAAGACGGTGGACCTTCTGTATGACATCGTCCAAAAGAAGGTTGTTATGGAGCACAATGCCGACATGGCAATGGTATTGGCGATGCTGTATCGATTCACGAAGACCCAACAAGATCAAACCCAGCACCAGATTGTCTTGGGACTGTTCGTGAAGTATGGCATCCCAGTGCCGAATGACGTGACCATAACGCCAGGTCAGGCCTAGTTTAAGGTGCCTCCCCGCCGCAAACTAGATTGGCAGAAGATCAATGCGGCAATGAACACGCCCTGCCCGCATTGCGGTCACAGCATCACGCCAGCAGAGAGAACGCACGTGGATACCGAACACCTGCAATGCCCGAAGTGCGATAAACTCTTCGTTCCTGGCTCGGGCAGCCGGGATGCGTGAATTTCGCCGGGTTTTCGAGGACGAGATGTCTTCTTGGTACATGCAGGCTCGGGTCTTACCTGCCATTTTGGGGCTACTCGCTCTGATCGGTCTAGTCCTGCTTTATGGCGAGTTGCGGAAAGCCGCGCGCTTAAGGAGGGAAAAGAAGCTCATGGGATTTCCGAGCCGCAAGGACCGACTTCGCAAAGCCGGATAATGCGCCGCGCGATCAAACTCGTGTTCCATGAGCTGCGAGTGAAATGCCCACATTGCAGCACTACGCTGATCTACAACACGCTTGCCGAGACGATGCAGTTCGCCGAGCGTACTTGTCGGAAATGTGGCAAGGGTTTCGTGATCGAGAACAACGTCGCGAAGCGGCTGCCCGCGAAGAAAAGACCGCAGAAAGCCTAGGGCTACTGCGATTATGACCTCTTCCGCGCCGTTCGCAGTGTGCTGTATTGCTCAGACTTGTTTTGGGCATTCAGATTAGATTGGGGAAGTCCCGAAAAAACAGAAGAGGGGGATTCCCATGACCCCGCAGCCTAGTGATTGGCGCCACCTCGCCGAGCAAGCCAGTAAAGAAATGGACCCTGACAAGCTGATGGCTATTGTGAATGAGCTTAACCGCACTTTACCGGATGCATTTTCCAGTCACCGTAAGCAAGCCCGGGCAGCAATAGCGATTAACCAGTAAGCCAAGAGTCCGCGTTCGTCAATTCCTTCCGCCTGTCCGCGCATCCCGCTGTGAGCGAAAAATGAGGCTTTGAGGGGGAGCTGCGAAGATTGCGAAGATGCTGACAGCGAATGCACGTCATTTTGGCCTTGCTTTCTTCGGGCCAACAGAGCCAAAATGACAGCGGGGTGACAAACCCTGTCCTTGGCTCATACCCGAGGACATTTCCCGTGAGCGATTACAGCCGCTTGCGGGAAGGATTAGTAAACGGTGGAGCTAGTCGGAATTGAACCGACGGCGGGCCAACCTGTCACGGCGAGACCCGCCTTCCCGTGAATAGCCCCACATACGGCATAAGGAAAGGCCAGTTCATTCTTCCCCAAATGGTTGAATGTACTGGCCTTTTTCATTTCGCTGCGTATCATAAATATATGATACGCTGGAGTCAAGAAAATAGTACTTGTAGAATCATAAAAATGTGATATGGTAAAACCTGTACGCTATTGGTGGTTCTACGACTTCGTCCAGAGTGGAAACCCAGTTCAGGACTGGTATTCGAGCGAGCTTAGCGATCTCGGACGCTTCGCAATGGACGCAATGCTCAAGAACACCGCGAAAGTCGCGAATCAACTCGACTGGGGTGCGAGGGATTTGGGTGGCACCTCAAACAAGAAGGAAGACATATTAGAACTCAAATTCATAGCCGACAAAAAGCAGTATCGCCTCGGGTTTATTTTTCAACCTGGCCGACAGGTGATTTTGCTGAATGGGTTCTATCACCAGCAGAAGGTCTACCATCCCCCGAACGCCCTAGATACAGCACGAAAACGCGCTAAGGACTTCCGTGAGAACAGAGCAAGCAAAATCGAGCGAACGATCTCGTTTGATATCTAAACTGCTGTCCGACTTTGGGACACGAGTGGCTTACATTCAGTCAAAGGTGAGCACACTTGTGCCTTCGCAGATTCGCGCGTTGCGCCTGAAATCAGACATGCCGCGACAGAAGGATTTGGCAGACGCAGCCGAGTTACACCAATCTCGGATTTCCATGTTCGAGACGGCTGGAGCTAATCCAACTGTGGAAACGTTGAGCGTCATCGCTGCGGCATTGCGAGTGGGCCTCAAGATCGAATTTGTTCCATTCAGTGAAATGCTGGAGTGGGAAAACAACTTTTCCCAAGATCAATTCAACGTGATCAAACTGGAAAAGGACGAGCGTTTCCTTAACCCCGCGCCAGCATTTGGTTATCACGTTTCACAGAGTTTCGCTTCGCAAATCTCCGCTTTCATGCTGAGACTTCCAACCGCTGAACCAATGGGCACCGAACCGACGGGTGGCTACACTGTTAAACCTGAGATTCCAGCTGTTGACCTGATTAACGCTGGTGTTTCAGGGTTAGAAATAGTTTTACCGAAATCACAGTTCGCAATGATTATCGGCGGAATTACTTCCCCTGAAGCTAAACAGATGCAGCAATACACCAACATCAAGCCGATGCTTCAAATGGAGGGATACAATGCCTGAACAGACGCAGGAAGAAAAGGTAAGCGTCAAATACATCCAAGCGCCAGAGTACCGCAGCATGTACACGAATAGTGCGGCGTTTCAACTCGGCCCCTACGATGTCGGAATTTCATTCGGTGAGGTAGTGGAGGTAGACCAAAAGAACGAGATCGCTACGGTTGAACAGCGGGTAAAGGTGATGATGTCGCCACTTCACGCCAAGATTCTTACTATGCAGATGGTGGAGCAGATCAAGGCATTTGAAAACAATTTTGGCAAAATTGTTATTCCCCCAGGCATGGTTAAGCTCGCTAAGCAAGCTGAAGAGGAATCCCCAGAAAAGCCCAAACCAGCCAAGAGCGCCCATTGATCGGCATTTACTCGCCATTTCAAAAAGCTGCGTTAAAAATCAATCAACATTAAATTCAACCCCTCGCGGCCCTCAGCCGCTCAATTTCGCTCACAACGGGATTCGCGTACCACGGGAAGGAAGTGCTGGACGAAGGAAGGGTGGGCAGCAGTCCTTCCCAGCTTCTCAGCGACGACTCCACATCGGTTCACCCGGTATTAGAGTGCGGAGACGCTTTTCGGCCTTAATCTGCTGCTCTCGTTCAGCCGTACAGCGCGGACACCCGGATTCCCATTTAGTTTCTGGGCTGAAGGGTCCGTGTTTATCGCAATGAATAGGGACGTTTACTTCCCACGGTTTCGCCGACGCCACAACTTGGGCTGGGGCAGGAGTGCTTTCCTTAGATTCCGGCGCAGGTGGCAGCGAGCGCTGCACGGCAGTAAATACCCTGCCTGACATGTGGGCATCTATAACTCTGTCCTTAGTTTCGTCTGCGAGCCGTCGCTTTCGAGCTGTTTCTATGCGTTCGGCTAGAAAGTTCAGGTTCATCCCGCCACTGACATCCATTGATTGTTTTGCCCGGCCATCCCTTCTGTCCGTCAGATAGGACAGCGCACGCATTCGGACATCTGAGCTTTTGTCGTGCAACAAGTGTTCCCACAACTTCAACTCATCAACGTGCGCCAGCAAGTGAGCGGCAGTTAGCGGAGACGCGCCCATTTTTTTCAAATAATTCGGTTTTCGGCCGGCGCCTTTTCGCCTTCCGCCACGTCCGTCTTTTTTCTTCTCTTCCGTCATCCGGGGGTTCCCCCATTACCCGGCATTCTTTTCCACGTTCTTGCCCTGGTAATCCGGCTTCTGCTTAGTCTCGATAGTTTCCCCTGGCTGAAAACCATCGGAAACCTTTTCAACGGGAACCACCCTCACCCCAGCTTGACGCGCAGCAATTTGCTTATCGAGATCCTCAAGGCTAGTTACTTTCTCATTCTTGATTTGTCGGACCATGTTCCTGCTCCTTTTCAAAGTAACTCTTTAATCCACTTGTATGCCGCTGTTCCTCCCGCGCTAGCTGCTGCACCTTCCAATGCGCGCGAAACCAGTTTGGCTGCAATCGGGTGTGCTGCGGCCATTGCCTTAATTGCCGCGATTGCTTGCGGTGTTGCCGCTGCTGCATCACCTGGTGCCGCTAAAGCTGCTGTTCCACCTAGGCCGATGGCAGGCGCAGCTATCAAAGTCTGCGCTACTTTCTTTGGCGCGGTACGCATCTCCGCATTTATCTGCGGTTGTGTGACCGTCTTTCCGTAGGCCGCTGCGCGCTTCAGCGTGTCAGCGAAACTTTCGCCTTCGATGGGAGTAATAACCTTGTTGCCCACGTCGTTTAGTTCTTCCCCTGGCCCGGTGATGGGTACAGCCTTCGATAGGTCGAGAGTCACGGCTGCGCGCTGAATTGGCACGGCTTTTGACAGGTCGAGGGTTACCGGCGCGCCGCTCATTGCGCTACCCCCAGGTCTTCGCCTTTGTTGTTTGTGTAGTGGTTACGGCCGTCCGAACCGGGCGCAATGTGGGTTGCCCCGGCAGGCGGACCGCTTGGCGCTGAATTGCCCCCGAGACTGATTCCGATTTTCTGCGCTCCGCTGAGCGCTTCGGGAGATAGCACGTTCTCCAGCGGGTGCCCCATGGTTCGTTGATAGCGGAAATTCGCTTCATTGAATCTGGCTTTGACGGTATGCCCCATCTGCTTCAATGCTGCCTGTATCTGCGCCGGGCTGCTGGAGTCGCTGAGGATGGTTTCGGCAGCCTTGCGGTCATCTCCATAGAGCGCGTGGCCGCCGAGCAGAAAGCCTTCAAATTCTTTGCGCACGGGTTCAAGAGATGCGGTGAATTGTTGGAAGTTAGGATCGCCAGCAACATGATTGCTAATCCAGTTCAGCGGTTTATTGATCAGCGGTGAGCCGGTATTGCGGTAGTTGTTTACCGTGTCGCTGGCTGTGCCCGCATGCTCGAGGAAGGTCCCGAAGGATTGCAGGTTCTGACCGTCTTTTCCGTTGGTAAAGGAGTCCTCCATCTTGATTTTCCGGTCAACGTCGGCAGTCGAGAACTGCGGGTTAAGTTGCTTGGCGCGGTTGTAGATCAGGAGACGCTGATCTCCTCGCAGCGAGGCAATATCTTTCAATCGGGTAAGGTCACCAGACGCTAAAGACTGCGCTGCGGTTTCGATTGCACTTTCATCGGGGGTGCGCTTAGCTTGCTGCAAATTCTGTCCGCGAAGCGTAATGTCTTGCGCGCGTTTGGTGCTGGCAAGCTGCGCCTGCTGTTCTGCGGTAATTCCGGTCGGACTGGCGCCGGAGAGAACGCGCTGCTTGAGTGCTGCATCCGCCTTTTGCCCCGGTAGTTCCGCCGCCGCCGTGGCTGCTGCTCTTGCGTCCGTCTGCTCTTTAAGTTCGAGTTCGCGGCGCTGGCGCTCTTCTTCCAGTTGCTTGCTTTCACCGACCATGCTGGTCATTAAAAACTGGCCTGCTTCTTTCCCCGGAAATTGCGGCGGAACTTCGGAGGGGTCGCCTATTCCGTAGGCCTGCGGGGCTTGCAAAACTCTGGCCCTCTGCTGCTGATAAAGCGCATTCAGCTTTTCAGGTGGCGCGTCTGCGGGCAGGTTATACACAGGCTGGAAAGCGCCGCGCAGATTGTCGATTTGCGCAGCCCGCAGTTTCAGTTGCGCGTCGGATGCGTCGGCGTTGGCCTTTTCTACGGCAGCGCTGTGCAGTTGCAGTGCTTGCAAAGCTTCGGGGGTTACTACCGGGCTGTGCGATACATCCGCGATGGTCTTGTCAATGTCGCCGCTGTTCTTCACGAAGGCTTGGCGAATCAATTCACTTTCTTGCTGTTTGCGCTGCGCTGCTTGCTGCTGCTGTTGGCTAGCTCGCAACTGCGTTTGCAGCGCTTGCATTTTTGCATAGCCTGCCAGCGGGTCCTCGGGCTGCCATTGCGACGCGATTAGGGGAACGCTGCTCATTTGTCGTTGTCCTCGTTTTCTGATTCGGGAACGCCTGCACTATTCGCAATGTGCGCCAACATTTCCGCGCCGTCGCTGAAACTGTGCTGTGCCGGGTTCCGGTCGCGCTCGCTTCGATGCATCTCGAGCAGCCATTTCGGAGCTGACGCGCTAGAGTTCGGATCGGCGTGGAGCCGGAGGTGATGCAGCTCCGGCCGACGTTTCGCTTCCCGCGACAATTTCGCTTCACGCGATAGTGATGGACCGTGGGCTTCCGCAATTTTCATTGTCTCCTCCGTGCCTTGATTTGCTTTTCTCTTTCGCGTTTGAAGGTTTGATAGTCAGCATTGGCAAGGTCCACTGCGGCCGTTGTCGCCGATCCGCCTATCGGCCGAATAGGTTTCGGTGCTTGGCTTGGCCTTCGCTGCAAAGCCGGGTCGAATCTATTCGCAAGTTGCGCGATGCGTACCTGCGCCATGTGTTCCGGTAGGCTGGCAATTTTCTGCTTTTCTGCCGGGTTGCGCATTACGAAACTAGCGGCTTCGATGCCGCCCGGGAGGAGCGCAAACGAATCCAGCAGTCGTGCCGCTGTCCCGGGGTCACTGGAAAGTGGAATGGCAGCGCTTGCCCGGTGCTGTTCCTCAGTCAAATCTTCGGTCGCTGCATTGAGTCTTTGAACGAAACTTGGAAGTATCTCCGCTCGCAACTCCTCAATTTTTACTTGCGCAGGGACCGGCTGCTGCTCGGGATACTGCGGCGCTTCGGCGGGTTCCTGCTCGTCCTGGCCTTCGGGCTGCGCTTCGAGCGCTGCCAGTTCTGCTTCTGCGCTGTCCAGCATGCGCTGGCGCGATGAGACCGGGCTTTCATAGCTCGCCACTTGCGCTTCGCGGGGTGGACTACCGGAATTAGATTCTCGCGAAACGCCGGGCACCAGCTCTTCGGCAACGAATTGCGGTTCCGAACGCGTCTCTTCGCCCTGTTCGCCCGCAGCCACAGCGTCGGCGACGGCCTGCGGATCGCTGCTAGTTGTTACGACTAATAAGTCGGACATGTGCTACCTTTCTGGCCCGTAACTCCGCGCGGAATCGTTCAATGAGTGCCAGCGCGCGCTCGAGATCGCTTTGCAACTGAGCCTTTTCCGCCTTGAGCGCATACTTTTCGGCCACTAACCGCGCGATGCGCTTTTTTGCTCCCCTCCCCTGGCATTCACATACCTGAGACGGAATCGGCGCCGCGCCATTGGCCTTCTCGGGTTGGACAGCGGTTTCCATTTAGGCCAGCCGGTCCGCCGTGATCGAGCGGAGGTGTTTAACAAGGTCTTCCGCTTGTTCAAAGGGAAAATCAAAATCTTGGTGAGATCCATCTACATAAACGTGCCTCACGAACCAGCCCCAGCGAGTCGGCGCTCCGCGAATTTCGTAGTAATCGCAGACTTTCTTGCTGGGTAGTTCAATCAGTTTGCCCATTTATCCCTCTCACGTAAGCCAGAAAGCCATTTAACCCAATGCTACAAACTGTTGCCGGAGCGCTAGTGTTGATTTCCTTAACTTCATTCAAACTGTCAACAATTGGGTTGCTGTACTGGGCGCAGGATATGTAATCCTATGCGCCACCCTGATTCTGCTTAACTAGGCCAGTAAACGCAGCCCCAGTGGCAGTTGTGGTGGCAGTTGGGTGTGAATTGGCTAAGTGTTGCCTTTTCGCTCGAAGCTGCAGGCGCACTCAAATGTTCTGTTCGGGTCGTTTTGGTTCTCATTTTCTGATTCTCTGAGCTATCAATTCCCATTTTCCAGCGAGCGAACCCCGCGTAATTGCGCCGTCTAACGCAAACCGGTCGGGGCGCGCCGTTTTGATTCTGGTAGCTAATTGAAGACGCGGCGGGGCGGCTATACAGTCCATTCGTGCGGAAAACACGTTTCGAGACGGTCCCGCTAGAGAAAGTATTGAGGTGCGTTGCGCAAGAAAAGGAACGTAGCGAAGAGAAAGAACGCGACAAGCCCAAGGATGATTACCCA
>Ga0310810_10000141_pt1 | contig 73680 bp, 65 predicted proteins | sample NCmetagenome_FD_207641 | JGI IMG/M metagenome (GOLD analysis project Ga0310810, IMG submission 207641) | Soil microbial communities from experimental microcosm in Duke University, North Carolina, United States - NC | ecosystem: Engineered > Artificial ecosystem > Soil microcosm > Unclassified ...
CTTCGGATGACGTGTCCCTCCGATTCCCCTCCCAGGACTCGGGGGATCCTCTCCAAGCGCATCCCGCCACGCTCGATCCAGATGGCCGCGTCCCCGCTTTCGGAGACGTCGATCAATCCGTCCGGCAACGTGGACGCTCTCCAGGTGTGCAGCGGACGTCCCGTAGCGACATCCCAGACCAGGATGCCGGACTGTCCGACCGCGGCGACCATGCGCCGCCCGTCGCTCAGGAACTTGAGCGCACCGCGCGCATACTCCTCGTGGGTCTTCAAGGAGAGCTCCTCGCCCCTCAGATCCAGGAACCGAACTCCCCAGTGCGTTCCGATCGCCACAATCCTTCCGTCGGGCCAGAAGGCCAGCCCCGTGGCTCTCCCGAATCCCAGGGCGCCGAGCGTGGCGGGACGACGTTTATCCACGTTCCAGACGACGACTCCGGCCTTCTCGTCCGAGACCGCGATGAAATCGCCCTTCGGAGAATAAGCCGCCCACTTGAGCTCCGCGTCCGGCGCCTCGAGGACCGGGAGCTCCGCTCCGCTTTTCAGCGCCCAGCGCCGAAGCGCCGGGCCATCCGTAGCCGCCAGGATCTCCCCGTCGGGCGAAAACGCCGGACAGAAGCCCCGATCGAAGCGTCGAAGCTCCTCTCCCGTGGAAAGGCCGAGCACCCGGATCAGGGATCCCGGATAGGAGCGGGCAGACAGCACGAGGTATCGCCCTTCGGGAGAACAGGTGAGCCGCTGGGGGACGTCGTCCTTCGCCAGGACCGCGCGCCGATACAACAGCCGCTTGCTGCGGGCGTTCCAGCCGTTGATCATGCCCTCGGCGTCGAGGGCGACGAGGATCGAGCCGTCACAGGATAGCGCCGCCGTGGTGATGCGGACCGGGTGGGGAAAGCGCGGCTTGGGCGGCCGAACGGTGAACGGATCGGCGGGATCCTGACGCGGCGTCCCCATGCTCAACGCCCCCAGTACTTCTGACGCCGGGGATCCGCGCCTACTTCTTCATTCCTTCCAGATACTTGCGGATCCCCTCGGCGAGCAGCCTCTTGTCCTTCTTCTCGACTTCCTCGGCGAGCCGCTCGCGGTGCGCGCGCAGGCCCTCGCGGACGGCGGACGAGCAGGTCGCCACGATCATGGCCGCCAGCAGCGCCGCGTTCTTCGGGCGGTTGATGCCGACCGAGACGATCGGCCCCTTCTCGAGGAGCCGCGGCAGGAAATCGCTCGAGACCGCGCCCGGCGCGAGCGGCGCCGCGACGACGGGGATGTCCGTCCTGGCCGCGATGTCCGACGGCCGCGAGAGGCCGTCCTCCGGGGCCCACGCGATGATCGCCCGCGCGCCCGCCTTCTCCATCTCGGCGACGGCGCCCGCCTCGAAGACCGCCGTGTCCTTCACCCCGAGCTCCGTCAGGAGGTCCATCGCGTCCTTGCCCGGCTTATCGGCCTTCGGGCCCGCGAGCGCGACGAAATCGCGCGACGCCGGAACCGCCGCCGGAAGGCCGCGCTTCGCGCGGATCTTCGCGCGCAGCGCCGGGTTGTCCAGCGCCACGATCTGGGCGGCCACATAGGCCGCGTATTCCGCCTGTTCGACTCCGACGCTGCCGACCGTGATGCCCTCGGGCATCTGGATGGTCGAGAGGAGCGAATCGATTCCCTTGTACTGGGTCGTCCCGATGGGGATTCCCAGGGTGGGGATCAGGGTTTCCGCCGAGGTCACGCCGGCCAGGTGGGCGGCGCCGCCCGCGCAGCCGATCACGACCTTCACGCCGGCGCTCTCGAGCTCGCGGGTCCGGGCCCCCGTGCGGGCGGGCGTCCGGTGGGCCGAGAGCACCCGAGGAGAAAAGGGGATCTCGAGCGCCTCCAGGGTCGCGAACGCCTTTTCGATTCGGGGAAGGTCCGAATCACTGCCGACGCGGATCTCGATCAGCGGATTCATCGTGATTCCTCCTCAGGGTGGCAGCGGATCGTAGCGGTTTTCCCGGACACGCGCAAGGAATGCACCGCCCGTCCTCGAGTATCGCGGAGCCCGCTCGGGGATCAGTATTTCAGGACCATCGACCAGAGTTAGGAGGACCCCCCATGGCCGGACATTCGATCAAGCACAAGAACAAGTACGAGGCCTTGAAGCGCAAGGGGATGTCGAAGTCCCGGGCCGCGCGAATCTCGAACGCCGGGAGCTCCGGGAGCCGCAAGGGCGGCGACCATTAGGAGGGACCATCATGGCCGGAACACGAATTCTGGAACCTCGTCGGACCCCTGAGATCCGACCGTTGCCCGAAGTCCGGACCGAGCCGGTCCGCTTCGAGCGCCGCCCCGCCTACCAGGCCTTCCGCCTCCTGCAGGCGGGCTTCGTCATCGCCCCCATCGTGGCGGGCGCGGACAAGTTCATGCACGTCCTGGCGAACTGGGACATGTACCTGGCGCCGCAGATCGAGAAGATGCTCCCCGTCAGCGGACACACGTTCATGCTGATCGCCGGGGCGATCGAAATCCTGGCGGGCATCCTGGTCGCCGCGATCCCGCGCATCGGCGGCTTCGTCGTCGGCGCCTGGCTCTGCGGCATCGTCGTCAATCTGCTGATCGCCGGGAACTTCTACGACGTCGCGCTGCGCGACATCGGCCTCGCCGTGGGCGCCTTCGCGCTCGGCATCCTGGCCCGGGAGTTCCAGCGGCGCGCCCCCAGAACCGAGACGGTCCGACCCTAGATGGCCGTCGTCGTCGTCACCGGAGGCACGGCCGGCGTCGGGAAAGCCACCGCACTGGCGTTCGCGGCCCGTGGAGACGCCGTGGCGGTCCTGGCCCGGGATCCCGCCCGCCTCGAGGAGACGCGAGCGGAGCTCTCGGGCCGGGGCGGCCGCGCGCTCGCGATCGCGGCCGACGTCGCGGTGCCCGCCCAGGTGGAGGCCGCCGCCGAGCAGATCGAACGCGCGCTGGGACCCATCGACATCTGGGTCAACAACGCCATGGCGACGGTCTTCTCCCCGGTCCTCGATATCCCGCCGGAGGAGTTCGAGCGCGCCGTCCGTGTGACCTTCTTCGGGACCGTCTACGGAACCCTCGCGGCGCTGCGGCGCATGCGCGGCCGCAACCGGGGGACGATCGTCCAGGTCGGCTCCGCCCTCTCCTACCGGGCCATCCCGCTCCAGGCGCCGTACTGCGCCGCGAAGCACGCCGTGAGGGGCTTCACGGACTCCCTCCGCTCGGAACTCCTGCACGACCGGATCGACGTGCACCTCACGATGGTCCAGCTGCCCGCGCTCAACACGCCGCAGTTCAGCTGGTGCCGCAGCCACGTCGAGCGCCACCCCCGGCCCGTCGGCCGCATCTTCCAGCCCGAAGTCGCCGCGAGGGCGATCGTGTGGGCCGCCACGCACCGGCGTCGCGAACTCGACGTGGGCTGGCCGACCGTGGAGGCCATCCTGGGCTCGAAGTTCTTCGCCAAGATCCTCGACCGCTATCTCGCCAAGACGGCGGTGGACGGACAGTTTCTCGACGAGCCCCTGCCCGGCGGCCGCGCGGGGAATCTGTTCACGCCGGTCCCCGGACCCTACGGGGCACACGGCCGCTTCGACCGGAAGGCGCGGAGCCGGAGCATGCAGCTCTGGCTCAACCTCCGCCGCTCCTGGCTCATCCCGGCGCTCCTCGGGGCCTCGGCGCTGCTGCTTCTGCTCGCCCGCCACGCATGAACGAGCTCGGCGCTCCGTCCCCCTTCTCGCCCGGCTGCACGGACCCCGACCTCGTCACCCTCTTCAAAGGATGGGTATACCTGTCGAGCGCCCCGCATGGCGACTTCTCCGGCGAGCGGCTCCAGGGCTTCTTCGCCGCGGGCACCTGCTTCGTCGACCTCTACCGTCTCGCGGTCAACGGCCGCACGCCGCGCTGCACCTTCGGGGCGCCCCTCTCGTCGGAGCGCTGGTCCGGCGTCTTCATCGTCCCCGATTCCGCGAAGGAAGGCGACCTCCCCGCCGGCTCGATCCCGACCGGCGCGCTCGACCTCACGATCCTCCGCTCCGTCGACGACGGCTGGTCCGAGACGCTCACGCTGGAGAATCATTCCGAGCGCGAGCGGCGCGTCGAGCTCGATCTCGAATGGAACTGCCCACTCCGCGATCCCCAGGCGCAGGAGACGCGCAAGCTGGCCCGGACGGCCCCGGGACGCGGCCTGCCCGCGCGGGTGGCATGGAACGGCGGAAGCCCGTCCTTTCACTACCGCAAGGTCTTCGGCCGGCGGCGCCGCGCGCCGACCCCGGAGTTCCGGGCCCTCTATGGCCGCGGGGCGCCGAAGAACGGCGACCCGGTGGAACGCTCGCTCGAGGTGCGCCTCTCGTCCGAAGGCGCGCGCGTGACGGCTTCGACGCGATCGAGGACGCGCGTCCGCCTCCGCCGCACGATGGCCGCCCGCGAGGCGTGGACGATCCGCCTGGACTTCGTCCCGCGCGCGAACGGACGGCCGGTCGCCGTCGGCGGCCGACGCTCCGAAGCTCCCGAGTCGACGCGGATCCGGACCGGAAACGGCCTCATCAACGGGATCCTCGAGCGGGCGGCCGCGGACCTCGACGCCCTCTCGCTCCCCGCGCTCGGGTCGCCGGACGGCGTGCCACCCGGCCTGAACGCCGGCGTCCCACGCTACGTCGGCGTCTTCGGCCGCGACATCCTCACGGCGGGCTGGCAGGCCTCGCTCCGCTCCTGCCGTTACAACGAGGACGCGCTCGCGCGGGTCGCGCTCTATCGCGGAGTGCGGTGGGACGCGTGGCGCGACGAGGAGCCCGACCGCATCCTGCACGAACGCCGCGCGAACCCGAACGCCGAGCTCGGGCGCTCCAACCGCGAGCTCTACTACGGGGACGTGGCGGCGACGCCGTTCTGGGTCGTCACGCTGGCCAGTGCCTACAACTGGAACGGGAACCGCGACTTCCTTCGCCGCCAGGCCCCCACGCTCCACGCCTGCGTCCGCTGGATCCGCCGGAAACTCCGGGAGGGGAGCGGCTTCGTCTACTACGAAAGCGACTCCTCCGAAGCCAACCGGAACCAGGGATGGAAGGATTCCGGCGACGCGATCGTCGACGCTCGCGGCCGGGTCACCGTTCCCCCCCTCGCGGTGGCGGAAGTGCAGGGCTACTGCTTCCTCGCGCTCCTCTCGGCGGCGGAGCTGGCGCTCGCGCTGCGCCGGATCGACGAGGCCCGCAGGCTTTACCGCGAGGCGCTGGAGCTCCGCCGGCGCTTCAACGTGGCGTTCTGGCTCCCCCGCGAGAAGTTCTTCGCGCTGGCGCTCGATCGCGACGGCCGCCCCATCGACGGCGTCGGCTCGAACGCCGGCCACTGCCTCGGCTGCGGAATCCTCGAGCGCGAGAAGGCAGCACACGTCGCCCGGCGCCTGCTCGCCGACGATCTGTTCTCCGGCTGGGGCATCCGCACGCTGTCGCGGCACAATCCGGCCTACGATCCGTTCTCGTACCACCGGGGTTCGGTGTGGCCGGTCGAGAACGCCACGATCTCGGCGGGGCTGCGCCTCTGCGGCTTCGACGAGGAGGCCGCGAGGGTCATCCACGCGCAGTTCTCGGCGGCCGCCTGCTTCCCGTCGCTGCGGCTCCCCGAGGTCCTGAGCGGCCACGAACGCAGCGCGGAGCGTCCGCTGCCGGGACTCTACCCGGAGGCGAACCTCCTCCAGGCCTGGTCCGTGTCGTCGGTCTTCTTCTACCTGTGGGTCCTGCTGGGGCTGCGCCCCGTCGCGCCGCTTCGCACGCTGCTCCTGAAGCCGTATCTGCCGGATTGGCTCCCCTGGGTCAAGGTCGACGATCTTCGCGTCGGCGACGCCGTCGTGAGCCTCGCGTTCCAGCGCACGGAGCGCGGGAGCGTGCGCTGGAAGGTGCTGGAGAAGAAGGGCCGCCTGCTGATTCTGGAGCAGCCGCTGGAGCTCGCGGGCGCCGGCCTGGGACGCCGCCTGCGCGACGCCTTCCGCTCGGTCATCTGACGGCGTCGAGCAGGCGTCGAAGCGGTGACGTCCGTGCCACGGTCCGGTTATAATGCCCCGGTTCATGCCGGCAAAGAAATCACGGTCGAAGCCTGCCCTGGAAGGACGGATCTCCACGAACTTCCTCTGGGTCGACGACGACGACCGGGGGATGGCCGCCGCGATCCGTCGCGCCCGCAGAACGATCGATGTCTTCCTCGAAGCGCTCGCGCACCCGAAACGCGGCGACCGTGATTTCGGCATCAAGGCGTTGTTTGCGACGAAGACGCGCCGCGAGCACCTCTGGGTGAACGATCCGACCTGGGACGGCCGCTGCTTTGTCGGCCGCCTCGGGAACGATCCCGAGATCATCCGCAAGCTGGCCGCCGGCGATCGATGCAAGGTCGAGCTGGCGCGCCTATCTGACTGGATGTTCGTGCGACGCAGCAAGCTGGTCGGCGGCGAAACCATCCGCCTGCTCCGGAAGCGCATGACGCCCTACGAGCGCCTCATCTTCGACGACGAGATCACCTTCAAGATCGATTAAGCCTTGGGCCGCGGAGCGAAAAAACAAATCGCGGAAACACTCCCGCCCCCGGCGCTATATCTTTTCAGTGGCCTGACCCCTGAAGAATGATCGTCGCCGTCGCCGCCCTGGGAGCGCTCGCCGCCTACATCGATGGAGGCGGCGCGCAGATCACGCTCCCGGAGATCATCCTCGAGTTCCACACCGCGACCCTGGTCGAAGTCGAGAAGGCCGATCCCGCCCGGGGCGCGCTCCGCTTCAAGATCGTGAAGCCGCTGAAGGGCAAGCTCGGCGCGAAGGAGATCAAGGTCCAGATCTCCTGGGAGGGGGCCGTGCCGCCCCAGATCAAGGACCTGAAGCCCGGGCAGACCGCGGTCTACTTCACGGAGTGCTACGACAAGCGGAGCCTGACCTTCATCGACGGCCTCTGGGCCTGGACGCAGCCCTCGCAGGACGGCTGGGAAAGCGGCGGCGTCCGCCGCGACTTCGAGCACGTGTTCGTCGGGAAATCCCCCGAGCTCGCCGACGCGGTCGCGAAGCTCCTGCGCGGACACGAGGTGGTTGCGCGCTGCCGCCGCCGCGAGAGCCCCGGCGAGACCCAGTGGGTGCGCTACAGCATGAAGGCCCCGAACAACAAGGCCCTGGCCCGCGATCCTTCCGCGCCGCCCGCGCGGAGCCGGGCGATCTCCGGCTGGGTCGCGGAGCTTCGGGACCCGAAACCCCAGGTCCGCGTCCAGGCAGGGCTCGCCCTGGCGGAGCTGGGCCCGGCCGCCCGGGAGGCCGAGGACGCGCTCGTCCAGGCCCTCAAGGACAAGGACCCGGAAGTCCGCTACGCCGCCATCCTCGCGCTGGGCGCCCTTCCCGCGGAAGCCAAGGCCTCCATCGACGGCCTCGCCCAGGCGCTCGCGGACGAGAACTGGTTCGTCCGCTTCAGCGCCACCCAGGCGCTCCAGAAATTCGGCCCGGGGGCCGCGTCGGCCGCTCCGGCGCTGATCCGGGCGCTGCAACCCAGCGACGGCGTCAAAGACTTCCGCCCGATCCGATGCGGCGCCGCCATGGTCGCGCTGGCCCGGATCGATCCGAAGGCGAAAGAACTGGAGGGCGTCATTGCGCTGGTCCTCCAAAAGCTCGTGGGATACGACGGCGACGGCAGCGACGGAGCGCGCGCGATCGGGGCCGAGATGCTGGGCGAGTGCGGTCCGGCGGCGATCTCGGCGGCGCCGGCGCTGCTCAAACGGCTCAAGGACGAGGAAGGGCCCGTCCGGGTGGCCTCGGCGCTCGCGCTCCTGCGGATCGCCCCCGACCGGCACGGCGCCGCGGCGATGGCGACCCTGATCGGAGAACTCAAGAACCCGGACCTCCTCGTCCGGATTCTCGCCGCCGATGCGCTCGGCACGCTCGGTCCTCGCGCCAAGGACGCCGCGGCGGCCCTCAAGGCTGCGTCGGAGGACCCTGAACCCGAAGTCCGCCAGGCCGCGAAGGACGCGCTGAAGAAGTAGGGCGGGCGCTCAGTCGACTTCGGCGACCTGGAGACGGCTCCAGGGGCCCTCGGCGGAATTGAAGTAGAGGCGCTTGCCGTCGGGGCTGAAGACGGGGTGCGGGTGGTTGCGGCGCCACGACTCCGCGCCGCCGCTCAGGTCGAAGGTCCGCACGACGGTGTAGTCCCGGCCCCGCAGGTCGCCGACCATCACGCTCCAGAACCCCTTCCGGGGTTCGTCCAGCGGCGGCGTGTAGTCGGTCACGAAGAGGGACCCGCTCGGATGCACCGAGGGGTGCGGCCCCCCGGACAGCTTGGGGAGTTCGGGGATGACCCGTCTCTTGCCGCTGTCGGCGTCGATGAGGACGTGGTTGATCTCGAGGATCTGCCGACTGTCGGAGTGCCACGCAGGGTGTCCCCACTCCTGGGGCTGCGGAAAAGTCAGGCGCTCCGCCTTCAGGTCGACGCAGATCAGCCCCTTGCGGTCGCTCGGCGTGCGGCGGAAGAACTCGGGGCTGCGCCGGTCGAGGGTCGACTCCCGCGGGCTGGCGATCTTGAAGAACGCGTGGGACGCGTCGGGCGCGAGGACCGGGAAGAAGATCGAGATCGGCCGCTCGCCGAACGTCTTCGCCTTCCACTCCGGGTACTTCTCGCAGACGGCCGCGGCCGTGAGGACCGTGCGGATCTCGCCGGTCTCGACGTTCAGGAGCTCCAGGTCGCGCCGCGACCCGGGGTCGCCGTGCGGCCCGTAGATGGGGACGACGTCGCCGCCGGGCGCGCCGAAGCCCAGCTGGCGGCCCTTCGCGAGGACGCGGGTCTTGAGGGGCTCGAGGTCGACGCAGACGACGACCCAGTCGCCGTCGCGGAAGTCGTGGTAGACGACGCGCCGCCCCTGCGAGATCCACTGCTGGCAGGCCGCGCGGTGGGCGTCCTCGACGACGACCGTCGACGCCAGCGTCCGGATGCTTCCGCTCGCGCGTTCGAGGATGCGGACGTCTCCCTCGTAGCCCTCCTTCGTGGTCGACGCGTAGAAGAGGACCCAGCGCCCGTCGGGGCTTTCCGGCGACGCGACGTAGTACGAGTGGATCGAGTGGGCCTCGGCGTCCGGCACGACGCTGCGGACCTTGGCCTTCCGCCAGGGGTCCACGGGGGACGCCTGGGGGGCCAGGAGCCCGAGGAGCGCCAGGGCCGCGAGGGGTCTCATGCAGGCATTATAAGCCCGAGCGGCGGAAGCATTTCACGCCAGGTCGAAGAGGAGGACCTCGCCGCCCTTCTCGCTGGAGAGCTGGAGCTCCGGCTCCTGGGCGACCGAAGCGCCGTCGCCTTCACGGAGTTCCTGTCCGTTGAGGCGGACGCGGCCGCGGGTCACCTGGATCCAGGAGAAGCGGTCGCGCGCCAGGGCGTGGACGACGTCCTTCCCCGGCGTCAGGGTCGCGGCGTAGAGCCGTGCGTCCTGATGGATCGTGAGGGATCCCCCGGCGCCGTCGGGCGAGGCGATGAGGCGCAGCGCGTCCGTGCGCTCCTCGGCCGGGAAATTCTTCTGCTCGTACCCCGGGGTGATCCCGCGGCGTTCGGGGTAGAGCCAGATCTGGTAGAAGTGGACCGGCTCCGTGCGGGACGCGTTGAATTCGCTGTGCTGCACGCCGGTTCCGGCGCTCATGCGCTGGACGTCGCCCGGGCGGATGACGGAGCCCGTGCCCATGCTGTCGCGGTGCTGGAGGCCGCCTTCGAGGACGTAGGAGAGGATCTCCATGTCGCTGTGCCCGTGGGTGCCGAAGCCCTGGCCGGGCTGGACGCGGTCCTCGTTGATGACGCGCAGCGAGCGGAATCCCATGGCTTTGGGGTCGTGGTAGTCGGCGAACGAGAACGTGTGCTTCGTGTTGAGCCAGCCGTGGTCGGCGCCGCCGCGCTCCTCGGCCTTCCGGATCGTGATCATGGGTCCTCCTGATATTCGTTATAACGACTAATTCCCCGGGATTCTTCCCCGAAAAGCGAGGGGGCCTATTCGGGGGGGTGGGGCGTCTGGGGCGGCAGCATCGCCTCTTCCACGGAGGAGGTGATGCGGAAGACTTTGGTGAGCCCGAGGATCTTCATGATGTTCATGACGGCGGTCTGGGGCCGGACGAGGACGACGGCGCCGCCCTTCCTCCGGTCACGAATGGTCTTGGCCTTGACGAGAAGGCTGAGTCCGCCCGAGGAGATGTAGGTCATGCGGGACATCTCGAGGACGAGGTAGATGATGCCCTCCTTGTTGAGCCAGCGGAAGGTGGCGTCGAACTGCTTGAACGTCGTGGGGTCGACGGAACCCTCGATGCGGAGGACGGCCGCCTTCTCGGAGCGCCGTCCGACGGCCAGCGTCAGCTTTGCCTTCATCTCGCAGGATTATATCGGCCGGGAGGCGCGCAAAAAGAACTCCCAGATGCAACTCGGCCCGGTGAGACTCTTGAGACGTGGCCCCGAAACCCCACTCTCGGGCAAGACTCTTCCTCAAGGTGGCGCTCGGAATCGTCCTTGCGATCGCCGCCTGTCTCCTGATTCTGATCTTCGTTGCTCGGAGCATCGTTCCTCCTTCCCACGAGGAAGTGGCGGAGGGGCTTGGCAGACTTATCCGTCCTGCCTGGGTTGCGTCCGGGTCGTTGCCCGGGCCGGCTTCTACAAATGCCTCACCGCGGGACAATCGTACGAGGATCGTACAAATTTCCAGCCTATGCCCCCGCCGCGTTGTCCCGTAACAGTCGTGGCCGTACGCGCTCCAGAACTTAGATGATGCGATGGGTCGCAGGCCTCGTGGCGGTCCTCGTGCTCCCCGCCTGCGGGGATGGGTCGCGATCCCACTCCGAGGCGGGCGTCGGAGCTAATCAGAGCGGGGCTCCCGCCGACGTCGGCAGCGGCCAGCTGGCGAGCGTCCGAATCATCCGCCCCGACTCCGGCAGCTCCAGTCCGGAGGGCTCCACCATCACGATCGAGGCCGCCGTGACGGACCCGAACGCCACCATCGTGCGGGTCGAGTTCTACGACGACAACCGGCTGATCGGAAGCAAATCGAGCCCGCCTTACATCATCTCCTACGGACGGCTGAAGGCCGGGACGTCCCTGCTGTGTGCCGCCGCCATCGACGTCGAAGGGAAGCCCGTTTCTTCGGCCCCGGTCACGCTTTTCGTCGTCCAAGGGAACAGCGACGGCAAAGACGACGGAAAGAAGGACGACGACAAGAAGCATTAGGACCGGCACTGAAACGACTGGTCCCACGGGGGTGATGGGGTGACCGACGGGATTTGAACCCGCGACAACCTGGGCCACAACCAGGCGCTCTAGCCAACTGAGCTACGGCCACCGTATAGGATGCGTGACAGGCGCCAATTATAGGAATGGGGATGAGGGAATCAACCGAAAAGGCCGGCGCTAGGGAGCCGGGGCGCCGGCGCCGCTGGCCTGGAACATCGGCGCGAGCGTCCGGGCCACCGTCTCGAGGAACATCACTTCCTCGTCGGTGAACTCGCCCACGTTCTGCGCCTGAGCGTCCAGGATCCCCACGCAGGCGTCGCCCACGCGGATCGGGATGCAGACCTCGGAGAGCACCCCCGGGATCTTGAAGAGGTACATCGGCTCCTTGCGGACGTCGCGCACGTTCAGCGTCTCGCCCAGCTCGAAGGCCTTGCCCAGCAGGCCCGTCCCGAACTTGAGCCGCGCGCCCGTCGCGATGTTCAGCGGGTGCGCGCTCGACTGCGCCAGCAGCACCAGCTCCTCGCGCTCGTAATCCCCCTGGAAGACCGCCGCGTAGTGCCCGCCGCAGGTCATCCGCACCGCGTCGGCCACCCGGCGCAGCACCGTCTCGCGCGGCGCCACCCCGCCGCCCAGGCGCGACAGGTTGTGCAGCGCCGCCACCCGGTCCTGCCACTGCCGCGCCCGCTGGCTCAACTCCACCATCTTGAGCGCGATCGCCAGCTGCGAGGCCAGGAAGCTCAGCAGCGAGACGTCCGTCTTCTGGAAGTAGCCCGCCTTGCGGGACTCGAAATTCAGCACGCCCAGCACGGCGTCGCCCGACAGGATCGGCACCGCCGCCTCGGAGCGGGTGTCCGAATGGACCTCGACGTAGCGCTTGTCCTTGCGGACATCCGGCACGACCTGGGCGGCCTTCCGGAGCGCCGCCGAGCCGGAAATGCCCTCGTCCTTGATCTTCAGGCGGAAGCGGGTGGGCCGCAGCTTCTTGCCCACCACCTCGTGCTCGATCAGCTCCTGCCCCGTGGGATCGGCCAGGAGCAGCGAGACCTCGTCCGCCCCCAGCGCGTCGCTCGCGAGCGCGCAGACTTCGTGGAGCAGCAGGTCGGCGTCGGAAATGGCCAGCAGACGGCGGATCACCTCCGGCAGGAGCGTGACCGCGTCCAACCGCGACTTCTTCTTGGATTTACCCTTCCCAGCCACGAGTCTATTGTGTCCTGTAAACCGCCCAGATCCAAAACTTTTTTTCGTCAGGAATTGCCGTAGGTTCCGCGCTCCGTCCGGGGCCATCGCCCTCAGCGAGGAAGAACCCGGTGGACGCGCCCGGCGTCGAGCCCCTCGATCAGCGGCCGAATCCCCTTTTCTGTGGCGACGAGGTCTCTGGGAAGCAGCACGTGGACCTTGAAGTGCTTCTTCCCGTCCTTGAGGAGCGGTTGCACGAGATCCGCACGAAGATCCCGGTCCTCGAGCCAGACCTCCCGGAGCTTGCCGTCCTTCTTGAGGTCGAGGTAGTCCGCAACCGTGATGTCTTCCTCGCCTTTGCCCGGAGGCAGGACGAACTCTGCCTCCGCGATCGGCTCGTTCAGGGTGAACTCCTCATACACCTCGAGATAATTGCCACGAGTCGGATCCTCCCACGCCATCCGGAGCGGCTTCAAGCTCTTCGTGTCGAACCAGAGGGTGGTCCGGGTCTTGCCCAGCGAATAGACAAGCCGGCGGACTCCAGCCTCCGCGTCCGCCAGCGTCACGCCCGCTGCCGCCGGGAGCGCCCAAACCGGGTCCTTCGCATCCCTCATGGCGGAGGCTTCGGGCATCAGCAGCTCGGCAACCTCGATGCCCCCGCGCGTGAGACCGGCCGACGCCTGCGCCTGCATCCCCGTGGGCGTGTCTCCCGAGGTCTCGGCAAGGACCTCCCCGACGTCCCGCATCAGGCTCGTGAATTTCTTCCCGTCGGAAACCCGGACGAACTCGATCGGAAGTCCTCCGGGAGGATTCGTCGGTTTCAGACGGATGAAGTGAATCCGGTTCCCTTCCTTGAGCAGCAGCTGACCGGAATCGACGGGAAGCGAGCGCGTCGGTACGCCGTCCGCTCCGACGTCCGCCTTCTCGAAGCTCCGCCGGTAGAAGCGCAGCTTCACGGTCGACGCTTTGCGGATGGTCTCTTCCAGGTCCCGGAGCACCTTCTCCGCATCCGCTTGAACCGGCTCGCCGCCCCAGCCCGGCGCCGCGAGCAGAACGAGGATCGCCAGGGCTTTCTCCGTCATGGCGGTCTACCGTACCACGGACGCGGCAGCGCGGAAAGTTTGATCGAGATTGAAGGAGCCCATTCGGAAAACGGACATTGCGGCCCTTCCCCGACCTGCCTATAATGACCCATCCCATGAAGAACCCGCGGGTTTCGTTCGTCTCCCTCGGCTGCGCCAAGAACCTCGTCGACAGCGAGGTCCTCCTGGGGCACCTCGCCAAGGGGGGCTTCGACCTCTGCGCCGACTACAAGCAGTCGGACGTGGTCGTGGTCAATACCTGCGGCTTCCTGGCCTCCTCCGAGAAGGAGTCGATGGACACCATCGACTCCATGGTCGACCTCAAGGGCAAGGGCCGCCTCAAGGCCGTCGTGGTCGCCGGCTGCCTCCCCCAGCGCTACGGCGCCGAGTTCGAAAAGCGCCTCCAGGGGGTCGACGCCGTGCTGGGCATCACCAACCGGGAGAAGATCGCCGACGTCTGCTCGACCCTGCTTGAGAAGACCCGGCCCGCCCGGCCGCTCAACCTCGTCTCGGCCGAGCTGCCCAAGTACGAGATCGACCGCGACCGCGTGCGCCTGACCCCGCGGCACTCGGCCTACGTCCGGCTCTCCGAGGGCTGCGACCACACCTGCGCCTTCTGCGTGATCCCCCAGATCCGCGGGAAGTTCCGCTCCAAGCCCATGGAGGTCATCGTGGGCGAGGCCGAGGAGCTCGCCCGGGACGGCGCCAAGGAGATCAACCTGATCGCCCAGGACACGACGTCCTACGGCCTCGACCTCTACAAAAAGCTGGTCCTCGACGAGCTCCTGAAGAAGCTCGAGGACGTGAAGGGCGTGGAGTGGATCCGGCTCCTCTACTGCTACCCCAGCTACGTCACCGACCGCCTCATCCACGAGGTCGCGCGGAACCCGAAGATCGTCAAGTACGTCGACATGCCCATCCAGCACACGAAGGAGCGGATGCTCCGCGCGATGCGCCGCGGCGTCACCGAGACCTCCCAGAAGGACCTCGTGAAGAAGTGGCGCGACCAGGTCCCAGGCCTCGTGTTCCGCACGACGGTCATCGTCGGCTTCCCCGGCGAGACCGAGGAGGACTTCCAGGGGATGCTGGACGACCTGAAGGAGCAGAAGTTCGAGCGCCTCGGGGCCTTCATGTACTCCCGCGAGCCCCAATCACGCGCCGACGCGCTCCCGGACCACGTGGCCGAGGACGCGAAGATCAAGCGCTACGGCCGCGTGATGCAGCAGCAGCAGGAGATCGCCTTCACGCTCAACCGCGGGATGGTGAACAAGACCGTCCCGGTCCTCGTCGAGAAGAAGACCGGCAAGCACAAGTGGGAAGGCCGCACGGCCGGCGACGCCCCCGACATCGACACCCTGATCTCCCTGCATGGGAACTCGGTCGACGTCGGGTCGGTCGCCCGCGCGCGGGTCACGGGGTTCAACGTCTACGACCTCATCGGAGACCTGATCTAAGCGGCCATGCTCTTCATGACGATGGCCAACAAGGTCACGTCGATCCGCTTTCTCCTCTGCATTCTCTACTATGTGCTCTTGTCGCTGGCGGTCCGCAAGGGCGGCCGCGACGTCGAGCTCCTGAGCATCATCTTCGTCCTCAACCAGGTCATCGCCTGGACCGACCTCCTCGACGGGTACCTGGCCCGCAAGTACAAGGAGGTTACACATTTTGGTAGAATCGCCGACCCGCTGGTGGATAAGATTCTGGTGGTCGGGTCCTTCATCTTTTTTCTGGCGCTGGACCCGCTGCCGAAGATTTTCACCGCGTGGTTCGCGGTCGTGGTGCTGGGGCGCGAGTTCCTGGTATCCGGGATAAGGGGCGCGATGGAAGCGGCGGGGATTCCCTTTCCGGCCAGCGTCTGGGGCAAGATCAAAACCGCCATCCAGAACGTCACCGTCGGCACCGGCCTGGGCTACGCCGCCTGGTTCCCCACGACCCCCTGGACCGAACTCCTCACCATCATCCTCATGTGGGCCACCCTCGTGGCCACCGTGATGTCCGGCGTGACCTACATCCTCAGCGCGCGCAAGTTCCTCGGCAGCGAGCGGATATAATAAGGCCATGGCCGAAGGACACGCGCCCAAACCCACCCAGAAGACGCGGCCGTCGTCCTCGGCGCACCACGTCCCGCTGCCCGCCAAGGCCGCGCCGCCGCGGCCCGGCTCGACCAGCCGCATGAAGCCCGCGACGGTGCGCAGCAGCAAGCCCGAGGTCGTGTCCTCCAGCGAGGACCAGGACCTCTCCGAAGTCCGCATGCGGGTCGCAACGCCGCCGTCGACGACCATGGGGCTCTCGCTGCGCTGGAAGATCGTCATCGGCATGGCGGCCATCACGGTCGCGACGGCGATCCTGATCTTCATCACGGTCAACTCGAAGGCCGTCGCCCAGCTGAGCGACGAAATCAACGCCAAGGGGATCCGGCTGGTCAAGACGCTCGCGTCGGTCGACGCCTCCTTCTGGAGGGTGGCGATCGGCTCGACCTCGAAGGAAGACCGGAAGAAGAAGCTCGACTTCCTCATGCAGCGGACGAACCCCGAAATGACCGCCGCGGCCCGGGAGAACCTCTTCAAGCAGAACCCCGAGCTTCGGAATATGTACGAGCAGCTCGTGGCGGACCCCCTGGGCCAGCTCCATACCCTCAAGAGCGACAAGAAGGACGTCGGGCCCGGGAACGACATCCTGCAGATCACGGTCGTCGACATCACGGGCGGCGACGCCGGGACCGGCAGCGTGCAGGCCGTCGAAGGCCTGGGCCAGCAGGGCATCTCGATGGCCCCCCGGCTTCCGGATCCCTCGGGCGTCGACATCGCCGACGGCCGCGACAAAGGGTCGGGCCAGGAAGTCCGCGTCTACTTCATGGACAAGGAGACCCCGGGGGTCGGGAAGTTCCGCTTCTTCGTGATCCTGTCGCTCGCGCGGATCAACGACGCCCGCGAGGCATTGCGCTCGTCGATCCTGCTGCCCGTCCTGGTCTCGGTCCTGATGGGCATCGGCATCGCGGTCTGGATCTCGACCCTGATCACCAGCCCGATCAAGATGCTGATGCGGGACATGACGGTGGTGTCCAACGGCAACCTGGACCACCAGACGACGGCGCACTCCAAGGACGAGGTGGGGCTGCTGGCCCAGACCTTCGGCCGGATGACGACCGCCCTCCGGGCCGCCCACGACCAGGAGATGCAGACCCGGGCGATGGAGCACGACCTGGCGATCGCCAGCGAAATCCAGTCCAACCTGGTCCCCAAGCGGATGCTGAAGATCCCGGGCTACGACATCAGCGCCTACTACCGTCCCTCCAAGGAGGTCGGCGGCGACTACTACGACTTCATCCAGGTCGACGACGACAACGAAGGGGTCATCGTCGCCGACGTGTCGGGCAAGGGCGTGCCGGGCTCGCTGGTGATGACGATGGCGCGCGCCTTCATCCGAATGGAAGCCGAGCGGGGCCGGAACCCCTCCCCGGGCGACACCCTGATGAAGGCCAATCGAATGCTCGCGCAAGATATTAAAAAGGGCATGTTCGTTACGGCGCTGTACTGTATACTTAACAAGCGAACGAACGAAATCCGGGTGGCCAGTGCGGGCCATAACCCGCTGGTTGTCTGGAGAGCCGCCTCGAACAATGTGGAGCTGGTGAATCCGAACGGGATCGCCCTCGGGTTCGACAAGGGCCCGGTGTTCGAGCGGACGGTCAAGGAAGTGACCATCAGTCTGGGGCACGGGGACCGGATCGTGGCCTTCACGGATGGAACGGTGGAAGCGATGAACTCGGCGAACCAGGAGTTCGGCGACGACCGCTTCTACACGCTTATCCGCGACCTGGCGCCGCGCGATTCGAACCAGATGCTGAATCTGATCGTCAAGGCGCTGGATGACCATAAGGGGAACGCGCCCCAGTCGGACGATATCACCATTGTGACGTTGCGTTACCTTTAGGGATAGGGAGCCTCTGGCGGGTACGGGATGGGCGAGAGTCTGAAGGACAGGCTGGTCGTCACCAACGACACGAAACACCTCATCGTGGTGCGTGATTTCGTTTCCCGTTTGATCCGCGCCAGCCGCCTGGCCCGCGAGGAAGAGAACAAGGTCATCCTGGCCGTCGACGAGGCGGTCACCAACATCATCGAGCACGGCTACGACGAGGGGGCGGAGGGCTCCATCGAGATCGAGGTGGAGGCCGGCGAGCAGCAGTTCAAGATCATCATCCGGGACACGGGCCGCATCTTCAACCCGGAGTCGATCCCCGACCCCGACATGAAGGAACACGTCCAGCGGGGCCACAAGAAGGGCCTCGGTATTTTCCTGATGCGCCAGATCATGGACGAGGTCCGTTACAAGTTCAAGGACGGCGTCAAGAACGAGCTGACCCTGATCAAATTCATCCGATAGGACTGCGATCTATGCCTGCGTTTCAGATCCTGAAGGAGCGGTTGCCCGGAGGAGTGGTCCTCCTGAGCGTCAAAGGGTTCCTCGACGCCCACACGTTCGAGGAGCTCGAGAAGACGATCAACGACATCTTCGAGGAAGGCTGCTACAAGCTCGCGGTGGACCTGTCGGGACTCGACTACATCTCGTCGGCCGGCGCCGGCGTCTTCATCGGCGCCATCGGCACCGCCCAGGAGAACGACGGCAACATCATCCTGATGCGCCCCAGTCCGAACGTGAAGGAAGTCTTCGACCTGCTGGGCCTCTCCCAGATCTTCACCTTCAAGGACAACCGCGACGACGCGGCGGCGGCACTGAAGTAAGGCCCCCGAACGGCCGATATCTCCCATAGAGTTTGACTCGGGGGATACTCCGCATGATGGCCGTCGTCAGCACCCTGCTCCTGGCGCTCGTCCAGGAAAAGCCGGAAGACCGGCGCCTCGTCACGGTGCGCGAGTTCGTCGTCCGGGTCGACGCGAAGGAGAACGTCTCCTTCAAGGCCCTCTGGGTCTCGCGGGACGGCGGGAAGACCTGGCGCACCGCGCGCGAGTCGGGCGTCATCGACACCTGGAGCGACTGGTCCGGCGGCGTGGTCCGCTGCACGGTGCGGGTCCCCGAGGACGGCGCGTACGACTTCTTCCCCCAGATCGGCGACGCCCTGTCCAACCGCGGCCCCGAGCCCAAGCCGGGCCAAGCGGCCGACAAAAAGCTCCGCATCGAGGTCCGCTCGCCCGTCAAGGTCTCCCACCTGGAGTGGGAGGAGCCCCGGGGCGCGACCGAGTGGGTGGGCGGCCAGAGCGTCGTCCTCAAGTGGCACGCGGTGGAACCCGACTTCCGCGAGAAGAGCGTCGAGCTCCAGTACACCCTCGACGGCGAGAACTGGATCTTCATGACCAAGGGCCTCGAGCCGAGCGGCACCACCACCTGGGTGGTCCCGAACAAGGACACGACCCAACTGCGGCTGCGCCTGCGGGCGCTGTCGCGGATGAACCTGGAGTCGACGGCCGAGACCGAGGCGATCGCGGTTCGGGTGCAGCGGAAGGGGAACGTGGTGATGGCGCGCGCGCTCTACGACCGCGCGCGGGTGCTGCACGCCCAGCAGCGCGTCACCGAGGCGCGCCTCAAGTACCAGGAGGCCCTGCAGGCCTGGCCCGATTTCGCGGAGGTCTACAACGACCTGGGCAAGCTGCACGCCGAGCAGCGCGAGCCCGCCAAGGCGCTGGAATACTTCATCCGCTCCCGGAAGACCTGCCCCTCCGACCCGATCCCGGTCGTGAACGCGGCCCGGACGGAGGCGGAGCTGGGCCTGCTCGACGACGCGCTGGGCGACCTGCGCGACGCGATCGCGCTGGGCCTGGAGAGCGACGAGCGCACGAGCGTGCTGGCCGGCGAGACCCTCTGGTCGATCGCCAAGGCCGCGACGCTCGCCAAGGACGACTCGCGGATCCAGCAGGCCTGCGACCTGATCCTCAAGATCCGCCAGGCCGCCAAGCCCACGCGCGCCAAGGCCCAGCAGATGCTGGAGTGGCTGAAGACGAAGGGCGGGAACGACTAAGTTCCCAAACAGCGCCTATCCTTTCACCCGTCCACGACGTCTAGAATCCAGGATGGACGCCGTCGCCGCGAATCCGCCGTTCGAACGGTCGCGCTTCATCACGCTTCTGGGCTGGATCTTCCTGGCCCTCGGCGCCCTCGCGCCCGTGCGCCTGGCCGCGGCGTTCTACGACGGCAACTCCGCGCTTTATTGCAGCGCCTTCGGCATGCATTGCATCTACGAGCCGATCCTCGGAGCGCTCGCCGCAGGGACCGGGTGGGGGCTGATCCGCCGTTGCCGCTGGACGCCGTTCGTCCTCTCCGCGACGGTCGGGGCGTTCCTGGCTCTCGGCGCCGGATCCCTGTATGTCATGGCACTGAAGTTCCTGGAAGACCGGGACGGCTCCTGGAGCTTCTTCCTGAATCACGGCGGCTTTGTGCTTCTCAATGGGTCGCTGATCGTGGGCTCGCTGATCGGCCTGACGACCCTGTTCCGAGTGGAAAGCCAGCGGGAGTTCCAGGCGCGCCACTCCCGGCCCGTCGTTCTGGCGTCCATCGCGTTCCTGTCCTACGTGTCCTGGCTGGGACTCAACTGGTACTGCTGGGTCAACTTCGTGCGGTAGAACATCACCCCCATTTCCGCAATTCACGTGCGGGCGCTCCGGCGCCCAAGTAACTTCATAAAGTCACCGCGCGCCCGCATCCTGGACCTGCATCTCCCCCTATTTCCGGAGTACGAAGCGATGTCGATCTCAGCACGCCGACTGCTCGTTGCGTTCGCCCTGACCCTGGCCTCCTCCTCCGCGGTCCTCGCCCAGGACTTCAGCGGGACCCCGGGTCAGGCGCAGAACCATGCGACCATCGTCTTCCGCGACCTTCCCCATACGACCTCCCCGGGTCCTCTCCCCGTCGACAGCTTCCAGGGACTGGACGACGCGAACTCCGGCACTCCGCCCGACACCATGGGGGCGGTCGGGCCGCTTCAGATCGTGACGATGCTCAATTTCTTCATCCGGGTCGTCGACCGCTCGACCGGCCAGATGCTGACCGTCAGCCATTCCGATTTCTGGAGCGCTCTTTCTCCGGGCTTCCCTTTCGATCCGCGGATCCACTACGACCCCTACGGAAGACGCTGGCTCGCCGCAGCCTGCGCGCAGCCGTACGGAACGGATTCCGCCGTGCTGTTGGCGGTGTCCCAGAGCGCCGACGCCACCGGAGGCTGGAATCTCTATGCCGTCCCCGGGTCGTCGACCAAGACTGCCTGGGCCGATTTCACGCGGCTGGGATGGAACCGGAACTGGATCGTCGTGGCGGCCAACATGGAGCCCATCCCCGGCGCCCCGTTCGCGGGAGAGGCCAACAGCTCGCATCTGTGGATCTTCGACAAGGCGGACGTATACGCGGGCGGCGTGGGGCGCTTCACGCTCATCCAGTTCACGGAGACCCAGTTCCAGGGCTTCGAGATGATGCCGGCGTCCACCTTCGACGCGGTCCTACCCGTGCTCTATGTCCTGAAGTTGGTGCCGAACCCCACGGCGCCGGGCGATCTGCCGCCCGGCCTGCGCATCCACCAGATCGACGGATCGGTCGGGTCCGAGATCCTCCGCTTCAAATCCTTCGTCCCGGCCCCCCAGAACTGGCCGGTCGGACGGGGAGGGTTCGCCGGTCCGCAGCTGGGCTCTTCCCGGCAGGCGCTCATCATCGAGAAGGCGCTCGGCAACGTCGTGTTCCGGAACGGGTCCCTCTGGACGACCCACAATTCCTTCCTCACGGACGAAACTCAGCGGACCTCGATCCAGTGGTGGCAGGTCAGCCCCGCCGGCGTGCTCCAGCAATTCGGTCGGCTGACCGATCCCGCGAACGCGATCTCCTACGGATTCCCCAGCCTGGCGGTCAACAGCCGCGGGGACATGCTGCTCGGCTACTCGCGATTTTCCCCGACGGAGTACATCAGCGGAAACCTGGCGTTCCGCTTCTCGTTCGATCCGCCCGGCACGCTGCGCGGCGATCAGGTCGCCAAGGCCGGTGAATCGAGTTACGACGTCGACAACGGAGGCGGGGGATTCCGCTGGGGGGACTTCAGCCACACCGTTCCGGATCCCACGGACGACCTTTCCCTGTGGACGATCCAGCAGTACGCCGCGAGCCCGGCGGGCCACTGGGCCGTCTGGTGGAAGCGGATCTCCATCGCCGCGCCGGTCGCGCTCTTCATCGTGGGAAGCGATGTTCCCAATGCGGCCGAGCTGGCCGTGAAGACCCGGCTGGAAGGCCTCGGATACCAGGTGGTCGTGAAGTCCGCCGTCACGTCGGCCTCGTCCGATGCCACGGGCAAGGCGATCGTCCTGATCTCGTCCGCCGTGACGTCCAGCCAGGTCAACACCAAGTTCCGTACGGTGCCGGTGCCGGTCCTCTGCTGGGAATCCGCTCTGCTGGACGACCTGGGGATGACGGGCGCGACGGCCGGCAGGGACTTCGGGATCGCCGGACTCCAGACCTCGATCACCATCACGTTCCCCGGGCATCCCCTGGCGGCCGGCCTCAGCGGGACGCTCGCCGTCGTCAGCGCGCCGTCGACGTTCAGCTGGGGCGCACCCAACGGCAACGCGATCCTGGTCGGCAGGCCGGCCGGCAGCACGGATCGCGCGGCGATTTTCGCGTACGACGCGGGCACGGAAATGCCGGGACTTGTCGCTCCGGCCCGGCGAATCGGATTTTTCCTTGAGGACAACACGGCATCGACGCTGACGCCGAACGGCTGGAAGCTGTTCGACGCGGCCGTCCGCTGGGCCACGTCGCCGGCGGCCCGCCCGGCGCTGCTCGTGACCGCCCTCACCCCCTTGGGGCCCGGGGATGTCGCCGTCCGGAGCAGGCTCCAGCTTCTCGGCTACCCCGTGGTGATCCGCACCGACGCCGCCTCCGCCGGATCCGACGCCGGCGGAAAATCCTTCATCGTCCTTTCGTCCACGGTGGAGTCGTCGAGGGTGAATACGAAGTTTACCGGAACGCCCGTCGGGATCCTGAACTGGGAGAACCGGCTCCTGGACGACCTGAACATGACGGGCTCGATTCCGGGAACGGACATGGGGACGGCTCCGAATCAGACCTCGATCCAGATCCGCAGGCCGGGTCATCCGCTCGCCGCCGGTCTTTCGGGCACGGTCTCCGTCGTGACGGCCCCCTCGACCATGAGCTGGGGGCGCGCGCCGTCGGACGCGACGGTCATCGCCACGCTGCCGGAAGATCCCAACCGCGCCGTCCTTTTCGCCTATCTCCCGACGCCCCCGGGGAGCGCCCGCGCGATCGCCGGGAGGAGGGTCCACTTCTTTCTGGAAGACGCGACGTCCTTGAATCTGAACGCCAACGGCTGGGCCCTCTTCGACGCGGCGGTCTCCTGGGTCTCGGCTCCGGTGGCCGTCGCAAAGTCGTCGGTTTCGAGCGCTTCCCTCGCGACCACGGCCTCCGCGGATACGGCGTCGGGCTGCGGGACGACGGGATTGGAATTCCTGATCCTGCTGGCCGCGTTCCGGGGTCGTCGAAGGTCTTCGTAGAAGACCCGCAAGTTCCCTCCGATCTGCACACTCGAAGCGGACCCGGCGTCCAACGAGAGTCCAGACTAAGGGGGGCGTGATGATCCGTTGCCTGGCCGCGCTGTCGCTTCTGGCCTTTCCCGCCTTCGCCGACGAGCCCGATACCGTGCGCCTCAAGTGCGGGCGCGTCCTCAGCGGCAAGGTCCGCATCGACGACGCCGACCCCGAGGGCTTCAGCGTCCACGTCTGGGATACCGGCGGCACCGTCTTCGTCCGCTGGGCCCAGATCAGCCGCGCCGAACGCGACCGCCTCGTCAACCGCGTCGCGGAGGTGAAGTCCGTCGAGGTCCTGATCGACGGCGTCCGCGCCCTCACGCCGGGCCGCGACGTCATCGGCGTCCTCGTCAAAGAAGACGCCGCCCTGATCCAGATCAAGACCAAGGACTCCAAGGCGCCCCTCGTGGTCCCCAAGAGCGCCCTCTTCCGGCCCTACGAGCGCGTCCGCATCCCCGAGACCGAGGCCTACAGCCCCGACGAGCGCGTCGACCTCCGCGCCGCGAAGGCCAACCTCAAGGACTTCGGCGCCCTCCTGGAGCTCGGAAAGTTCGCCACCTCCGTCCGCGTCTTCGAGCGCGCGAAGGAGTACCTCGTCAAGGCCGCCGCCGTCGATCCCTCGAAGAAGGCCGAGGCCGAGGAAGCCCTCGCGCGGAACGAGTCCCTCATGAAGGAAACGAAGGCCGCTGCGCTGGTCGCCCGCGCCCGCGAGCTCGCCGACTCGATCGAGTTCCTCAAGGCGCTCGACCTCCTGCGGCAGCTTCAGAACGATCTCGCCGAGACCGAGACCGCGAAGCAGAACCGGGAGCTGACCGCGCAGATCGAGAAGCGCGCCAAGGAATACGAGACCCGGCGCGGAGAGTTCCTCGCCCACGCCGTCCCCCAGGCCTACAAGGACCGCCGCGGCGCCCTCTTCATCCAGTACGGGAGCCTGAAGTTCAAGATCCAGGAGGCCCTGGCCAAGGCGCAGAAGATCGACGACGAGCTCGTCGCCGAACTGGCCAAGCGCTTCAAGGCGACCCCCGACGAGATCCAGACCGCCTGGGGCAAGCGCGAGCTGGAGCCCCGGACGGTCGTGCTCGGCGAAGGCACCTGGATCGTGAAGGGCGGCCAGGACGGCGGCCTGGACACTCCCATGAAGACCCCCGTCGGGATCGGGAATTTCCAGCCCGGCATTCCCCTGGGGAAGCCGCTCCAGAAGCGCCAGGACTGGTGGCTCTCCGCCTCCCAGTGGGACCGCCGCGCCCTCATCGAGGCCGAGTACGCCAAGAACTCCTCGGTCGTGAAGAAGGAGATCAAGCTCCGGAAGTGCATCACCTGCAAGGGCGAGGGCGTCTTCCAGGAGACCCGCATGGGCGTGGACTGCGAGTGCAAGTGCCTGCGCTGCCACGGCGTGAAGGACGACGAGACCGTCGTCTACCAGTAGGCGCTACTTCAGGATGAACGCCGTCGCGCTGAGCGGCGGCAGCTCGGCCGAGAGCGTCGTCGGGGACGACGCGGCCACGGCCGCCGCGGCGACCGGACGAGGCTCCGCCGACGTGATCCGGTACAGCGTCGCCGACGCGACAGGCGGCAGGTCCTTGAGGTCGATGCGGACCGGCAGCGCCGCCTCGGTCTTGTTCAGGGCGATCAGGACGACCCGGTTCTGCGCGTCGCGGCTCGCGTAGAGCGAGGCGCGCGCGGGATCGCCCCCGCCCACCTCCAGCCCCGTGTCGCCGAACGCGCCGTCCTTTCCGTCGAAGTTGCGGAAGAGCGCGAATGCGGCGTTGATGAAGCGGTCGTCGGTCCTGCCGAGGTGCCAGAGGGTCGCGGCGAAGACGCCCTCGCGGCCGTAGATCCCCAGGACGTCGGCCTGCGCGAGCGCGCCCGAGATGTGGTCCCCGCCGCCGTAGTAGTACTCCGTCACCGCGAGCTTCGTGCCCGGGTAGTGCTTCTCGATCTTCTCGCGCATCCGCGGGAGCAGCCGGATCGGCCCGACGGCGCCGGCGATCCAGCTCGATTCCTTGTAGGACGGGTCCCAGAGGCTGCGCGGCGACTGGATCCGCGCCGCGGCCGTCTCGGGCGAGTTGTCGTCGTCCATCACCCGCGACTTCCCCCGCGCCTCGGGGTACCAGTGGAGGTCGAAGACGTCGACCAGGCGGCGGCCGGCCTTCTGCTCCGCGGCCTTCATCTCCTCGAGGTAGAACGCGCTGAAATCGCGGCCCTTGCGGTCGGGCGCGTCCTGCAGCGTGGTCAGCCCGTGCCAGCCGTAGGAGACGAAGCCGAAGACGAGCGCCTTCGGGGCGACCCGCTTGACCGCCTCCGCGTACTCCACGTTCAGGCGCGCGACTTCCTCGAAGCGCACCTTCTCCGGGTGGATCCGCGCGTGCGTCGTCGTCCAGAGCTCCGGCTCGTTGTCGAGCGCGTAGAAGATCGTCCGCCGCGGGTCCTCGTGCGCCTTGGGAAAGCGCTTCTCCAGCCACGCCACGAACTCGTCCTGGTAGACCTTGCCGTCGGCGAGGTCGGGCGGGTCGGCGAAGGGGGCGTCCTTCTTCGGAAGCGACGGGAGGAAGCGCTTGTGGAGGTAGTCGGGCGTCTTGTTGACGTCGCCGTCGCCCTTCTTGTCGGCCGCGACGCGGCCCACGATGGGGACCGTCATGATGCACGCGGCGCCGTGCTCGTGGGAGGACGCGACGGCCTTCTGCATCGATTCGCCCGGCACGTCGCCGCCCATCAGGTTGTCGTTCTGGTGCTGCCAGTCGGAGCCGGCGTTCGACGCGTTGGTCTCCCAGTTGTACGCGGTCAGCCGGTTGCCCCCCACCCGCGAGACCGTGCTGGTCCAGCCCTGCTTCACCCAGTCCGGGTGGTTGACCCCGTAGACAAACGGCGAGATCGCGAAGGTCCGCGCGCCGTCGACCTTCCAGGAGAGCGGCTCGGTCTGGCCCGCGGCGAGGCCGACGAGCAGCAGGAGGCAGGCCAGGGTGCGCATCACGTCCTCTCTATAGGCGGAAGCGGGCGGGATCTCACGAGAATTAGACCAGCGCCTCGGTGGTCGTGCGGGCGACGCGCTCGGCGGTCTTCCAGCGGTCGTGCATCCAGAACCACTGGTCGGGGTGCTGGCGGACGAACTCCTCGAAGCGGTCGCTGTAGGCCTGAGTGAGCGCCTTCACGGGGTCCGGGCGGTCGCGGAAGGCGTCCGGATAGATCGGGTCCTCGAGGACCACGTAGTTCATCGCTCCCTCGCGGTAGATGTTGGCCATCACGATGGGGGCGTTGTACTTCAGGGCCAGGGTCGCGGGCGCCCGGTGGGTCGACGCGGGCCGCCCGAAGAAGTTGACGTAGACGCCCGACTGCCGCGCGTCCTGGTCCACCTGCACGATCAGGATCTTGTTCCGCTGGAGCACGCGGATCATTTCGCCCAGCGCCCGGTCGCGCGGGATCATCTGCTGGCCCGTGTGGGTCCGGAACTGCTTCAGGTAGCGGTCGATCCAGACATTGCTGATCGGCCGCATCAGGCTGTGCAGGGGGTAGCCGGTCAGCATGGTCGCGACGCCGATCAACTCCCAGTTGCCGAGGTGGCCGATGACGGCGATGCAGCCCTTCCCCTCCTTCAGGCAGCGGTCGAAGCTCTCAAAGTGAACCTGCTTCACGTAGCGCGAGACCTGGTGACGCTGCAGCAGCTTCGGAATCATCATCATTTCGACGACCCCAAGAGCCACGTGCTCGTAGACGCGCCCGATGAAGGCCGGGATCTCGTCGGGCGGGCAGACGCCGCGCGACTTCTCCAGGTTCTTCATCGCGATGCGCACGTGCTTGCGGTCGATGAGCCGGATCAGGAACCCGAGCACCTTGGCGATCCCGGGGGCCGTCCGGTAGGAGAACATCCCGATGGCCATGACCACGTAGCGGAGCATCACGTAGAGCACGAACTGCACGGGCTTGACCTCGTGCAGGCGGAACTTCTCGGCGCGGCTCATGCGGGGACCGCCTCGGGCTTGCGCTCGGCCGTCTTCCAGCGGTCGTGGACCCAGAACCACTGGTCGGGATGCCGGCGCACGCACTCCTCGAACTTCTCCGTGTAGGCCTGCGTGAGCGCCTTGACGGGATCCGGCGCGTCCTTGAACGACTCGGGCAGGATGGGGTCCGAGATCACGCAGTGGTGGACGCCGTTCTCGCGGTAGATGTCGGCCACCACGATCGGCGTCCCGTACTTGAGCGAGAGCAGCGCGGGGCTGCGGTGCGTGGAGGCCGGGCGCCCGAAGAAGTCGACGTAGACGCCGTGCGAGCGCGCGTCCTGGTCCACCTGGATGATGAGGACCTCGTTCTTCCGGATCACCCGGACCATCTCGCCCAGCGCGTGCTTCTTCGGGATGATCCGCTGCCCCGTCTGGGTGCGGAAGCGCGTGAGGTAGCGGTCGAGGCGCGGGTTCTCGATCGGACGCGCGAGCGAGTGGACCGGGTGGCCGGCGGCGCAGACCGCGAGGCCGATCAGCTCCCAGTTGCCGAGGTGGCCGATCACCGTGATCATCCCGCGTCCGCGGCGGCGAATCTCCTCCGCGACGTGGAAGCGCTCCAGGCGGACGAGCTCGCCGATCCGGTCGATCAGCTTCGGGATCATCATCATCTCGACCATGAGCATCCCGAGGTTGCCGTAGACGCGGTCGACGAACTCGGGGATCGCGTCGGGCGGGCAGACGCCGCGCGACTTCTCGAGGTTCTTGACGGCGACGCGGTGGTGCCGGCGGTCGAGCAGCTGCACGACCCATCCCAGGAAGCGCCCGACCCGGGGGGCCATGGCGTAGGGGAACATGCCGACGATCATGAGGACGACGCGGAGGACGACGTAGAGGAAGAACTGGACGGGGGCCCAGCGGCGGAGCTTGAAGGAGCGGCGGCGCTCGACGGTCATCGCCCGATCGGCGCGGCCGCGCGGGGAATGTCCCGCACGACGGCCAGGAGCCGCTCCTCGAGAAGCTCCTCGTTGCGCGCGATCTCGATCTCGATGCGGAGCGCCGCGAGCGGGAGCTCGAAGCCTTCCGCGCGGACCTTCGTCGCGTCCTTCTCCGTCGTCACGATCAGCTCGGCCATGAACTCCTGCGCCTCGGCGTTCATGCGGCGCAGGTCCTGGCCCGTGTAGGCGTGGTGGTCCTCGTAGGCGCGGAACTTCACGACCTGGGCCCCGACCGACTCGAGCGTGCGGCGGAAGGCCTCGGGGTTGCCGACGCCGCAGAACGCGTAGACGCTGCGGCCGTTCAGCCACGAGGTCGGGTGCTTCTTGCGGTTCCAGAGGCTGCGCACCTGGACGGGCTTGTGGACGGTCTCGACGGCGGGACCGATCCTGCGGCGGAGCTCGTCGAGCTCGGCGGGGCTCACCTGGTCGGTGCGGGTCAGGATCACCAGGTCGGCGCGGCGCAGCGCGGAGGGGCGCTCGCGGAGCAACCCGCGCGGGAGCAGGTGGCCGTTGGCGAAGGGCTGCGTGGCGTCGATCGCGACGATGTCGAGCCCCCGCTGGATGCGGTAGTGCTGGAAGCCGTCGTCGAGGATCAGGAGGTCGGCGCGATACTCGTGGAGCGCCTTGCGGCCCATGGCGACGCGGTCCTTGCCGGGCAGTCGGACGACGTTCTCGAGCTCCATCTCGGAGATGAGGTCCTCGTCGTCGGCGCCACGAGAGTCGATCTTGCCGTAGCCCCGGGCGAGGATCGCGATGCGGTAGTTCTTGCGCGCGAACCAGCGGGCGAGGAATTCGACCAGGGGGGTCTTGCCGGTGCCGCCCGCGGTGATGTTGCCCACCGAGACGACGGGGCATGAAAATTTGTGCGAGCGGAGGACGCCGAGCCGGTAGAGGACCTGGCGGCTGCGGTGCAGCGCGGCGTAGACGATCTGCCCCGCCCACAGCAGTCCGCGCAGCAGGGCCGGCAGCAGACCGCGGCGTTGCCCGGAAATCACGGAAAGGTAGTACCGCCGCATTCTCATCGGGATTCTAACACCCCCCCGCAGCGGAGGCAACAGCCCCCCGCTCCCCCGCCCTCCCTCCCCGAAGGGGAGGGTTGGGGTGGGGGTACGACTCTTCTGTTTCCTGTTTCCCGCTTCCTGTTTCCAGAAAACGGGGTTGGCCATGGAGGCATCGGACTCGGAGGAGCTCTCCGGGTTCCGTGCCTCCATGGCCCCCAGGGAGGAACGTCAGATCATCTTCTCCCAGAACTTCGGGGAGGCATCGCCCGCGGGGGCGGATTCGCCGAGCGACTTCAGGACGGCATCGAGCGCCGGGAGCAGCGCGGAGGCCGAGGCGTCCTTGGCTCCCATGGCCGCGACCAGTTCGAGGAGCGCGCTCCGGAGCAGCCGCTGCAGCGCGCCGAGCGTCGTGCCCAGCGGAGAGCCGGCCAGTTCCTTGATGAGCGCCTTCCGGGCCTGGTCGATCGCCTTCGGCGACGGCACCCTGCCCTTCCCGAGCTCGGCCTTCGCGGCCTCGAGCGCTTTCCGCAGCGCCCCGACCGCCTTCTCGACCGCCTTCTTCTCGGCGTCGGACGGTCCCTGCTCCTGCGGCAGGTTGATCTCCTCGTCGTCCTTCCCGCCGAAGACGCCGAACAGCTTCTTGCGCTTCATCGGCGCCGGCGCCGGCTTGCAGGCCATCGGCGGAGGAGGAGGCGGCGGCGCGACGCTCTGGCAGGCCGCACCCATGGCGGTGTTGCCGGGCGCCCGCTCCCTGCACTTCTCGGCTTCCTCCATCTTCATGTCCCACTGCGCGGGCATGTGGACGGGCTGGACGACCTTCTGGCCCTCGCCGCCCTTGTTGACGATCTCGCTTTCGTCCACGACCACGAACGACGTGAAGCGCGTCAGCAGCGTGTGCTGGATCGCCAGGGCGATGATCTCCTCGCGGATCTTGTTCTGCTGCGCCGGCTCCAGCCGGAAGCGGTCCTCGAGATCCGTCACCCGGGTGCGGGCCCAGAGGTGGCCGATCGCGGGCAGCTCCATGTCCTCGGGCGTCACGACCTCCTTGAAGGACTTCCCGTCGGCGAATTTCCCCTTCACGGTGATCTTCTTCCCCTTCTTCACGCGGAAGAAGACCGTCGCGGCGCGGCCGGCGAAGAGGTCCGGCACCCGCGCGGGCGCCAGGTCCTCGGCGCCCTCGACCGTCACGTCGACGACCAGCGGCGCCCCGATCTCGCGACCGATCCCGCGCAGCGCGTCCTCGAGCGCCTCGCCCGGGACCACGCAGGTGCAGGTGCCGCCGCCGAGCGACGACACGCGCTTCAGGAAGGCCTCGTTCACGGCGGTGTCGATCCCGACCGCGAAGATCCGGGTGTCGCCGCCCTCCTTTTGGATGCGCTGGAAGACCGCCGACTCGTTGCCGACCTGGCCGTCGGTGAGGATCACGACGACGGGCACGCGGCCCTCGTCGTCCTTCCGCTTCCCGATCAGGTTGAGCGTCTCCTTCATGGCCGGGTCCAGCTCGGTGACGCCCCGCGCGTCGATCGTGCGGAGGAACTTGTCGCCGGCCTCGAGGCCGGCCTCGTCGGCCTTCACGAACTTCCCGTCCGAGAACCACTCCGTCGTGTTGTCGAACGCGGTGATGGCGAAGCGGTCGCGCGGCCCGAGCGTGGCCAGGAGCAGCGAGCAGGCCCGCGCCGCCGAGGTCATCTTGACGCCGCTCATGGAGCCCGAGCGGTCCAGGATGAAGACGACGTCGCGCGCCAGGCCCAGGAAGCCTTCCCGCTTCGGAGGCAGGAGCGAGAGCATCCCAAAGCCGTCCTTGGTCGCCAGGAAGCGGGTCCGGACCGTGTCGCCCGCCAGCTTCCAGCGGAGGATGAAGTCCCGGTCGAGCAGCTCGTCCTGCCGGGCGAGCGCGATCCTGCCGTTGGCCATCCGGGTCGCGTGCTGCGAGCAGGCGAGCTCCGAGAGGGTGCCGTCGGCGACCTCGACCTCGATCGAGAGCGCGACCATGGGGTTAAAGCCGGGCGCCAGCCGCGGAGGAGTCAGGCGCGACGCATCGGGCACCTGATCCGTGTCCCACTCGACGCCGTCGCCCACCGGATCGCGCGGCAGCGGGTTGCCCGGGATGTAGCGGGGCGCGACGAGCAGCGGGAGCCGCAGCTCGGTCGTGCCGTCCTCGAAGAACGGCAGGCGCTCCGAGGTCACGAGGCGGACCGTGACCTCCTCGCCGGGCGGGAGGTTGCCCACCTGGACGGTGAAGACGTCGTCGCGCTCCTGCTCGAGGAGGGCGGCGCGCTTGCCCTGCTCGATCGCTTCCGTGTAGGTGCGGCGCGCCTCGCCGCGCTCCTTGACGATGCCCTTGATGACGCGGCCGTCGACCTGGAGCTCGAAGGCGCTCACGGCCGAGCCGCCCGGCAGCGGAAAGATGTAGACGGCCTCGAGGGCCTCTTTGAAGGGGTTCGTGAACTTCTGCTCCATCGTGATCTGGGCCACGCGGTCGGCGACGCGGGCGCGGACCTGGACGCCGGCCAGGGGCAGGAACGCGCGGCGCTTCTCGCGGGTGACGCAGAGCGAGCCGAAGGCGCGGGTGCGATCCTCGGCGATCGTGGGCTTCAGGGCGGGTTCAAGCGCGACCATGACTTCCTCCTTCCGGGGTTGAGAGCGCGGCCAGCGCCGCGCGGATCCGTTCCTCGAGCGCCGCGGAAGACGACCGCGGCGCCCAACCATCTTCGACCATGACCTTGAGTCCGGGCTCGACCGTCACTTCCCGCCAGCGCAGGGCGCGGATCCCGGCCGGCCGGGGCCGCTCCTGCTGCACGGCACTAAGAAGCGTTTCGAGCTCCGAGTTACTGCGCCCGTACAAGCGGGCCTGGATCTCCGCGAGGGGCAGCCCCCGCGCCTGGAGCGCCTTCACCGCCACGAGCTGCAGCACGTGGCGCTGCCCGTAGCGGGCCTCACGCTCAACGATGGACGGCCGGTCCACGAGGCCCAGCGTGCCGTAGTAGCGCACGGTCCGGGCGTCGGGCGCGGCCGCCACGCGGCCGTCGGCCTGGGCTTCCAGGAGGGCCTTGTCCTCCAGCAGGCGGGCCACCTCCCGGGACAGCTCGTCGAGGGTCAGCGTCGCATCCGGGTTCTTCATGACAGTATTATGACGCATAAACTGTAATACTGTAACAAAAAAATGAAAAAATTGGTTTGATTCCGGCGGCGAGTTCGACGGGCCCGGAACCGATCCGCTGCTTCCGGTAACCGGCCCCCGGGGAAATCGTAGATAGCTTTGTCGGGAGGATGCAGGCCGGGGCCTGAGGAGGATCGCTTATGGACGACGACAAGGAGAAACGCCACGGGTCCTCGGGATCGGGCAAGTCGCCGACGAAGTTCATGGAGCGACCCGGCACGAAGCCCGGCAAGAAGAAGGAAGAGGGAAAGACCGAGGAGAGCCATCCCGAGTTCATCAACGACGACCTGGACGCCCTCGAGAGCCAGGAAAAGGACGAGGACATCGGATCGTCGCAAGGCCAAGACCAGGGCTGGAACAAGCCGAAGGGCAAGGGCGACCAGAAGCCCGACCAGCGGAAGTTCCAGGAACCGGAGAAGAGGGACTCCAGCTCCGACGACACGGGCGATTGCGCCTGCCCGTAGTCCCGGGGCATTCGAGATCCGATGGACTCGTTCCATCGGTTCTCAAGACCTGCCGCGGCCTCGCCCCCACCGGGGCGGGGCCGCTTTATTTATTGGCCGCAGAGCCCTCCGAGCCCACAGAGCGGAAACTCCTCTCTGAGGGCTCCGCGGGCTCTGTGGCCAATCACATTCCGGCGACGTTGACCTCGAGCTTGGCGAAGCCGCGCTCCCGCGCCTGCTTGTCGAGCTCCGTCGAGGCGATCTCGTCCACCAGCGGCACCGCCGCGGCCTCCTTGCGGAGGTCGACCGTCTTGATGTAGTGGCCGCAGCTCGTGCACGCCTCGGCCTTCAGGTGCGGGTAGCTCCGGTGCCGCAGCACCTCGATCTTCTCGGCGTGGCAGCCCGGGCAGTGCTTCTCCGAGAAGGTCCATTCGTGCGAGCAGAGCGAGCAGACCAGGAAGCGCTGCCCGTTGAGAACGCTGACGATCGGGGCCCGCGAGCAGAAGGGGCAGGAGCCCGCGCCGCCGCCCAGCCCGCCCACCTCCACGTGCCAGCGCTCCGCCAGGTACTGCACGTAGGGCTGCAGGATCACCCGGGCCAGCACCTCGAGGCGCTCGTGCGACTGCGTCCAGCAGGAGCGCAGGATCTGCTCCCAGTCCTGCCGGTCCTGGAACTTCGCCGCCTGGGCCACCAACTCCGCCGGCCCGTACTTCTCCACGAGCTGCATGAAGTCGGGGAAGAAGGCTGCCAGCATCCCGGTATCGAGCTTCTGCGCGTCGGCCCGGGGGTGGGCCTTCACCCGGTGATAGATCTCCTTCTGGAAGCGCACCACCGCCCGGTAGAAGAAGAGCAGGTCCGCGACGGTCTTGTGGCGCGTCGAGAGCACGTCCGCGCGGGCGATGGCGACATCCCAGTCCATGCCCTATTCTACCGCGGGCGCGGGTCGGCGCAATTGAACGAGCACGACTCCCGCCAGCGCCACGGCGGCGCCCACCAGCAGGTGGGGCGTCACCACGTCGACGTGGAAGAGCACCGCGATCCCGATGCCGATGGCCGGCTGCAGGTCCACGAAGGCCGCCACCTGCCCCGCCGTGAGGCGCGTCAGCGCGAAGATGTGCAGGATGTAGGCCACGATGTTGGCGAAGATCAGCATGTAGGCCAGCGCCGCGATCCCCCGCCAGGTCACCAGGCTCCAGTCCTGGCGCGTCAGCGCGATCGCCATCACCGGCGCCATGAACGGGACGGCGAACACGAACGCGAACGTGACCGCCCGGTAGCTCCCCATCCGGGCCACCAGGCGCCGGCCCAGCACGATGTAGACCGAGAACGCCGCGATCCCGCACGCGGTCAGGGCGTCGCCCAGGAAGGTCCCCCGGAACTCCGAGCTCGACGCCCGCATGACCACGATGAGGGCGCCCGCGACGGCGAGCGCCATCCCGAACATCGCCAGCGGACCCAGCCGCTCCTTGAGGATCACGAACGCCACGATCCCCACGAAGACCGGCAGCAGCGCGTGGATGATCGCGGAGTGCGACGGCGTCGTGTACTTGATCCCCGACGCGAAGAAGAGGTGGTTCCCGACGATCCCCGTCAGGGACAGCGGGACGATCGCCTTGAAATCCTCCCAGCTGAACTTCTTCTGCTCCCTCGGCAGAAAGGTGAAGAAGATCGCCGAGGTGACGAAGACGCGGAACGACGCGATGAAGAGAGGATCGAACTCGCGCGTCCCGATCTTGGCGACCGTGAAATTGGCTGCCCAGAGCACGGTGACGACGCTGATCGCCAGGTAGGCGCGAAGCATGGCCGGATCCCCGCCCGCTCTCTACCGGCGCTTCCGAGGCGGGCTGGTCTTCTTCTTCGCCTTGGCGGCGGGGGCCCGTTTCGCCTTCTTGGGGGCCTGCTTCTTCGCAGGCCGGGCCGGCGCCTCGCGGCGCTTCTCGTAGGCCTCGACCTTCGGCAGATGCGAGGCGAGATAGCCCAGCTCGTCGAGGCCCTGCACGAGGCACTTCTTGGCGAACGCGTCGATCGGGAAGTTCGCCTTCTTCCCCGAGGGCAGGACCAGGGTCTGGTTGGGGAGGTCGACCGTGAACTCCTGGTTCTTCTCCGCGGCCGCCGTCGCCTCGGCGTGGGTCGCCGCGTCGACGAGGATCGGGATGATGCCGTTCTTGAGGCAGTTGTTCCGGTGGATGTCGGCCACGGAGGTCGACACCAGCGCGCGGATCCCGTAGTCGAACATCGCCCAGGGCGCGTGCTCGCGCGAGCTGCCGCAGCCATAGTTGTCGCCGGCCACCAGGATGGACGCGCCCTGCGCGCCGGGCTGGTTGAGCGGGAAGTCCGCCTTGGGGCTTCCGTCGGCGTTGAAGCGCCAGTCGGCAAAGAAAGCCTTCGCGAGCTTCTTCTCGGTGCCCTTCAGGAAGCGCGCGGGCGTGATCTGGTCGGTGTCGATGTTGGCGATCGGGATCCCGACCGACGTGCCCTTGAAGACCGTGATCGGGTCCATTACAGGTATCTCCTGGCGTCCGCGACCTTGCCTTCGATGGCGGACGCGGCGGCGGTCAGCGGGCTCGCCAGCAGCGTCCGGCCGCCCTTCCCCTGCCGGCCCTCGAAGTTGCGGTTCGAGGTCGACACGCAGTACTGGCCGGGCTTGAGCTCGTCGCCGTTCATCGCGAGGCACATCGAGCAGCCGGGCTCGCGCCACTCGCATCCGGCGTCCTTGAAGATCGTGTGCAGGCCCTCGGCCTCGGCCTGGTCCTTGACGATGTGGCTGCCGGGCACCACCATGACCCGGGGCGCCTTCACCTTGTGGCCCTTGAGGACCGAGGCGGCGGCGCGCAGGTCGGTGATGCGCGAGTTCGTGCAGCTGCCGATGAAGACCACGTCGATCGGGTGGCCCAGCAGCGGCTTGCCGCCCTCGAGGCCCATGTACTCCAGCATCTTCGGGGGCGTGTCCTTCGGGATGAGGCCCGTGACGGGCATCCCCGCGCCCGGGTGGGTCCCGTAGGTGATGTACGGCTCGAGGGCGCTGCCGTCGATCACGACCGTCGCGTCGAACTTGGCGCCCTCGTCGGTGACGTAGTGGCGGAACTTCTCGAAGCTCTTCGGCGCGAAGGGCTTGCCCTTGAGGTACTTGAAGGTGGTCTCGTCCGGCGCAATGAGCCCCGCGCGGGCGCCGGCCTCGATCGACATGTTGCAGATCGTCATGCGCTCTTCCATGTTGAGCGCGCGGATCGCCTCGCCTCGGTACTCGAGGCAGTAGCCGGTGCCGCCGGCGGTGCCGATCTTGGCAATGAGCGCGAGGATGATGTCCTTCGCGGTGACGCCCTTCTTCAGCTTGCCGTCGACCCGGACCTCCATGGTCTTGGGCTTCTTCTGAAGCAGCGTCTGGGTGGCCAGGACCATCTCGACCTCGCTGGTCCCGATGCCGAACGCGAGCGCCCCGAAGGCGCCGTGGGTCGACGTGTGCGAGTCGCCGCACACGATGGTCATGCCGGGCTGGGTGTAGCCCTTCTCCGGGCCGATGACGTGGACGATGCCCTGGTCGTGGCTGCCCACGCCGTAGAAGGTGATCTTGTTCTCCTGGCAGCCCCGGGTCAGCTCCGCGACCAGGTTCTTCGCCAGGGGGTCGAGGATGCCGATCTTCGGGTCGTGGGTCGGGATGATGTGGTCGACGGTCGCCACGGTGCGGTCGGGCCGCCGGACCTTGAGGCCGCGGTCGCGGAGCCCCTTGAAGGCCTGGGGCGACGTGACCTCGTGGATCAGGTGCAGGTCGATGTAGAGGACGGACGGGCAGTCGGGCTCGGTGACGACGACGTGCTCGTCCCAGATCTTCTCGAATAGGGTCTTGGGCATAGGGGGGACAGTCTATCGAAGAGCCCCCGCGAGTTCAACCCATGGAGCAGGAAACACAAGAACCATTACCCAGCCCCTGCCCCTCCCTCGGAGGGAGGGGAGATCGAGCGCCCTCCCCGCAGGGGAGGGACAGGGTGGGGGTAGGGTCTCCTGTTTCCTGCTTCCCGTTTCCTGTTTCCTGTTTCCTCAGGGGGGTCGTTCTGGGCACTTTAGGACGTTTTATTAAGGACATACCCGTAACGGGGTCCCCATAATTGGTTCGTTATGGGTTGATGGGGATCATTAGACTGGGGGGCGATCCTCTTCCCGCCGAGGCGGAGGTGCACTGCATCGCCTGCGGGGGCGAGCTGTACTTTCTCCCGGATTCCTATCCCCTGGCCTTCCACTGCGTCGAGGGCCATTTCCTGACCATCCAGGATCTCCTGCACGAGTTCCTGCCGCTCGGGAAGGCCGCGAAGGTCCCGAACCTGGAATTCTGGGAGCGCAGTGCCCGCCTGCTCCACCAGCTGGCGGCGCGCTCGCTGGAGCTGCGCCACGTGCTCAACGCCGCCGATTTCCAGGACACGGCCAATCGGATCGACCGCTGGGTGACCCAGCTTCGCAGCCTCCTTCCCAAGGAGGGCCCGCCGCCCGGGGGTGATTTGGAGCATCGAAATCGAGCCCCGGAAGTGCTATAGTCGGCCCCCGAGCCGTTGGTTCCCGAGCACCACCGTGAGAGATAGGCCATGACCCGCGTTACCGAACGGACCCCCTCGGGGTCAGGGACGGGAGTCGAGATGAGCACCGGGGGCACACGCCAGAAGCTGCTGACCCTGGCCATCGTCGCGGCGCTGGTCGGCGTCGCGTTCTGGTCGCTCCTGCTGCTGGTCCGCTTCGCGTCCCCTGCGGCCCCGGACCCGCAGCCGCCCGCGCCCGCGCTGCAACGCCCCGACGATCCACCCGAGCCCGCGGCGGAGTCGGCCCAGGCGGCCACGCCGCGACCCCAGCTGGGCATCAACCTGAGCGGCCTTTCGGATTGGAACACCGAGCTCCCCTTCCTCGACGTCTTCAAGCTCTCGCGGCCCTGGATCAGCCAGAAGAACGACGCCCCCTGGGGCAGCGGTCCCGCCCTCGCGCTCGACCCTCGCGGCTGGGTGACCCACCTCGAGCCGGGATGCTATGTCGAGACGCTGCTCTGCTCGATCGACGAAGGCCACTATCCGGCGGGCGCCTACACCCTGCTCTACGAGGGAGAGGGAGAGCTGGAGCTGTCGGGATCGGCGAGCATCTCCGGCCGCGAGCCCGGCAAGCTCACGCTCGACGTCCAGCCTTCCAAGGGCTACGTGTACCTCAAGATCCGCTCGACCAAGCCCAACAACTACGTCCGCAACATCCGCCTGCTCCTGCCGGGAGGGCTCCCGGAGAACCCCTGGAATCCGAGTTTCCTGAAGCGCTGGGAAGGGATCGCCTGCATCCGCTTCATGGACTGGATGAACACGAACGGGTCGAAGGTCCGCACCTGGAATGAGCGGGCGAAGATCGACGACGCCACCTACGCGGTGAAGGGCGCGCCGATCGAGGCGATGATCGACCTCTGCAACCGGCTCAAGGCCGACGCCTGGGTCTGCATGCCGCACCTGGCGGACGACGACTACGTGCGCCGCTTCGCCCTGCTCGCCAAGGAGAAGCTGGACAAGAAGCGGAAGATCTACGTCGAGTACTCCAACGAGGTCTGGAACTCGGGCTTCGAGCAGAACCAGTACTCCATCGAGGAGGGCAAACGGCAGGGCCTCTCGCCGTCCAATCAATGGGAAGGCGGCTGGAAGTTCACCGGGATGCGCTCGACCCAGGTCTTCAAGGTCTGGACGGACGTCTTCGGGGGGACCTCGAGGCTGGTCCGGGTGCTGCCGTCGCAGGCCGCCAGCACCGGCGTCTCGACCAATGTCCTGGGGTACCAGGACGCCTACCGTTCCGCCGACGCGCTCGCGATCGCGCCCTACCTCAACTTCACGGTCGGACCGGAGGCCCGCGGGGACGAGCCGGGCGCCAAGACCGTGACGGCCTGGACCGTGGCCCAGGTGCTGGACCACGTCGAGAAAGTGTGCCTGCCGCAGTCGGTCGCGTGGATCCGGGCGCAGAAAAAGCTCGCCTCGGAGCGGGGCCTGCGCCTGGTCGCCTACGAGGCGGGGCAGCACCTGGTGGGGATCCTGGGCGCCGAGAACGACGACAAGCTCACCCAGCTGCTGCACTCCGCGAACAACCATCCCCGGATGAAGGACATCTACGCGCGCTACCTGGACGCCTGGGCCAAGGAAGGCGGCGACCTCCTCTGCCACTACAATTCGGTCGGCCGCTGGGACAAATGGGGCAGCTGGGGGCTCCTGAAGTCCGGCGACGAGGACCCGCTGCAGTCCCCGAAGTTCAGCGCGACGATGCGCTGGGCCCAGTCGCTGGGCCAGCCGGTCAAGGCGCCCAAGTAAGCGTCGTCGCAATCGCGCGGCGGACGTGTTATAGTCGGCCCATCGGGCCGTAGCGCAGCCTGGCTAGCGCGACTGCTTTGGGAGCAGTAGGTCGCGAGTTCAAATCTCGCCGGCCCGACCACCCCTCTACAGGAAACAGGAAGCAGGAAACAGAAGAAGAAGAACCTTACCCCACCCCAGCCCTCCCCTTCGGGGAGGGAGCCCGGAGTTCATCGCGCACGCAGGCCCTGAAGTACCAGACGGCCGGCGCCAGCAGGATCAGCCCTTCGGCCGCCCATTCGACGTGGTAACCGCCCCACCTTCCGTGCGGGACCGAGCTCAGAAGCGAGAAGAGGAAGTAGGACAGCCATCCCATGCCCGTCAGAAAGGACCCCAGGCGGGGCATCGGCCAGGAGATCCCGCCTCCCAGGATGAAGAAGCTCAGGCAGAGGGCGGAGCTGAGCGCGCTGTTCGCCGGATCCTCATCCAGCCAGCTGAAGCCGAAGACGACCCGGACCATGCCGCCCCGCGGAGGGCCGTCGACGTAGTTCCGGGCAAGCTCCACGATCAGCCAAAGCGCATAGAGCCCGCACGCGGTGGCGATGACTCTCGAGATCGGAAAGCGCGTCCTCTGCATTCTTTCCATTGGAAGCCGCTCGCGCCTCCTCCCCCCGGGGGAGGACTAAAGGAGGGGGATCCTCTCTTCTGTTTCCTGCTTCCCGTTTCCTGTTTCCCTCGATGGGTGGACTTTCTCCCGGTAGTCGCTGGCCGGAGTGAGTTACTGGTCTAGCGCCGGAGATGGGGGACGCAATGATGGCAGAAGTTCCGCAGCACGGCGACGCGGATCTTGCAGCGCCCGCAGAAGTGCTTGCGGCAGCCGCTGCAGGAGCGGGCGCCCTTGCGGTTGATGGCGCCGCAGCCGGGACACTTGAACTCGTCGACCCGCGCCACGATCTCGAGCGGGCCGCCGCCGCCGCCCAGATTCTCGCCGCAGACCTTGCACTTCTTCTCGCCGGCCGGGTTGAAGGTCTCGCAGAAGCTGCACTTGATGACCTGCCCGAACTCGGCCAGCGCGTCGGGGTCCTCGCCCTGCGACACCTTCGCGAGGTCGGCCATCAGCTCGTCCATCTTCTGGTAGCGCTTCTTGGGCGGCTTCGAGATCATCTTCTTGATCATCGCGCAGAGGCCGTCGGCCAGCGCCGGGTCGTGCTGCTTCGGCGAGGGCGCCACCACCTTGAGGTGCTGGTGCATGAGCTCGTTCACGGTCTCGCCCTGGAAGGCGCGCTTGCCCGTCACCATCTGGTAGAGGATGATGCCCAGCGAGTAGAGGTCGCTGCGCTCGTCCGCCTTGTGGCCCAGCCACTGCTCGGGCGACATGTAGTACGGCGTGCCGACGATCAGGCCCTCGCGGCCATCCGGGTTGTCGGCGTCCTGCGCCAGGCCGAAGTCCGTCAGGCGCGCCCGCCCGTCCTCGGTCATCATGATGTTCGCGGGCTTCAGGTCGCGGTGGATGATCCCCTTCTCGTGGGCCGCGGCCAGGCCCTGCGCGACCTCCTTGATGATGTCGAGCGCGGTCGGGACCGGCATCGCCCCCGACTCGTTCAGGCGCTCCTCGAGAGTCTCGCCCTTGAGGAGCTGCATCACGATGAAGAAATAGCCCCGCTGGAAGCCCACGTCGTACACCTGCACGATGTTCGGGTGCTCCAGCTTCGCGATCGCGCGCGCCTCGAAGAGCAGGCGCTTGACCAGCTCGGGGTCGTTCGAGAGCGACGGCAGCAGCTTCACCGCCACGTAGCGGTTCAGGCCGACGTGCTTCGCCTTGTAGACGGCGCCCATCGAACCCTTCCCGATCATCTCGACGATGCGACAGCCGCCGCACTCCATCCCGATGGGCGAGTCGGGCGTCTCGCCCGTGCCGCCCAGGGTGGCGGCAACGCCGACGCTCTCGGTCTTCGGGATCTCGACAAGGAGCGAGGAGTCCGACGGGCACTTCGCCTTGCCCTCCCAGCCCTTGAGGACGTTGTACTTCTCCTTGCAGGCGGGGCAGCCCATGATGAACTGGTCCTGCTCGTAGAGCAGGTTCTTCACCTGATCCGGCGAGAGCACCTTCCGGTCGATCAGGAGCTCGCCCAGGTTCTTGAAGACGCCCGTCGCGGCCAGCTCGGCCTGCTCGCGCAGCGCCTCGGCGACCTGGTCCGGGGTCGCCAGGCCGCGGCTGACGATGGCCTCGCCGAAGAGTCCCGACTCGTCCAGGACGTCCGCCGCCGGGTGCCCGGGAGCGGAGGCGTGGTGGAGGGCCATCAGCTCCTTGAACTGCTCCGGCGTGATGTGGCCGAGCTGCAGGAGGAGCTCGCCCAGGGAGACCTGGGATTCGCGGGCTTCCAGCAGGTGGAGGGCGCGGTCGACCGTGCCCTGGTCCACCATGCCGCTGCCCACGGCAATCTTGCCGGCCCGGATGTTGCTCTCGCTCAGGTCACGCATGCCCGTTCAATCCGAACGGCGGGATAGCAGCGCCAGCGCTTCCCCCGCCACGTAGAACGATCCGGTCACCACGATCGCGTCCTGGGGGCCGGCGGCCTTCCTGGCCATCGCCAGCGCCCTCGCGACGCTCCCGGCGGCGACCGCCGCACGCCCCCTCGCCCTCCGTAAGAGATCGGACGGCGCCGCCGCCCGGGGATTCATGGCCCGCGTGAAAATCGCCAAGTCCGTCCCGGGCAACAGCGTCCGCAGCATCCCCCCGTAGTCCTTGTCCGCCGAGGCGCCGAACACCAGGATCGTCCGCCGCCTCGGCACGTCCCGGAGCGCCCCGGCCAGGGCCCGGGCGGACACCGGATTGTGGGCCGCGTCGACGATCAGCCAGGGACGCCTCCCCAGCACCTCGACGCGTCCGGGCAGACGGACCTTCGCCAGCGCCCGGCGGACGACCCCCGGCGAGCAGCGCGCGCCCGAATGTTCCACGAGCGCGATCGCCGTGGCCGCATTGGCCGCCTGATGCTCGCCCAGCACCGGGAGCGCCAACCCATAACGGCGCCCCCCCGTGCCTTCTACCGTAAATCTTAGCACGTCCCCACGGGACCGAACTTGAAAGCGAGGAAAGAACAGCCCGCGGGCGCGGGCCAGGAGGACCTTCCGGGCCTCGGGGACCTGGGGGCTCGATACCGACGGGACCCCGGGCTTCAGGATCCCCGCCTTCTCGCCCGCGATCTCGCGGAGCGTGTGGCCCAGCTTGTCCATGTGGTCGTAGTCGATCGTCGTGATCGCGCAGGCCGCCGGCAGGATGACGTTCGTGGCGTCGAGGCGGCCGCCGAGGCCCACCTCCACGACCGCGTAGTCGACCTTGCGGCGGGCGAAGATCAGGAACGCGGCGGCCGTCATGGTCTCGAAGTACGTCGGCCGGAGCCGCCGGAGCTCGGGCTCCATCTCGGCCATCGCCCAGGTGAACTCCTCCTCGCTCACGGGAACCCCGCCCAGGCGGATCCGCTCCCGCATGTCGACCAGGTGGGGGGAGGTGTAGAGGCCCGTCCGGTAGCCCGCCTCGCGGAGGATGGCCTCCGCCATGTGGGCCGTGGAGCCCTTCCCCTTGGTCCCGGCGATGTGGAGGGAGAGGAAGGCCCGCTCGGGGTTCCCCAGCGCGCAGAGCAGGCGCCGCATGCGGTCGAGGTTGTAGTCCCCCGGCGCGTAGGTGGACGCCATGCGCTCGTAGTCGGTGAACGTGTTGAGGAACCGAAGGGCGTCAGAGTAGAGGCGCAGCATGGAGGATCAAAAAGTAACACAAGCCCGAAGTCCGCGTCTACAGTTAGACCCTTCCTATAACGAGGACCGCGTGAAACTCCTTTCCGCCGCCCTGCTGCTCCTGGCGTTTCCCCCCCTCGACCCGGCTCGGGACCAGCAGGACAAGGTCGAGCTTCGCTGGAAGTGGCAGAAGGGACAGGAACTCGTCTACAAGACCAGCAACCGCAGCGTGATGCAGTTCGGCGGGCAGCCGATCGACCAGCAGATGGGCTACACGGTCTCGATGACCGTCACGGAGCTGTCCGAGTCCGGCGAGGCGTCGATCCTGGTGAAGTACCTGGCGGTGACCGCCAAGGGCGTGGGCCCCGGGGGCGACTTCTCCTACGACTCGGAGAAGGACCAGGAGCCCCCGCTCGAAGGTCCTGCCGCCCTGCAAGCCCGGATGCTCGGCCAGTCGTTCACGATGAAGATGAACGCGCGGGGCCGGGTCACGGAGGTGAAGGGCTACGACAAGGTCCTCGACGCGATGATGAAGGGGACGGGCGACGAGTTCGGCCCCATGAAGGCGCAGCTCAAGCAGATGTTCAACAACGACATCTTCAAGGGGATGATGCAGCGCCTGGCCCCGCCGCTGCCCGAGGGCAAGGTCGGGCCGGGCGAGACCTGGACGGACGACTTCGTGGTCACGATGCCGATGCTCGGCGGAATGACGTTCGCCATGAAGGCCACGCTGAGCGGGATTCAGGACGGCGGCGCCGGCATCGAGCAGGACATCCAGATCGGCATCGCCGGCGAGAACGGGGACAATCCGCTGGCGGGCCTTCTGGAGATCAAGGACGGAAAGGTCAAGGCGACGGCCGTCTTCTCGATCGACAAGGGCTGCTACCTCTCCCAGAAGTCCACCCTCGAGATGAAGATCAGCTCGAGCGGCACCGAAATGCCGATGAAATCCATCGTCGAACTGCACCTCGTTCCCAAGAAATGAGAGGGACGAGGACGACCTCTCGTCCTCAAAAGGGAAGCAGGAAACAGGAAGCAGGAAGCAGAGGAGCGATCCCCCCTCCCCCCCGCGGGGGCGCAGGGCGGCGACCGATGATTACTTATCGAGGGCGTCGCTGTTGAGGATGCCTTCCATGTCGTCGATCAGGATCTCGCCCGTCTTGGCCCCGCCGAACGACGTGGTGCTGATGCAGATGGCGAGCCACTTGCAGGGATAGTGGAGTTTCCCGTCGTTGGCTCCGCCCCAGTGCTCCACACCGTTGAATTTCTCGAAGGTCAGCACGACCTCCTGCCACTCCTTGGTCGGCGGCAGGGTATGCGGTTTCTGGAAGCACTGGTCGCTGCCGTCGCCCAGGCGGATGCCCAGATGGACGGCGTTCTCGCTCTTCAGCCAGAATCGAATTTCGCGGATGTCGGCTCCCGCGGGGAAGTTGCGGGCGGCCGAGACGTAGTGACCGCCGCCCGTGACGTCGATGTTGAGTTTCAACGACCCCTTCTGGTCGTGGCCGACGCTGGGGTCATGGACCATCGCCCCCTTGGTGATCGGCTTGAACTCCGCGGCGTTGTGGAAGCCCCAGCCGACGATCCCCTGATCGAAGTCGTCCAGGAGCAGGCGCGGGATGCCGCCGGACTTGGACCCGAACCAGGAGGGCGTCGCGTCCAGCGCCCGGGCCTTCGCCAGCTCGGCCGCCTCGGCCTCCGCGGGCGCCTTGCTCTTCGAGGAGCTGACGAGCAGCGCCGCGACCCCGAAGCCCTTCAGATCCGTCAGGAGCCGCACCTGGCGGACCCCGGCGGCCGAGCCGCGCGGCAGCACGATCTCGATCCACTCCCAGCGGGTCGGCTTCTGCGGCTCTCCCTTGGGATGGGAGGGCTTGAGGTTCTTGAGGCTGTGCTTCACGGGCGACGCGAGCTCGCCGCCGGGTTCCGCCGGGGCGCGCTTCTTCGTCTTCGGATTCAGTTCCGTCAGGCCCGTCGCCTGGTAGTGGAACGTGAAGGCCTCGGCGCAGCAGCCGCCCACGAGCGCCCAGCAGCGGTAGGTCGTCGACGGCAGCGCGAGGAACTCCGCCTCCACCCAGCTCGGGTTGGGCTTGGCGGGGTCGACGTCGGCGAGCGATTCGTAGCGCCCTTCCTTCGTGAGCGAGAAGGTCCCGCCCGCCGAGAGGTCCGCCGCGAGGAAGTAGTACTCCTTCCCCGACTCGAGCCTCCGGTCGATCCGGGCGGCGGCGCGCTTTACGAGCAGCGTGTCCTTGAACTTCTGCTTGAGCTGGCGGTAGCCCTCGAGGGCCTTGTCACGCGTGGCCATCGTCCGGAACTGCCGCTCGGCGTCGTAGAAGATCTCCCGTGCGCTCAGCTCCTCGGCGGCCGGCTTGACCGCTTTCGCGCGCGCGGACGGGGAGAAGGCGACGTACTTCGGGTCGATCGTGTCCTCGATCCCGTTCGGGTCGCCCTCGAGGAGCATGAAGATCGCCGCGAGGCGGGTCTCGGCCTTCTGGGCCCGGAAGAGGCCGGCGATCGTGGCCGCGCGGACGTCGGCCCATTCGACGAACACCGTCGGCTTCCCCGCCCCGACCACCAGCTCCACCCGGTCGGTGTCGGCGGCCAGCACGCGCCCGGAGACCTGGCGGCCGTCGATCGTCTCCAGCGCGAGATTCTTCGACGTTGCCTGGGCCGCGATCGTGGCCTGGTAGAGGCGGTCGAGGTCCTTCAGGTCCCGCAGGTCCTGAGCGAGCTCCTGTTTGACGGCGTCGTCTTTCGGGGCGCTCCGCTCGAGGTCGGCGGCCGCGCCCGCGTAGTCGCGCGCGGCGGCCTTCGCCATGGCCTGCTCCCATTGGGCCAGGTAGGCCTTCGCGTCGGGGCTGCGGGCCGGCGCCTCCTTCTTGGGCTCCGGGGTCTTCGCGACCTCGACGCCGGCCAGGGCTTCCTCCAGCGTCTCGAAGTACTTCCCTTCCCAGGACCGCACGGTCTGCACGATCGCGTCGACCTCGGCCTGCTTCCCCGCGGCCTTTGCGGCGCAGGCCTTGGCCTTCAGGGGCTGGAGGGCGAGCTTCATCTTGTCGGCGATCTCGGCCAGGCGCCGCTCCACCGCCAGCTTCCACTGCGTCCCGGCGCTTCGGGTCTTGGCGGCCTGGAGCGTCCGGTTCACGGCCCCGAAATCCTCGCGCTGCAGCGGCGCGTCGATCTCGCCGTTCAGCAGCGCGATGCCCTGGGCCACGATGTCGCGCTCGCGGACCTGCAGGGTCTCGATGGTCCGGCGGGCTTCCGCGCCGACCTCGGTCTTGTCCGAGAGCAGCGTCAGGTCGCCGAACGCCCGGAGCTGGCCGTCGATGTCGTTGGGGTGCTCGCGGGCGTACTGCTGCGCTTTCTTCAGGAGCAGCCGTTCCGGAGAGTCCCCGGCGGGCATGGGAGACGGGGTCGGACGGATGCCGTTTTGTCCCATCGGCGTCGGCTTGGGCTCTTCGTGCGTCGCGGGGGCCGGGGTCGCGTTGCGGCCCATCAGCAGAGCGGCGGCCGCGACGGCCGCAACGGCGAGGCCGACGCCCGCCAGGAGCAGCCACTTCGGGCGCGGCGGGGCGGCGCTTCCCGCCTGGGGGAAGGCCGCGGGGGTGATGCTGAGCCGGGAGTCGCGCATCGGGGCAGGCGTCGCCGAGGAGGGCTTCCGCTCCTTGCCCGCCATCAGGTCCTGCAGGACCGAGGCCCGGTCGGCGGGGAGCGTCTTGAGCAGCTCGGGAGCGCAGTCCGCGCAGGTCACCCAGCCGTCGACGCGGAACGCCTTCCGCTTCTCGAACTGGGCTTCGCGCAGCTGCGAGGAGCAGCGGTAGCAGTAGAGGATCGCCTGTCCCATGGTCGCAGAACTAGTATACCCTTCAAATTGGAACGCCCGCGCGATCCCGCCTCTCCCCCTTTACACGGGGGAAGGGGCCCGGCGGTTAGAGGAATCCGGAAGGACGGACCGGCCACAGAGGACACGGAGGGCACAGGGAGGAGATCTTAATTCTGCTCGGTGTCCTCCGTGGCCGATGACGCGGGAGTTGACGTCTTTAGAAATTCCCTAGAGGCGCAGCTCGGCGAAGGAGGTGAACCAGCGGAAGTCGACGCCGGCGGCCTTGGCGGCGCCTTCGTCGAAGCGTGAGTCGCCGACCAGGAGGGCCTCCGAGGGCTTCACGCCCAGGCGGCGGCAGGCTTCGAGGACGCCGTCGGGGGCGGGCTTGGAGCGCGGGACCTCGTCGCAGCCCACGACGGTCTGGAAGTGGACGTCCAGCTTCGCCAGGCCCAGGGCCCGGCGGGCCAGGCCGATGGGGCTGTTGGTGATGACGGCCTTCGGGAGCTTGATGGAGCGAAGGGTCTGCTCGGCGCCCTCGATGACCTTCAGGTGGTGCAGGAAGTCGCCGTAGTAGCGGGCGTACTCGTCGCGGATCTGCTCGACGGTGTGCCGCTTGTAGTAGAGGCTGACGTCGACCTCGATGCCCTGACCCCAGCTCTGCTTGTAGGCATCGGCCGAGATCGGGGCGTAGCCGTGCCGCCGGGCCACCTCGTTGAGGAGCTCGAACCAGACCTCGTAGGTGTCGACGAGGACGCCGTCCAGGTCGAACAAAATTGCCTTCTTCATCGGGGCGGAATCATAGCACAGGAGCGACTTCCGGGCAAAGGGGGGTTGCTCCCGTTCCCCGGGGATTCTAGAATGGGCCCCTCATGAGAACATTGATCGCCGCGCTCGCGGCCCTCGCGTTCGGCATCGGCTGCCAGGAGCCACCGCGGACGGGCCAGATGGACGACCTGGTTTCGGGGCTCTCCCACCTCCACGAGTGGGATCCGGCCATGCAGGGCCGAGGCCACTATGCCTACGACGCCGTCATGGGCTACGGCCCCGACATCCTCCCGGTCCTGGTCGCCCATCTCACGGACGAGACGCCGACCGCGATCTACGAGGAAGTGTCTCGGCGGCAGCCGAAGGTCGCCGACGCGGCCTTCCTGATGCTTCTCCAGCTGACCAAGCACAAGTGGCAGGATTTCTCCAAGGAGGGGGTCTTCGTCTCGACGGTGTTCCCCAACCCCATCTTCTGCATCAAGTGGGACCGGGAGACGAAGTTCAAGGTCCAGGCCCGCTTCATGCAGATCGTGGAAGAGCAGAAGCAGAACAACTGATTCCAGTTTGCATCCCACCGGAACCGGGGTTGAATTCCCTCCCCGACCCGGATATACTCTCGACCCCCACCCGCCTTCCGGCGTGGTGCCGGTGACGTCCCTCCGGGGAATCGAAGGAACCGAATGGACCTGAGAAACATCGCGATCATTGCCCACGTCGACCACGGCAAGACCACGCTGGTCGACTTCCTGCTCCGCCAGTCCGGCGCCTTCCGGTCCAACCAGGAGACGACCGACTGCGTGATGGACTCGAACCCGCTGGAGCGGGAGCGGGGCATCACCATCCTGGCCAAGAACACGTCCATCGTCTACAAGGGCACCAAGATCAACATCGTGGACACGCCCGGCCACGCGGACTTCGGCGGCGAGGTCGAGCGCGTGCTCCGGATGGCCGACGGCTGCCTGCTGCTGGTGGACGCGGCCGACGGCCCGATGCCCCAGACCCGCTTCGTCCTGAAGAAGGCCCTGGGCCACGGCCTCCAGCCCATCGTCGTCATCAACAAGCTCGACAAGCCCGAGGCGCGTCCCAAGGAAGTCCTCGACGAGATTTTCTATCTCTTCATGGAGCTCGAAGCCAGCGACGCGCAGATGGACTTCCCCGTCGTCTACGCGATCGGCCGCTCGGGGCAGTCCAAGCTCAAGGTCGAGGACGAGTGGAGCAACTTCGGCCCCCTCTTCGAGACGATCCTCAAGCGCGTGCCGCCCCCCAAGGGCGACCCGGCCGCGCCGCTGCAGATCTCGGTCGCAAACATCGACTACAACGAGTACGTCGGCCGCATGGCGATCGGCCGCATCTCGAACGGCGTCGCCAAGACCGGCGACAAGGTGACGATCCTGAAGCGCGACGGCAGCAGGACGCCGGGCGAAATCACCGAGCTCCACACGTTCGTCAACCTCCGGCGCGAGAAGACCGTGAAGGCCGAGGCGGGCGAGATCGTCGTCGTCGTCGGCTGCCCCAAGGTCGACATCGGCGACACCATCGCCGGCGGCGAGAACCCGCAGCCGCTGCCCTTCCCGAAGATCGAGGAGCCCACGCTCTCGATGCACTTCATGGTGAACGACTCCCCGTTCAGCGGCAAGGAGGGGCAGTTCGTCACCTCGCGCAACGTCGGCGACCGCCTCATGAAGGAGACGCTGGTCGACGTCGCCCTGAAGGTCGAGCAGATCGGCCCCGACGAGTGGAAGGTGTCGGGCCGCGGCCTGCTGCACCTGGGCATCCTCCTGGAGAACATGCGCCGCGAGGGCTACGAGCTCCAGGTCTCGAAGCCCGAGATGATCACCCGCAAGATCGACGGCGTCCTCATGGAGCCGGTCGAGATCGCGATGGTCGACGTGCCCAACGAATACTCCGGCCGCGTGATCGAGATCTTCGGCTCGCGGAAGGGCTTCGTCGAGAAGATGGACCAGCGCCACGAGCGCACGCACTTCACGTTCCGGATCCCCGCGCGCGGCCTCGTCGGCCTGCAGTCGCGCCTGCTCTCGGCGACGCGCGGCCAGGCGGTGCTGCACACGTCCTTCGAGGGCTACGAGGAGTGGAAGGGGGACATCCCCGACCGCGTCGCGGGCGTGCTGATCGCGATGGAGGCGGGCGAGGCGACGACGTACGCGCTCGACGGCCTGCAGTCCCGCGGCACGTTCTTCACCCCGGTGGCCACCAGGGTCTACGCCGGCATGATCGTCGGCGAGAACAACAAGGAAACCGACCTGGTCGTCAACATCGCCCGCAAGCGCAAGCTCACCAACATGCGCGCCGCGAGCGCCGACTGGACGCTTGTCCTGGCGCAGCCGCGCATCTTCTCGCTCGAGGAGGCGCTCGAGTACATCAACGAAGATGAGCTGGTCGAGATCACGCCCAAGTCCATCCGGATGCGGAAGAAGATCCTCGACGAGCTCAAGCGCCGCCGCACCTCGGCCCGCGAGATGGCCGAGAGCGAGACCGAGTAATCAGTGGTTGTAGTAGAACTCGAAGTTCATCGCGTTTAGCGTCGTCGCCTGCAGCCTGCCCCGGAATCCCACGCCGGTCCAGGAGCCCCGCTCGCAGCCCTTCTCCCCCCGGACCTGGAGCGGGAGAAGCCGGCCCTGATATTGGGGCTTCCAGACGGACCAGTGAGGGCCGTGCGGCCCGTCGAACTGGAACGACGCCATGGTCCCCAGGTACAGCGTCTCGGCGTCCAGCCGGAGCGGGTCCAGGAGGTGGATGCCGCCGAGGTCCGGGTCGCCCTTCTTCTTCTTGACGAAGATCGACAGGATGCAAAGGCCAGCGCGCTGGAGCGAATCGGCCGGGCGCTCCCGCAGCGCGTCCAGGTTCGCCTCGGCGAGCTTCCGGTCCACCGGGACCTCGGAGAGCTCGGCCGACTTGAACATCATGCCCTTCCAGATCATCGCGCGGGTGTCGCGCGCCTCCCGGGCCGCGACGCGTCCCACGGCCGCCTCGGCGGCGGCCTTGTAGAGCCCGCCGCCGATCATCCCGAAGCACTCCGAGAACGCGAGCGCGGCGACGGTGTCGGCGACGGGATCCTTCGCGTCGCAGGCGCCCGTCTCCTGCTGCCGCGCGTGCAGCCACTTCAGGGCCTTCTTGACCACGGTCCCGAAGCAGAGGCCGTCCTGGAGGTCCTTGGAGTATGGCGTGTAGCCGGCCTGCAGGAAGGCCAGGACCGCGAGGCTGGTGAGCTCGACGTCCCCCGCGCCCGGCGCATAGGGAAGCAGGTCCCGCCGCAGTTCCGCGCAGCGGGTGCGGATCTCCGCGTCGGGGTCCCGGGCGCCTTCCAGGAGGTAGGGCAGCGCCCGCTGGCCGAAGCCGCGCAGCCGCTCGGAGGCTCGCGCGCGCCGCTCGGCGCCGTCCTGCCCGAGCTCGCGGACGAGGCGCTCGATCTCGGCGGGGTCCTCCGGAACGGCCGTCCGCTCGACCTGCCGGGCGCAGGAGCAGGAAGCCGGGGGATCGCCCCAGGAGCCGTCCTCGCGCTGGTGGCGCGCGAGGAAGAGCAGCGCGGGCCGAACGCCGCCCGGGGACTCCTCCTGGAGCAGCGTCAGCAGGGCCGCGATGAGCACCATGGTCATCGGACGCCGCCGGTCCGCCGGGCGTGCAACGCTATGTGACCTCAGACTTCACTGTGACCTAAAATGGCACTAGCCTCGCGTATCGTTAGGTGGAAGTTAGATGCGAGGTGAAGACATGTTCAGCGTCGATCGGGCCCCCCGCTACGTGGCCGAGACCTGCGCCGCGGCGGCGCGGCTGCAGGAGCAGACCACGCCGGAACAGTATGCCGCGCTCGTCGAGCGGGCGCAGCGGCTGGTGGACGGGATGTTCAGCGTCGAGACGAACGTCGACCCGGAGCTGCAGATGAAGATCGCGCTCCGCGAGAAGTTCGAGGCGGCGCGCGCCAAGCAGGCGATCCTCATGGTCGCCACCTGGCAGCTCATCAACGACCTCGCCAACGCCTGGAGCGTGCGCAAGACGCCGGTCCCGGCGAGGCCGGCGGCCGTTCTGGTCAAGTAATCGAAATCTTCCCGCGAGGGGCCGAATCCGGTAGGCTACGTCCATGAGCCTCCGGATCGCCCTCGCGTGGCTGGGCCTGGCCGCGCTGGGTTGCGCGTCGTCGACCTACATCGACGACTACCGCTTCGTGCACAACCACACCGAGACCGTCGAGCTCATGCCCGACCGCACCAGCGACGCCCGCGTGCTGGTCTGCCCGCAGCTCCAGGGCCGCGTCATGACCAGCACCGCCACCTGGCAGGGCGGCCTCAGCTTCGGCTGGATCAACCGGGAGCTGCTCTCGTCGGGCGAGACGCGGCGGCACATCAACGCCTACGGCGGCGAGGACCGCTTCTGGCTCGGCCCCGAGGGCGGCCAGTATTCGATCTTCTTCGGCAAGGGCGACCCGCAGGACCTCGCCCACTGGCAGACGCCGCCCGCGATCGACACCGAGCCGTTCGACGTCGCCAAGCAGGAGCTGGAGTCGGTCCACCTGCGCAAGAAGATGAAGCTCACGAACGCGTCGGGCACGACGTTCGAGCTCGACGTCCAGCGCGAGATCCGCCTGCTCGTCAAGAACGACCCGGGGCGCCTCCTGGGCATCCAGCCCGGCTACGGCGTCCGCTGGGTGGCCTACCAGTCGCGCAACAAGGTCACCAACGTCGGCGACAAGGAGTGGAAGAAGGACGGCGGGCTGCTCTCGGTCTGGATCCTGGGGATGTTCAACCCCTCGCCGGGGACGACGGTCGTGATCCCCTACAAGCAGGGCCCCGAGGACAAGCTCGGCCCGATCGTCAACGACGCCTACTTCGGGAAGGTGCCCGGGGACCGCCTCCGCGTCGAGCCGGGGGTCCTCTACTTCAAGGGCGACGGCCAGCGCCGCAGCAAGATCGGGCTCTCGCCGCGCCGCTCGCTGGGGCTGCTGGGCAGCTACGACGCCGAGAACGAGGCGCTGACGATCGTGCAGTTCCAGCAGCCCAAGGGCGCGCTGGACTACGTCAACTCGATGTGGGAAGTCCAGAAGGAGCCGTTCGCGGGGGACGCGGCCAACAGCTACAACGACGGGCCTGCGTCGCCGGGCGCGGCGCCGCTGGGACCCTTCTACGAGCTCGAATCCTCCTCCCCCGCCCTCGTGCTGAAGCCGGGCCTCTCCTACACCCACGTCCACTCGACGTACCACTTCCAGGGCCCGCTCGAGGAGCTCGACAAGATCGCCGTCCACGTCCTCGGCGTCAACCTCGCCCGCATCACCCGCGCCTTCGGCCCCTGACGACGAATCACGAATAACGAATCACGAATCACGGGCAGAATATTTCCCCCTCCCCTCCCTCCCCTGTGGGGAGGGCGAGGGTGGGGAAACCGCTCTTCCCGTGATTCCCGATTCGCTATTCGCGATTCCGTCCGGGGTGGCTCCAGATGTCCGCATCCGCGTCCTTGCCGCCCGGCAGCCCGTCCTCGCCCAGGCTCACGATGTCGTAGGCGCCCCGGGTGCCCTGCGGACGGTAGACGAAGGGATGGTTCCAGCCGTCCTTCGGGACCTCGTCCATGTACTTCGGGACCAGGTCCTGAAGGGTCTCGGGATACCGGTCCTTGTCCGCCTTGTAGAGCTCCACTTCCCCCTTCAGCTTGGCGATCGCCGCCTTCGTCAATTCGACCTTCGCCCGGGTCGGCTTCTCGCCGACGTTCGCCGCCACGACCGTCGCCACGATGCCGAGGATCACGATGACCACCATGATCTCGATCAGCGTCATGCCTGCATTCTTCTTCATGCCCTTCCAACGACCAATCCTGCCCCGGGTTGGATTTCCGGGAATATCCGCGGGGGATAGAATCCAACCTCTTGTATCGTTGACCTGGGGAGGGATTGGATCATGACCACGCTGATCGCCGTTCTCGCGCTCGCTCTGGCCGACGACGCCGAGGCGCTCGAGAAGTTCAAGGCCGACATCAAGGGCAAGGACGGGACCGCCCGCGCCGCCGCCGTCGAGGAGCTCGCCAAGACCAAGAGCCCCAAGATCTGCGCCAAGCTCGCCTCGCTCCTCACGGGCGAGGTCACCGAGGTCCGCATCGCCGCCGCCAAGGGCCTCGCGGAGCAGGACGACAAGAAGCACGCCGTCGCCTACCTCGTCTCCGGCGTCACACCGAACGCCAAGGACCCCGTGATCCTCGCCCCCATCCTGTCCGCGATCGGCAAGGTCGGCCAGGAGCAGGGCGCCGCCGAGGTCAACAAGTACATCGGCGCCGAGGAGGTTGAGGTCGCCAAGGCCGCCGTCGAGGCCGCCGGCGAGATCAAGAGCGGCAGCTCCTTCGATCCGCTCATCAAGGAGCTGAAGAACTGCGAGGAGATCCTCAAGCCGCGCGACAAGAACAACCCCGGGGGCGGCTTCGGAAGCCGCCTGGGCGGCCCGGGCCGCGTCGGCGGCAACGGCCAGAACTTCCGCGAAATGCGCGAGCGCGCCCAGACCCTCAAGGCCGAGATCCAGAAGGTGCTCGTCTCGATGGCGAAGGTGAACTGCCAGGACGCCCAGGACTGGGAGCTCTGGTGGAAGGAGCACCGCGGCACCTACAAGGTCGACAAGTCCTAAAGACGAATCGCGAACGCCTGGGGGACCCCCTCTCCGCGATTCGCTAGTCGCAATTCGGGATTCTCGTCTGGGTCCTAATTCCTGCCTGACCCCTTGGGCGCCGCCGTCTCATCCTGAGATGCTGCGCCTGCTGCTCGTGCTGGCCCTCCTGCCCCCGCAGGACGACGACCTGCGCGCGCTCGTCCGCCGCCTGGGCGACGACGACGCGGCGGCCCGGGACTGCGCGGGTCGCGAGCTCGAGAAGCGGGGGACGGCGTCGATCGACGCCCTCAGGGAGGCGCTGAAGGACCAGGATCTGGAGCTCCGCTCCCGCGCCTCCCTCCTCCTGCAGCGGATCGACCCCTCGTACTTCCTCGCCTCCCGCATCGCGGCGCAGCGCGAGCGCAAGCTGCGCCTGATCGCCGGCCCGGACCCGGTCGAGGGAAACACGGTCTACACCGACGGCGCGGACTTCACCTTCGAGCGGCGCCGCTGGGTCGAGGCCGGGTCGAAGGACGCCAGCGTGATCCGGATCTACAACCACTCCCATCTCCACGGGGAGCTCGCCTGGTCCGTGGCCTCGGTCCGCACGTCCCGCGATCTCCCGTTCGAAACCTGCTCGACCCACAGCCCGGGGGTCATCCTCCTCCCCGGCGCCAACCCCGAGCCCTGCACGGTGCGGATCAGGGGAGTCCGGCGCTGGCTCTGCGACATCCCGCTCCGCTTCAACGCCCCCAGGGAAGGCGACTGCCAGCGGATCGGGAAATTCACCGTGACGCTGGAATGGCCGCACGTCGTCCTCCGCTGCGACGACCCGCTGCCGCCGACCGTGGTGACGAAGATGCTGCAGTCCTGGGACCTTCTGGGGACGGTGGCCGGCCTTCGGAATCCGGCTCCGGAAATCGCCATCCCGACCGACGAGCCGATCATTTTCTTCCCCGAAGCCCGCGAGACGCTGGAACCGGTCACCCTGGCCTGGTGCGGCTGCAAAGACCGGCCCGCCCGGCAGGACCTTCCGCCCGCGACGAGCCAGAAGCGGCTGGTACGCATCGAGGGCGTCGCCGGACTTGCGGAGCTCATCGAGCTGTCGCTGATGCTCCACATCCCCGTCCAGGAGCCTTTCGACGTGACGTCGCCGCTGCTGGAGTATTAGCGGCAGAGGATGTCGGGGCGGGAGCCGCAGGTCGGCCAGTTCTTCATCGCCGTCAGCACCTCGCCCGAGGAGAGGATCGTGTCCTCGGACTTCGTGCCCGTGATCGACGGGTTCCAGCCGACGGCCTGGTCCTTGACGACGCGGCGCGTCTCGGTCGGGGTGGCCAGGAAGTCGCGCCCCTCGTAGCCCATCGGGCCGCCCTGGTGGTGAAGCTTCCATTCGTCGGCGAAGCCGGTCTCGCGGTACAGCTGCTGCCCGACCTTGAAGATGTCGCACCAGCGCTGCCCGGGCGCCGTCGCGGCGTGGAAGGCCTCGTCGATCCGGCACACCGCCTCGTGCTTCCGGCGGAGATCCGCCGGCAGCGCCTTGCCGAAGTGGAGCAGCCGCGTGACCGCGAGGGTCAGGCCGTACTGCCGCGGGCAGGCCACGACCATGACGGTCTTCTCGATCTTCTTCGCGGTCGGGATGGGGTGGCGGTACTTGGCGATGCGCCCGTCGGAGGCGATGAGCGCCACCGGCACCTGGATGCCCTGCTTGCGGAGGCGGCCGATCATGTCCGCCGCGACCTCGTGCTCGGTCTCGCCCCGCCGGATCGTCAGCATGACCTGCTCCAGCGCGTCGACCGTGGCGCGACCCAGCGCGCGGAGCCGCTCCAGCTCCAGGTCGGTCAGCGGCGAGCGGAGCTCGCCAAACGGGTCGTCGGGAAAATCGGTCGCATACTTCCCCTTCGCGGCCCGGCTCGACTCCCACCACTTCGAGACTTCGAAGGACCAATCCTTGCCGAACTCCTCGTCGCGGAGGCGGCCGTCTTCGATGTTGTTGCAGAGGACGGTCTTCTTGCGCGGCGTCCAGACGACGCTGCCGACGCCGGTGGAACTGGAGGCGTCGACGTGGACGTCGGCGCCGTCGCTGAGCCAGGCGATGTTGACGCGGCGGCGGAGCCGGACGCCGTCGTAGCCGCCGCGCTTGCAGAACTCCGCGAGGCGAAGTTCCTTCTCGTTCATGCGAGGCTCTTGGCCGCCGGATACAGCTTCCGGAAGCGGGCGAACTCCTTGTCGTAGGAGCGCTTCGGCTTCGTGACCGACGTCTCCTTCACGATCGCGTCCGTCGCCTGCTCGACCGTCTTGAAGGCGCCCACGCCGACGGCCGCCAGGATCGCCGACCCGAAGGCCGCGCCCTCGTCGCTCGTATTGACCGTGGTGACCGGGATCCCCAGCACGTCGGCGATGATCTGGCGCCACACGGGGCTCTTCATGCCGCCGCCCGTGACGCGGACCGACGTCGCCTTCATGATCTCCTGGGCATCGCGCAGCGCGAAGGCCGTGCCTTCCATGACCGCGCGGACGAAGTGCGACTTGTCGTGGTCCGGCGAGAGCCCCGCGAACATGCCCCGCAGGCTCGTGTCGGCGTAGGGGGTCCGCTCGCCGACCAGGTACGGCGCGAAGAGGAGACCCTTGGAATCGTCGGCGATCGGGGCGTTCTCGACGTTCTCGCCCACGACTTTGAGGATCCAGTCGAAGGAGCGGGTGCCGGTGAGCATGCAGCCCAGCTGCAGGAACTTGCCGGGCACCGCGTGGGCGAAGGTGTGGACGCGCATCTTCGGGTCGACGACGGGCTTGTCGTGGACCGCGAGGAGGACGTTCGAGGTCCCCATGCTGGCGACCGCCTGGCCCTTGCGGACGACGCCCAGGCCGACCGCGGCCGCGGCGTTGTCGGCGGCGCCGCCCACCACCGGGATGCCGTTCCACTTCCCCGCGACCTCATGCGAGCCGACCGGCGGGGGGAAGAGCTTGGGGTCGATGCCGACCTTCTTGAGCACCTCGGTCGCCCAGCGCTTCTTGGCGAGGTGCCAGGTGATCATGCCCGAGGCGTCGCTGATCTCGTGCCGCAGCTCGCCGGTCAGGCGGGCGCGGACGTAGTCCTTGCAGAGCGCGACCGCCGTGCCCTTGAGCTGCTTGTTCTTCTTGCGCCAGAGGAGATGCGGCAGCGTGAAGCCCGCGAAGGCCATGTTGCCGACGGTGCTGCGCAGCATGGCGGCGCCGACCTTCTTGTTGATCTCGGCGCACTCGGCCTCGGAGCGGCCGTCGCACCAGAGGATCGCGCGGCCCGTCGCCTTCCCGTCGGCGTCGATGCACACTTCCGAGTGCATCATGCCGTCCATGCCGATGGCGTCGGCGGGGCCGAGGTCTTTCAGGATCGCCTCGACGGCGCGGACCCAGTCCTCCGGCTCGTGCTCCGCCCGGTTCCCCTCGGCGTGCAGCGTGTAGCTCTGCCGCGAGGACTTCAGAACCTGGCCGTCCGGGAACGAGACCAGGACGCCCTTGCACCCGGAGGTGCCGATGTCGATGCCGATCGCTTTCATGGACCGTTACTTGCCGCGGATCCCGGTGAAGAGGTCGAAGAGCATCTGGTCGAGCTTCTCGTAGCCCGAGCCCTTCTCGGCGATCTTCTCGATGTCGAACTTCTCGCTCATCAGCTTCTTGTGGGCATCCTTGGAGTACTTCGCCATGGCTTCCTTCTGGCCCTTGTTGATCAGCGCCTGGATCTCCTTGTCCGCGGCGAACTGCTTCACCTTGTGGGCCAGGATCTTGTAGGTGCGCATGCTGCCCTTGGCGAACTCCCAGACGCCGTCCATGTCCTCGGTGCGGTAGGCGTGCGAGTCGAAGTGGCGCGGGCCCTCGTAACCGCTCTCCTCGAGCAGCTTGACCACGAAGAACGAGTTCTTGTAGTCCTCGGAGCCGAAGCGGTGGTCCTGGTCGAAGCGGCCGATCTTCTGGGCGTTCAGGTCGATGTGGAAGAGCTTGCCCGCCTCGATGGCCTGCGCGACGACGTGGTAGAAGTTCAGGCCCGCCATCACTTCGTGGCCGACCTCGGGATTCACGCCGACCATCTCGGGGTGCTCCAGCGTCGCGATGAAGCCCAGGCAGGCGCCGGTGGTCGAATTGTAGATGTCGCCGCGCGGCTCGTTGGGCTTCGCCTCGAGGGCGAACTTGACGTCGTACTTCTTGTCCTTGCAGTACGACGTCAGGTAGTTGAAGCACTCGCGGTTGCGCTTGACGGCCTCCATGGCGTCCTTGGCGACGTCGGTCTCGGATCCCTCGCGGCCGCCCCAGAAGACGTAGATCTTGGCGCCGAAGCGGCCGACCGACATGTCGATGGACTGGACGGTCTTCTGCAGCGCGTAACGGCGGACGGCCGGGTCGGGATTGGTAAACGCGCCGTCGCGGAAGACCGGGTGCGAGAAGAGGTTCGTCGTGCCCATCGCGACGACCATGTCGTTGTCCTTCAGGGCCTTCTCAAAGTCCTTGATGCGCTGCTCGGCGTCGGTCGCGGCGTGCGGGATGAGGTCGTTGTCGTGCAGCGACACGCCGTAGGCGCCCAGCTCGGCGAGCTTTTCGACGATCTTCGGGGCCGGGGTGTGAGGCCGGACGACGGGGCCGAAGGGGTCGGCGCCGCGGTTGCCCACGGTCCACAGTCCGAAGGTGAATTTGTCCTCTTTCTTGGGCGCGAACTGATCAGCCATGGTCGACCTCTCCAGATATCAAAATCCAAGAAAATACCGGACCGGAAGTATAAGGGAACGGGCCGTGGGAATGCAAAGAACTCGAGTGGGCTGGTTCGTATTAGCCGCCGGATTCCGGGGGAATCGCCGGGGGGTAGGGTCTAGCGGAGCAGGACGCTGGAGCTGGAGCCGGCGTCCATCAGGGTGAAGCCGGCGTTCCGGCTGGTCCGGTGGGTAATTTCCTCGACGCAGCCCTTGCAGTACTGCTTGCGGGCGACCACGATGGCGATACCCTTGTCGATGTCCGAGGGCGGGATGGCGCAGCGGCAGAGGTTGCAGGGGACGCCCAGTTTGAGGCCCAGGATCTGCCGGATCCAGTTCGGAATATTCATGACAATCCCCTAGCCCCTATTCGCCTAAATCTTAATACACCATAAGGACAGCTAATCCGCCATCCAATCGGCATAAGCTAGGGAATTCTCTGAATTACTTGGCCGGCAGGGTGAGGTCTTCCTGGCCGTCCTCCGGGGTCAAAAAGCGGGGATTTTTCCGCCCTTCCCGGTAGCTGGCCATGGTCTTCCGCAGGTGGTCCTGCTTCCGGTGCTCGTACTCGGCGGCCTTCTCCGGGTCGAGTTCCCGGCACTGGAGGGTCGAGAGAGTCTCCTCGATCTCGGGAAAGTGCTCCGATTCGCGCCCCACCGGCGCGAAGCCCGGCCGGGCCGAAAGCACCCCGAATTTCGAGTAGGTCCGGATGAAGTAGGTCTTCCCCTCCTCGAGCTCGGCCTCGATGAACGCCTCGCCCTCTCCCCAGGTCACGAAGAGGTGCTTCCCCGGCGGGCAGCGGTACTCGAAGTAGCGGTCCGTCTCGGTAAAGCCCAGGAGCTTCCCGTCCTCGTGGTCGACGAGCTCGTAGACCGGGAAGTTCTCGGCCCCCCCGAACTGGGAGGTGCGGTAGATGATGACCTTTGCCTCGCAGGGCCCCGGCGGCGGCGTCGGCTCCGCGTCGCGCATGTAGGTGGTGGTGCTGCAGGCGGCCAGCACGACCGGCAGCAGAATGGCGATGACCTTCATGGCAGCCTCCACCTCCCTGTACGAGGTCGTCCGGGAGGGGTTACATCCGGTTTCGAACGTTTTTCCCTTACCTGGACCCGGTTCTTACGTCCAAGTCTTTATGACGATGACCCTCAGCCTCTGCCTCGCCCTCCTCGGAGCGGCGCAGGACGACGTGACCTACGTCCGTCTCTCGGTCAGCAATTTCTACAAGACCCCCGACGGGACGCTCTGGAGCTCCGGAGCCTGGCAGGTCACCCGCGAGAAAGGCGCCGCCACCGCGAAGGTCCGCCTGGTCCTGGAACCCCAGGCCAAGGGCGGGACGCGACGCGACCTGAAGGGCGAGATGGACGCGAAGGAGTTTGAGAAGCTCTTCGCCGACCTGAAGAAGAACGGGCTCCTGACCGCCAGCGATCCGGTCCCCTGCGGCTGCGACGCCCCCGTCTTCAGGATGGCGGCCCGCGAGGGAACGAAGGAGCACTCCTTTCTCTTCGGCCACGACCACAAGGATCAGGACCGCAAGCAGCGGGCCCTGATCGAGGGCTTCATCAAGGCCGTCGAGAAGGTCGCGACGGAACCGTCGGGGAAGTAGGCCGCCGCTCCTTCCCCAGGAGCGCCAGCACCGCGCCCACCGACTTGTGGATCGTGAAGAATTCGGTGAGCCCCATCATCTCGAAGACCAGCTTGACCTTCGGCTGCGCGTTGGCGAGGTGAAGTCCGCCGCCCCGGCTCTCCAGGAAGTCGGACAGGTTGACCAGGTACGCGAGGCCCGCCGAGTTGATGTAGCGGATCTCGCCCAGGTCGAAGATCAGGGTCCGCACACCGCGCCCGGCGACCGACTGGAGCGCGGCCGCGAGGCCGGAAAGGTTTCTCGGGTCGATGGACCCCCGCAGGGAGACCACCGCAAGGCTCGGGTTGGCTTGGACCGGGATGAGATGGCAGACGAGGTCCGGCATGTTTCCCCTCCTACTCGGGACCCGCTATGTACGACGTTTTCGGGTCCGGGTAGCCGGGAAACGAGGACCTAGCGTCCCAGGGGTTTGATCCGCACGTCCTTGAAGCGCACCTCGAACTGGCCGGGCGCGTGGTACTGGAAGGCGATGATGCCCTCCAGGCGCCGGGCCTTTTCGTCGCCGTCCTCGAACTCGCCGCAGTCCACCCCGTTGAAGGTGTGGCTCAGCTTGGCCCCGCGGGCGCTGATGACATAGAGATTCCAGTCGTCCTCCTTCACGGTCCGCTGGACCTCCTCGCGCCCCTTCAGGATCAGGCCCCGCTTGCCCTTCTCCTCGTAGAGCGCGCCCCAGTAGGTGTCGCCGATGTCCGCCTGGTAGCCGTGCACGATCCACAGCTTCGGATCGGCGACGATCGAGCGGTACTGGATCCCGCTGTTGGGGAAGCTGCCCGCCTTGAGGAGCCGCACCTTCGCCTCGAGGACGAAGTCCCCGAAGGGCCGGTTGTAGATCAGGAACGTGTTCTTCGCGATCTTCGGCGCCTTGCCGGAGATGTAGCCGTTCTCGACCCGCCAGACCTCGGGATCGCCGTCCCAGCCCTCGAGGTCCTTCCCGTTGAAGAGGGAGATCCAGCCCTCGGCGTCCGGCGCGGGCAGCGGCGGCATCGGCAGATCGCTCGCCCGCAGCTGGCCCAGGAAGCTCACCAGGTTGCGCAGGTCGCGCCTCGAGAGCCCCTTGGCCACGTCCTCCGGCATCGCCGAGAGGCCGGGCTTCCGCGCCTTCACGCGGCTCTTCGGGATCCGCTCCTCCACGCCCTCCGGCAGGAAGAGGACCAGCTCGCGCTCGTCCTCGCCCCGGAGGCGCCCGACGACGACCTTCTCGTCCGTCGTCAGGACCATCTCCTGCCCGTAGCCGGGCGCGATCTCCTTGTTCGGGAACAGGATCGACTCGAGGATCGCCCCGCGCGTCTTGCGGGACCCCAGGCCCGCGAGCGAGGGACCGACCTCGCCGCCGTCCTTGCCGATCTTGTGGCAGCGCAGGCAGGCGACCCCGGCGTGCTCGTAGAAGATGCGCTTCCCCTCCCGGAGGTCGCCGCCTTCCAGCAGCTCCCGATGGGCCGAGAGCGGGTCGCTCGGGTCGCGCTTCGAATCGTACTCGCGCTTCCGCGCGTCGAGCGCCGGCGTGCCGCGCGCGGCCTCGAGAATCTCGAAGGCCAGCGCGGCCGGAACCTTGCCCGCCTCCAGGCGGTCCATCAGCTCGATCCGCGCGGCCTCGGCGCCGACCCGCGCCAGGCCGGCGATGGCGGCCTGCCGGATCTCGACCGAGCCCTCGCCCAGGGCGAGCGTCGAGAGCAGCTCCGCCGCGAGCGGACTCCGCAGCCCCGGCAGGAGCGTCACGCCTTCCTTCTGGTAGTCGGGGTTCTTGTCGGCGATCGCGGCCCGGATCGCGTCGCCCATCCCCGGGTCGTTGAGCGCGACCAGCGCCTTGAGGGCCTCGCCCCGCAGGGCCGCGGGCTTCGCGCGGTCGCGCGCGATCTCGTCGAGGATCGGGTCGCGGAGCCCGATCGCCACCGCCGCCCGGATCGCGGCCGACTGGACGCCCGAATCCCGCAGCAGCGCGGGCAGCACGCCCCGGAGCGCCTCCTTGGCGGCGTCGCCGTCGCGCGGCGGGACGGGGCGCCAGACCCCGATCAGGCGATCGCGGCCCGTCGGGTTCCCCCACGCGGCCAGCGCCTGGATCGCCTCGGCGCGCAGCTCGGCCGGCGCCTCCTTCGCGGTCGCGAAGGCCGCCAGGCGGAAGACCTCGGCGCTCGTGCCGCCGCGGAAGTTCGCGTTGATCGCGCGCAGCAGCGCCGGCGCCGGAACCGTCGGCCCCACGAGGCCCGCCAGTTTCTCGCGGGCCGCCGGGATCGGGACGTCGTTGATCGCCCGCGCGGCCTCGACCACGAGCTGCGGGTCCGCGTCGTCGAGGAAGAGCTCGACCTCCGCCCGCTCCAGGCGCCGCAGCGCGAGCAGCGCCGCCAGGCGCACCGAGCGCGAGGAATCCTTCTCGAGCGCCGCGAGCGCCGGGACGTCGCCGATGCCGCTCAGGCCCATGACGCCCGCGTGGCGCAGGAACGCGTCCGCGTCGGCGTTCCGCCGGAGCATCTCGACGAGGGGCCCGAAGGCGTCCTTCTTTCCCAGCTTGCCCAGCGCGACCGCCGCCATGAAGCGGACCCGCGGCTGCGGGTCGTCGAGCCGCGCGATCAGCGGGTGCAGCCCGGCGCGCAGATCGCCCAGGACCTTGGCGGCCTGCGCGCGGACTTCCGCGTCGGCGTCGTCGAGCAGCGGCCCGAGCGGCGCGATGGCCTTCAGCTGGCCGAGGCCCCAGATCCCGTGCAGGCGCCCGTACGTCGTCGGCGCCTCCTTGGCGGCGCGCGCGAGGACGTCCTTCGCGCCCTTCTCGACCAGCGCGAGCTGCGCGTTCTGCCGCACGCGCAGGTCGACGTGGCTCAGGAGCGACTCCAGCTTGTCGGCGGGCAGCCCGCCGTTCAGCAGCGCCTTCGTTTCCAGCACGCGGGCCGACGCGACTTCCTTCGGGTCGAAGATCCGGAAGACGCGGCCCTTCCCGGTCATCGGGAAGCCGTGGACCCAGTCGCACATGTAGAGGCGCCCGTCGGGCCCGAACTTCGCGTCCGTGGGCCAGGCCTCCCAGAGGAATTTGTGGACGTCCTCGAGCTCGTAGCCGGCGCCCTTGGGACGGACGGCGAACGAGTGGATGCCGCCGGGGAAGTCGCAGAGGAAGAAGTGGCCGTCGTAGCGGGCCGGGAGACCCGTGCCCGGGTAGAACGTCACGCCGCAGGGTCCGCGCGAGACGAAGCCGACCGGCGGCACGACCCACGCGGGCGCGCCTTTCCAGATCTCCTCCGTCATCCAGGTGGTGCTCTTCGAGATCGCGAGCGGCTGCCCTTCCTTGATCTTGTCCTGGGCCCAGGGGTCGGTCGCGTACTGGAAGCCCGTGCGCCAGCCGGAGTCGCCGCCCTCGACGACGTAGACCCATCGGGCCTCGTCGCCCATGTCGGCGTTGTTGTCGCCGCTCCAGAGGTTGCCGAGCGCGTCGAAGGTCAGCCCTTGGGGATTGCGCAGGCCGGTCGCGAAGACCTCGAACTCGGAGCCGTCGGGGTTGCAGCGCAGGACCGCGCCGGTGTCGGGAAGCACGGCCTTGCCGACGTTGAGGCCGCGGTCGCCCATGCTGAAATAGAGCTTGCCGTCGGGGCCGAAGACGGGACCATGCAGGTCATGGCCGCTGTTTCCGAAGCGCACGCCGAAGCCCGTGTGCAGCACGCGCTTCTCGCCGTTGCGGAGGAGCCAGAGGTTGGGGACGTCGGTGACCCAGACGTCGTTGCCGCGCGCGATGACGCCCGAGGCGCAGCCGTCGGACATCGAGTTGAAGCCGTCCATGAAGACCGTCGACGTGTCCGCGCGGCCGGTCCCGGCCTTGTCCTCGAGGAGGCGGATGATCTCGGAGTCGACGGCGAGCTTCGCGGCGTCGGCGCCCATGTACTTGCGCGCCACGGCCTCGCGGTCCTCGACCTTGCGGCAGGCGAGGTCGTCGAAGTACCAGTGGCTGTGCTGCTTCACGTAAAGGGCGGACGTGTTGTAGCGATGCGTCTCGGAGACGAAGACGCGGCCCCTGTCGTCGACCCAGAGGGCGACGGGGTTGGCCAGCTGGGGCTCGCCGGCGAAGAGGTCGACCTTGAGGCCCGCGGCGGGTTCGAGTTTCCGCACGGCCAGCTTGAGCTCCGTGGAGTCTTCCTGGACGGATTGGCCACAGAGCCCTCCGAGCCCACCGAGCGGAACTTCTCTGAGGGCTTTGTGGGCTCCGTGGCCAATCGGAGCGGCCAGGATCGCGAGGGTCGCCAGAACTAGAGTATTCATTCCGATAAGCTTACCCCGCTTTTCGACATCGTGTCTTGTCCCCTTTGGGGGCTGTTTTGTACGATTGCGACATGAACCCCGTGCAGTGGAAGCTGCGTTTCATCCAGGACATCCGGGCGGACAGCCTCTTCCACGTCCTCTTCGACCACCTGCGGGACGTCTGCCTCTTCGCCAAGGACACCGAGGGGCACCTGCTGGTGGTGAACCGGGCGCTCGTGAAGCGCTTCGGCCTGCGGGACGAGCGGGACATGATCGGCAAGACGGACTACGACCTGCACCCCCGCGGCCACGCCGAGAAGTACCGGATCGACGACCGGCGCGTCATGGAGAGCGGCACGCCGATGCTCAATATCGTCGAGCTCTTCCTCGACGTCGAGGGCATCCCGACCTGGCACGTGACGAACAAGATGCCGGTCTTCTCGCACGCCGGGAAGGTGATCGGGGTGATGGGGACCATCGAGACCTACGAGGCGCGTCGGACGCTGGGGCTGACCAACAAGAGCCTGCTGGCGGCCTATGAGCACATCCGCGCGCACTTCCACGAAGAGGTGTCGATCCGGGACCTCGCGGCGCGCTGCCAGCTCTCGGTGCGGCAGTTCGAACGCAAATTCCGCGAGCAGGTCTGGGCGACGCCGCGGGAGCTGATCGTGCGGATGCGGGTGCAGCACGCCTGCGACGCGTTGCGCGAGACGAAGGAGCCGCTGGCCGAGATTGCGCTCTCGTCGGGCTTCTACGACCAGGCGTCCTTCAACCGCCAGTTCAAGAAGCACCTGGGGATCACGCCGGGCGAATACCGGCGGCGTTTCGGCTAGAGTCTTAGGGATAATCAAGAAGCACGAAGCAAGAAGCAAGACGGAGTCGTCCCCCACCCCCGCCCTCCCCTGCGGGGAGGGAGGAGAGGCGCCTTCGGAGAACGACGATGAACGATCGGACCGTCTGGACGCTCCTGATCTCCGGGCTCGTCATCCAGGCGGCGGCGCTGGGAGTTGGCTTCACCTCGCTGGGCTGGCGCTGGGCGCTCGTCGGCGCCGGGCTGCTGGTCTCGCTGGGCAGCCTGATCGCCGCGTTCCTCGACGGCGGCAAGCCGGACGGCGCGCTGCTCGTCTACGTCGGGTTCAACGTGCTGGTCCTGGGTCTCGCGGTGGCCCACGCCTTCTCGACGCACCCGGCGCTCGTCTGGTCGCTGCGGATCGGGGTCGGGATCCAGGCGCTCGGGATGATCCTTCTCGCCCTCTTCCTGGCCACCTTCAAGATGAAGATGTTCTAGAGTTTGTACGTCGAGCGGATGATCGACTCGAAGACGCCGCCCGGCAGCGCGCTCTTCAGCGTGATGGCGAAGCGCTGCAGGAACATCCCCACCGGATGCCGCAGGGCGGGCGACGCGTCCGACACGATCGCGGCGATGCGGCGGGCGATCCCCTCGGGCGAGGGCCCGTTCTGCTCGTCGCGCTCCATGACCCCGAGGGCCTTGTCGAAGGCCTCGCGGTAGGCGGAGCCTTCCTTCTGGGAGTCCTTCGTGCGGATGCGGCTCTTGGTGAAGTTGGTGCAGTGGTCGCCGGGCTCGACGAGGGCGACGCGGATGCCGAAGCCGCGGACCTCCATGCGAAGCGCCTCGCTGAAGCCCTCGATGGCGAACTTGCTCGCGCAGTAGAACGACTGGAACGGGATCGAGATGATCCCGCCGATGGAGCCCATGTTGACGACGAGGCCCGAGCGGCGCTCGCGCATGCGCGGGAGGGCGGCCTTGGTCACGCGGACCATGCCGAAGAAGTTGGTGTCGAACTGCTGCTGCGCCTCCTGGACGGACGTCTCTTCGACAGCGCCCGCGATCCCGTAGCCGGCGTTGTTGACGAGCGCGTCCAGGCGCCCGGCCTCGCGGACCACGCGCTCGACGCCGTCGACCACGGAGCGGTCGTCGGTGACGTCCATGGGGATCATCCGGATCGATCCGGTCGCGTCGCCGCCCTTGCGGCTGGTCCCGTAGACCGTGTGGCCCAGGGACGCCAGGTGCGAGGCGCAGGCCTTCCCGATGCCGGAAGAGGCGCCCGTGATGAGAACGACCTTGGGGTCGGCCATAGGCGGTTCCTGAATAGGATCGGCCGCCCATGCTACCCCGGGGAAAGCCTGATGTCCTACTTTTCCGGCAGCGCGAGGCGGAGGTCGAAGGGCTCCAGCGTCAAGCGGTCCAGCACCTCGAGCTCCGTGACCGCGATGATGCGCTGGCTCTCGATCACGTAGCGCACGTAGCGCGCGTCCACGGGAGCCGCGGGCAGCAGGCGGAACGTCGCGCCTTGGATGATCTCCTCGTCGGGCCACAGATGGTTCGCGGGAAGGTCCTTCCAGCGCCAGTCCGTATTGAGGAAGCCGGCGGATTCGTACTTCTCGCCGTCGAGCGAGACGAGCACCTCGACCCGGTCCTTGACCTCCCCCTTCATCGCGTCCCACCAGGGATAGCCGTGGAAGTTCATGCCGAAGGAGGCGCAGGAGGTCTTCTCCCCGAGATCGAGCGTGATCGCCGGCCGCTTCCCCGCATCCCAGACCGCGGCCCACTGGTACGACGTGCCGCCGGCGTAGGGCGGGCCGGCGACGCCGTCCGTCAGCTTCTTCCCGTCCGGATCTCCGGCGCCCCAGCTCGTCCCCGAGGGGATCGAGAGCACGTACTTCTTCCCGATGGCCAGGTTCCTGCCGAGCGTCAGGCGGCGACCCACGAACTTCTCGCCCCCGACGTCCTTCCCGTCGGAGTAGCCGGCCTTCACGTCGCCCCGCGCGCCCTTCACGTTGACGGTGAGCGACTCCATGACCGGATGGTCCTCGCCGCCGACGTTGATCGGGTAGCGGAACGGGACCTGCTCCACGAGCTGGGTGTGGCTGCGATCGACGAGCGTGCGGTCCTTCTGCCGCTCCTTCCAGGCGAAGGTCACCTCGAGCGGCTTGAAGCCCGGATCCTGCGGGAGGAAGTTCGCTTCGATCCGCGCGGCGTAGAGGCCCGAGCCGCCGCCCGCGTCGTTCGGCGCCGTGCTCGTGATCGAGTACTTCACCCAGACCGAGCGGTGGCCGCGCGGGACGTCGATCGTCTCATAGTGGATCACGTCCCAGGGCTCCTTGTTGTCCGTGAGCGACCAGGACGGCGTCCACGTGTTCCCGTCGAAGGAGTGCAGGAGGTCGCAGTGGCTCTTGGGCGCGCGGTTGTAGAAGCGGCCGCCGTAGCTGAGGCGGACGATGTCGTTGGGGGCGTCGACGCGGTAGACGATGTAGCCTTCCTCGTTGGGCTTGGCGGGGTGCAGGACCGAGAGGTACTCGGGGTGCTTCGCCGCCGTGGCGATGTTCTTCTCCTCGACGACGTGCTCCTTGTACTTCGCCCCCTGCAGCTCGGGCCAGAAGACGATGGAGTCCGTCGCGTCGCCGGTCCCGACGTAGACCGTGTTCCTGCCCAGGTTGAGCTTCGGCTGCGTCTTCGAGTTGATCATCGTCGTGGTCTCCAGATACAGGCGCTGGAGACGGGCATCCGCGGCCCGACCGGCGGCCAGGAGCTCGACGCGGACCAGGATCTCGTAGGCGCCGTTGACATCGTCGACGAGACTGACGTTCGCGACGAGGTCGCCGGTCTCTTCCGCTTTCCAGACCTCGCGCCATTGGAGTCCGTTCGTCGTGCTGACGGAGATGGCGACCTGGTCCTTCGACGTCTTGCGCGCCACCTCGGCGCGCAGGGACAGCGCGGTGGCGACGTTGGCAGAGGAGACGCGGTACACGACCTCGGCGGGTTCCCCCGCGCGGGCGGGCTGGAGTTCGCGGGTCTCCGGCGTCGCGACGATGTTCTTCGCGCCATAGGCCGACGTGGCGAACTCGCGGAGCGCGGGGGTCCAGCGCCAGACGCCGTTCCCGCGGATGCGGTAGCGAAGGTTGGGCTTCTCGGGGTCCGCGCCGTGGTTGGGGACGTAGAAGTTCGCGGTCTCGCCGAGGTGGCGGTAGGTGCGGGCGTAGACTTCGTCCTTGCGGAGGTTGAGGATGTAGCGGTGCGCGAGGTCCCAGTTGAAATAGTAGGACCGGGGCTTCAGGCCGTTCGGGTTGAAGCAGCGGAATTCCTCGTCGAGGCTGCGGGCGCAGTCGGCGCCGATCAGGAACCCGTTGGGGCTTGTCGAGGTCAGGCAGTGATAGCGGGCGATATGGCCGGGCTCCTCCTTGCCGCCGGAGGCCTCGCAGGCGCCGGTCTTGCCGATGTCGGCCACCGCGGCGAGCGTCTTCCCGTCGCAGAGGGTGTAGATGGCCGAGAGCGAGTTGTCGTACATGTGCCAGCGCCCGTCGTAGAAGACCTCGCAGACGGTGTGGTTGGAGATGTCGAAGAACTTCGGCTTGAGCCCCATCGCGTGCCAGATGCCGCAGTTGACGCCCGAGATGGTGCTGCACATCGTGTAGCCGTAGTCGTTGAACTGCCGGATCGGGTCCGTCAGTTCCATCCCGTGCAGGATCATGGGCGAGGTCTGGCGCCGGGCGATGTGGTTCCAGTAGAACATGGCCCAGCACTTCTCGGCGGGCGTCTCCCACTTCGAGGTGACGCTGCGGACCAGGGAATCGATGTCGGAGTAGTCGGGCGAGGCGTCGGTGACGATCTTGACGTTGGTGTCCTGCGCCTGAAGCCCGCGCGCGGCGAGACAGAGCCAGAAAACAAGGGCGACTTTCTTCATCGGGTCGATCCTCAACGTCTCCAGGTGCCCGGCCGACCCGATCCCGGTGCCGGAAACCTGCCTTTGTTCCGTACGGAGGCCCTGAATTCTCCCCTGATCTGGAGGGATGCCGTTTATCCGACGTGCTTCTCCAGCCATTCCTTCAGCAGCGTCGAGGGCGTCGTCCTTCTCTTCTTGGACTCGGCCAGGAGACGCTGGTAGGTGCTTTCCCGGATGCGGCACTTGACCTGGTGGGTCGGCTCGGCGGGCGGGCGGCCTCTCTTGTAGCCGCTGACCTCGCAGACGAGACGGTGCACCTGATCGAGAACCTTCTTCCCCGCCAAGGAGGCGAGCACCTGGACGGAGTAGCCGATCTTTCCGTGTTGGTCCTGGAAGAGGCGCAGCGAGATGCCGGAGGCTCCCTCCTTCTCCAGCGCCGCCGTGATTTTCTTCTCGAGCGCGCGGAGCCTGGAGTTGCTCCTTAGCTCCATGAATTGCACCCGGCTCATCCCTGCCTCCTATGGTTCATCGGGGAACAGCAGATACCCGTCGGAAGCCTTCGTCACGAGGACGGCCATCGCTTCCTGTTCCAGCAGCCTCGCGACGCCATCCACGAGATGCTCGATGGCTTCCGCCTGGCCCGGTACTCGTTCCGCGTCGTCATGACGACGACGACCGTCTATCCTTTCTCCACGACGACTCCCGAGCCGTCGACCATGGTCCAGCTGCCCAGGCAAGGCCAGGCCATCGCCGTTGCTCCGCCGAACCACTCGCCGAACGCCTTCATGACCCATTCCGTGGCCGTTCTGCATCGAGCCTTCCTGATCCTCCGATGGCGCCGATCCCGCGTGGGTATCGGCACGGCCACCAGATACGGCAAACGCCGTATCTTCATTCCGCCCTCTTTCCTGGTACCATGGTACCATAAATATGGTCCCGAAGGAAGACGGCCTACGTCGGCCATCCTTTCGGCGTTGAGCGTAATCTTCCGATGCGCCGGAATACGTCGCAGCTGGTTGGAGGTGGCGGCCGGAGGTTGAACCGCTTCAAGCACTAAGATTGCGTGCAACGGCGCGGAGATAGGGTAGGCTAATAAAGATGAAACGGACCCTTGGAATCACGATCGTGGCGATGGCGATGCTCTCCCAGGTGGGATGCGGCACGGTCTTCAATTTCTGGCCCAAGGACGAGCACAGCGTCCATGAAGAGATCGGGCAGATGCGCGTCTACGGGGGGATCCGCATGGATGGCCAGGCCCTCGGGGAAGCCAAATGGCCCTGGGGGAAGTTGCTGGGCGTCATCATCCTGGCGGTCGAGTTCCCCTTGAGCCTGGTCATGGATACGGCGACCCTGCCGGTGACGATCCCCGTCTCCTTGAGCAAGTAGGCTCAGGTCAGGAGCAGGTCCAGGTCTTCCGGAGTGAGGGCTTTCAGGGCGCTGCCGTCCGCGCCGAGGATGGCGTCGGCCAGCTCTCGTTTGGACCGCTGGAGCTCCAGGACCTTCTCTTCAACCGTGTCCTTGGCGACCAGCCGATACGCGAAGACGGGGCGCGTCTGCCCGATCCGGTGGGTGCGGTCGATCGCCTGCGCTTCCACCGCGGGATTCCACCAGGGGTCGAGCAGGAACACGACCTCGGCCTCGGTCAGGTTCAGCCCCAGCCCTCCCGCCTTCAGACTGATGAGGAAGACCTGACAGTTCGGATCCGTGCGGAACCGATCGATCGCCGCGGCCCGGTCCCTCGTCTTTCCATCCAGGTAGGCAAACGGAATCTTTTCGCTGTCGAGGGTGCTCCGGACGATTCCCAGCAGACTGGTGAACTGCGAGAAGACGATCGCCTTCCGGCCTTCCTCCACCACTTCCCGAAGCTGGACGAGCAGCGCTTCGAGTTTCGAGCTCGGCACGTTCCGCTGTGCGGGATCGAGAAGTCCGGGATGGCACGCGGCCTGCCGAAGCCGGAGCAGCGCCTCGAGGGCGTTGAATCTCACGCGGCTCCAGTCCCGGCCGGCTCCCAGGAGGGACTTCCGGTAATGGGCCTTGAGCTCGTCGTACCTCGTTCGTTCCGTCCGGTCGAGCTCCACGAGCACGGTCTGCTCCGTGCGCGCCGGCAGTTCCGGGGCCACCTGGTCCTTGGTCCTCCTGAGGATGAACGGGCGCAGCGCGCGCGCCAGCACCGCGCGGCCTTCGGCGCTCACGCCCTCCCCTGCTTCCAGCGCCCCGCGGAAGAAGGAGGCGCTGCCCAGAAGCCCGGGGTTCAGGAACTCCATGAGGCTCCAGAGCTCGCCCAGGTGATTCTCGATGGGCGTCCCGCTCAGGGCCAGGCGCTGCCCGCCCCGGAGCAGCCGCGCGGCTTTCGCGGTGGCGCTGTGGGCGTTCTTGATCGATTGCGCTTCGTCGAGGATGACGCAATCGAACGCGAAGTCCTTGAGAAACGGCGCGTCCGCGCGCAAGGTGCCGTACGTGGTCAGCACGAGATCCAGGTTCTTGAAGGAGCGGACGTCCCGGGTGCGGCTCGTGCCCCAGTGCTCCAGGACCCGGAGCTGCGGGGCGAAGCGTTCGGCTTCGACTTTCCAGTTGTGAAGCAGGGAGCGGGGAACGGCCACCAGCGAGGGACCGGCGCCCGCCTGTCGACGCAGCTCGAGAAAGGCCAGCGCCTGGACGGTCTTGCCCAGGCCCATGTCGTCGGCGAGCACGCCGCCCAGTCCGCTGTCGCGCAGGAACTTCAGCCAGCCGAGCCCCACGCGCTGATACTCGCGGAGCTCCCCCTTGAATCCCCGAGGGGGATCGAGGGGGGCCATGCCGTCCAGCGCGCGCCACTTCTTGCGGAGGGTTTCGAATCCCGCGTCGGCGGTCGACTGCGGCTCGGCGGCGAGGAGCAGGTCGAGCATCAGGGCCTGCTGGGGCTGGTAGCGAAGCAGGTCGCCGGATTTCTCGCCCGCTGCGAGGAGGAGGCCATGGCGACGCAGCCAGTCGGTGGGCAGCAGACCGATGGTGCCGTCGCCCAGGCGGACGTAGCCGGCGCCCGAGCGCAGCGCCGAGAGCAGTTTCGGGAACGGGACGGTCGTTCCATCGTAGTCGACCCCGCCCGCGACCTCGAACCAGTCCAGGTTCGACGTCACCGACATCTGGATCTTGCCCGCGGCCCGGTAGGCGCCGGCTTCTCCTTCGACTTTCCATCCCCGCGGCACGAGGTCCGCGACAAGGAGCGGCAGGAGACGGGGATCGATGCGATGAGGCTCGCCCGGCTCCTCCGTCAAGCCCAGCGACTTCAGATGGCCCAGGGCGTCGCGTTCGTCCTGGAGACGGCGGCGGAGCAGCCCGCGCGACAGGGACGTGAAGATGAGTTCTCGAGGATCCTTGGGATCGACCGTCGAGCCTTCGTAGTCGAACGAAACGGTCCCGACCAGGTGCCCCTCGGCGGGAGCGAGGCGGAGCCCGGGGCGGGGAGCCGCGTCGGTCACCTTGATCTTCAGGTCCGGGGGAAGATCGACCGGGATGGATTCCCGCAGGGCGAAGAGCTCGGACAGGAAGGACTCGATCTCCTTGGCCGGAATCCGCACGGCGCCGCGGCGGCGGAGGAAGCCCAGCCAGCGGAAGTCCCCGGCGGCGCTGAAGCGGGCGCCGACGCCCTTCAGGAAGAGGATCGAGGGCGCCAGGACCAGCTCGGGGTCGCCGATCTCCAGGGATTGCCCGCCTCGCTCGAAGCGGCCCCGGAGATGGTAGGCCTTCCCCTCTTCGGCAGGGTCGATCGCGTAGCGGGCGACCCAAGGCTCCCCGTCTTCCCAGGAACAGGGAGGAGGAAGCGGCGCGTCGTCCCGGCGGTCCCAGAGGAAGAATCGCCCCGAGCGGGCGAGGAACGGGACGACGATTTCGGCCAGCGGCTCGCTGAGGACGAAGCTGTCGCGGGTGATGAAGGACCGCGAATCGGCATGGCCGTCGGCGCCCATGAAGAGTTCGATGATGCGCTGATCGACCGGATCGCCCAGGCGGTCGACCTGGAAGCGCATGAGGCCCTGGACCTGGGGAACTCCGAGTCCCCCGTGTTTCTTCCGGCGCCTCGTGGCGACGCGGACGACCATCAGACCCCGGCGGTTGGTTTCCTCGGGATCGGCGTAGTACATGAGCTCCGATTCGTCGTTGCGCCGGGCGGCGGTTCGGCTGGGCTCGCAGCGCATCGTGCCGATGGCTTCCTGCCAGGCGACGAGCGGGCGTTCCGGCGACGGCACGTCGGCTCGCATCGTGGGGAGGAGTCCGACGCCCATTCCTCCGAGGTAGCCCTTGGAGACGCCCCGCACGATCAGGGCCCAGATGTGCCGGCAGAACACGCCGCGGGATCGCTGGGGGCAGTCGCAGGACGCCTCGAACATGCGGTCGCGGAGCCCCAGCCAGACCCGCCGGGCGGGCGTGTCGAGGACCAGCGCCTCGGCGAAGGTTGCATCGCCGCCCAGCGAATGGACGTCGCCCCGGAGGGCAAGCCGGGTGCCTTCCTCGCGCGCTTCGACGTCGAAGCACTCGGCGACGGAGGTCAGGAAGGCGCTATGCGGCTGGTTGCGGCGGGTCATGACTTCCTACGGGGGCAGTGCAAACCCGCATTTTAGTCGGATCGGCGGGTCCTTGCAAGACGCCCGCCATCGCGGGTCGGGAAGGTTGGAGGTGGCGGCCGGATTTGAACCGGCGAAATAACGGTTTTGCAATGCGGTTCCTGGGGTGAAAGATAGAGAAGGACAGAAGAGTCTAAAATGGCCCTGGAG